>Ga0164318_10006618_pt1 | contig 11215 bp, 9 predicted proteins | sample GuaBasSedimGuay9_FD_113734 | JGI IMG/M metagenome (GOLD analysis project Ga0164318, IMG submission 113734) | Subseafloor sediment microbial communities from Guaymas Basin, Gulf of California, Mexico - Guay9, Core 4571-4, 0-3 cm | ecosystem: Environmental > Aquatic > Marine > Hydrothermal vents >... | reverse complement strand
GCCTTTGAATAGCAGCTTATCTGCCATGTTATATATCTACAAACAAGCCTTTGAATATTATCACATGGGATATTCGGCAACACTCGGCATGTCCTTTGCCTTTATTATCATGGTTGTGCTGGTTATACAAAAATATACCATTGAAAAAGAAAATTAGTTAGATGAAAATTCGTAAAATTATATCCTATTTATTGCTTGTCGTTGCAGCAATATCTTTCCTTTATCCATTCTATTGGATGATTGTAGCCTCCTTAACTCCCGAAGAACAAATCAGTCATTTTACGCTTTTGCCTCAAACCCTCACGCTCAGTAATTATTTAACAATGTTCCAGAAAATTCCTATTCTGAAATCCTTGTTAAATAGTTTGATTGTTGCAGGAACTTCTACCCTCGGAGTCATGCTATTTGGCTCTATGATTGGGTATTCACTCGCAAAATTAAATTTTAAAGGTCGTAATTTACTTTTCTTTATTATTATCTTCACCATGTCACTCCCCTTTCAGGTAACACTAATACCCAATTATATATTAATGGTTAAATTAAGATGGGTCGATACTTTTGCTGCACTGATTGTACCTGCATTAAACAGTGCTTTTGCCATCATCATGTTCCGGCAAGCCTTCAAAAATATTCCTGACGACTTAATTGATGCTGCCCGCGTTGACGGTTGTGGTAATCTTAGGATTGTTTTTCAGGTTTTATGGCCCAACATTATTCCTACCATAATTACAGTAGGCATCATAACCTTTATGAATTCGTGGAATGATGTTTTGTGGCCGTTGATAGTAATACGCGATGAAAACCTTATGACAATGCCGCAATTGGTAACCTTGTTTGCTGTTGGCGGAAGGGCAGATGCTCAATTGGGTGTAAAACTGGCTGCCGCAGTACTACTGGCTTTGCCCATTATAATAACCTATGCAATTTTTCAAAAGCATTTTATTAAAAGCATGGCCTCATCGGGCATTAAAGGATAAAAATATTTATTAAATGGTTCAAGTTAAAAGGTTAAATATCAAAATAAAGGCAAACCCTAACAGGGTACTTCCCCTTTTTATGGATTTGAAAAAGAAAGAGAGAATAGCAGCGATCGTTTCAAAGATAGTAGCTTTAGATGACCAATCTGTTGAGCTGGCAATCGGCCGGGTTTTCAACGATTTTGAAAACAGACACTTTGATTTTAAAGAGACTATTTTAAAGCATTTTGAAACCATCGAGAACAAAGTAGTTCTCCCAGAAATGCTTTCTTTATCAAGAAAATTCTTGATAGGTGCCTATTTTACCAAAGAATATTCCATTGAATCAGCCGCTTTGTTTAACCCCTCTATCGTCGTTCATCCCGACCAAAATGGCTGTAATAATGATTCCGTTCGATTTATTATGAGTCTGAGAGCTACCGGCGAAGGACACATCTCATCCATTGTTTTCCGTACGGGGTTCGTTTCCAAAGAGGGTGAAGTTTCGATGGATAAAGTTTCAAATAAAACAACTTCCGCCACAAAAAACAAGAAACTTATTTATCAAAAATCATTTATCAACGAAAGGGCACGATTGAATGCCAGAATAAATCCAGAGCTGTTCAACTATCTTCCCGATGAGTTTTCCGAAATGGAAGCCTACCGGGTAATTGACGACCTTAAAGCAAAAAACCTTTTTAAACTGAATGGGTCTAAAAGGGCGCTGGCAGAAATTTTTGATACAAACTACGACCTTACTTTTAACAACAACAAGCCTTTAAGCAACAGGGTTATCTTCCCCTCTTCAAAAAAAGAATCAATGGGAATGGAGGATGTCAGGTTTGTACACTTTTCCGATAATAATAAGAGAGAGTATATCGGTACTTATACCGCTTACAACGGTAAGAACACACGTATTCAAATTATTAAAACAAACGATTTTAATACTTTTGAAATTCGTTCTCTTTATGGTAAAGCGGCCAAAGACAAGGGCATGGCATTGTTTCCTGAAAAAATTAACGGGAAATATGCAATGGTTGGCAGGCAGGAGGGTAATAGTATTTCAATCATGTATTCCGATAATCTATATTTTTGGGATAACTACAAAGTGATTCAAAAACCCGAACGGGATTGGGAGATAACCCAACTCGGCAATAGCGGCAGCCCCGTGAAAACTCTCCATGGCTGGCTTTTGCTTACACATGCGGTTGGTCCTTTGCGCAAATACGTGTTGAGTGCAACGCTGCTTGATTTGAATAACCCCGAGAAGGTTTTGGCAACACTCCCCCATCCGCTTTTAAGCCCGAATGAGGAGGAACGCGAAGGGTATGTTCCCAACGTTGTTTATACCTGCGGATTCCTCCAACATGGGAATAAACTTATTATTCCTTATGCTATTTCGGACAGCGCAACATCATTTGCAACAGTTGATATACATTTGCTCTTAGAAAAATTACTAAAAAACATTCAATAAATTATGCTAAAATTTTACTTTCTCCTTTTTATGCTGACCTTAACGGGTTCTAAGTGCAGCAAAGAGATTCCAAAACCCGAGCCTTCCATTATTAACAGCGAACATCTTGACCATTTGTATCAGGAAATTGAAATTGATAGTTTGAAGTTAGGAACGATTTGGATTTATAGCAATGCCCCTGATTACAACCTGGTAACCGATCAGGATGAGGGGTTTACTTGTATTGATGATGTTTCACGAGCATTGGTTTTTTATTGCAGACAGTATAAAGTAAATCCGTTGCAAAAATATTTGGATAAAATCAAATCTCTATCAAGTTTTATCATGTATATGAGAGCTCCGAATGGATACTATTACAATTTTATGTTTCCCGACAAACAAATTAATAAAGTACACCAAAATAGTAAACCGACACCCAATTTTTGGTCATGGCGGGCTTATTGGGCTTTATCAGAATTTTCCTTGGTTGATAGCGGTGAATTACAAGATTTACAGGTAGAAGCACAGAATCAGCTTTCGTTGTTAACACAAAAAATCGGTATTTTGTTTCAACAACCGGATGAATTAATAGAAGTTGAAGGATTAACAATCTCGAAACGTATAGCAGATTTCGGTGGCGACCAAATGAGTGTGATTTTGTTGGGACTGACCAATTACTATCGGATTAATCCCAATGAAACGATAAAAAATTTAATGCAAAACATAGGCGAATCTATTCTCTCAGCTCAGTTTGGTAATAAAAAAACGTTTCCGTATGGTGCCTTTTTAAGTTGGAAAAATATATGGCATGCATGGGGAAACACGCAAGCTTACGCCTTGTTAAAAGCCGGAAAAGAACTACATAATGAGGTCTTTATAACGAGTGCCCTTAAAGAGGTCGATAACTTTTTTACCTATCGCCAAAAGCAGTTATACCTCCATCAGTTTTATATAAAAAAAGTGAATGATTCAATTCAGATGTACAATCTAGAGAAGTTTCCTCAAATTGCCTACAACATATCACCCATGATATTGGCATCCATTGAAGCTTACAATATTACAAAATCGGAAAAATATGCCGTTCAGGCCGGGCAATTAAGCGGCTGGTTTTTTGGCAAAAATGCAGCAAACAAACAGATGGTTAATACTGAATCAGGCGTTGTTTTTGATGGTATTGATTCGGGCGAAAATGTTAATGTCAACTCGGGCGCCGAATCAACTATTGAAGCGCTGCTTGCCCTTCAGGCAATAGAAACATCGCCCACAGCTTTGCAAATTTTAAAATCAAACAGGTAACAATGAACCGTACGATAAAAATATTAAATGATGAATATCAGCTTGACTTAAACAAGCCAATTGTTCGATTTAAAAATAATCCGATTCTTACTTGCCACGATGTGAACAAGGTTTGGGACAAACCTTATCTTAAAACCATTACGGTTCATAATAGCGCCGTTGCCGAATATAATAAAAAAACTGTAATGCTCTTCCGTTCGCATTTGCGTAACGGCATTTCGGTTATTGGTAAAGCCACAAGTGAGAATGGAATCGATAATTGGAACGTTTCAAAGAAACCCTTTATGAAGCCCTGTAGCAAAAGCGACCTCCATTCGTCCAGGTTTCCCATAGAGTACTTTATCGAAAACGAGGGCGGAGGAGTGGAAGACCCGCGGATAACCAAAATAGACGGAACCTATTATATTACCTATAGTGCTTATCACCCGAGCGTGAGCAACAGAGTAAGAGTTTCGTTGGCGGTAACAAAAGATTTTGAAACGGTAAAACGCTATGGAGCCGTGGTAGATATTGATATGCGAAACGTAGTGCTTTTTTCTGAAAAAATCGAGGGTAAATATGTTGCGCTCTTCAGACCGAATGATGTTACGCAAGAGGTTACCGGAGGCATTTTTTCGGAGATTCGAATTGGATACTGCGATAAAATTGAGAAGAATGAATGGAAACTTGCTGCCAAACCCACTATGAAACAATTGGGAGGTCCCAGTCCTTTTTCCGATAAAATAGGACCAGGTGCTCCTCCAATTAAAACAAAACACGGCTGGATAAGTATTTTTCACGGCGTAAGAAAAACCATGGATGGAAACCCTTATGTACTGGGCGTTACTTTGCATGATTTAAACAATCCCACAGCAGTTAAAGTGGCTAATATTCCTATTTTATTCCCATCGAAAGCCGATTGCAGAGTAGCGGAGGATGATTATGTGCATGTGCCAAACGTGGTGTTTACCTGTGGTGCACTACGAAAAAATGATGGCCGCATTTTTATCTATTATGGAGGCAATGATACGGTGATGAACCTTGCCGTAACCCACGAAGACATTTTAGCTGAACTGTGCAACAAATACCCTCAAAACCCTTTAACAGGTGAACCGTACTATTCAATTTAATTCGGACAACAATGCAAAATAATTTTCTTTTCGATAAAATAATTATCAACCCGGATGACATTGATTTAAGCTTTTCACCCTTTAGAAAAAACTTAAACTTTGAGACCTTTGTGTTGGGCGCTTTTAATCCGGGAATGGCAAGATTACCCAACGGAAATATTATCCTCATGGTGCGGATAGCGGAAGCCCTGAAATCGCCCGTTTTTGACAATAAAGTCCACAGTATAAGATGGGATACTAAAAAAGGATACGTGCTTGATGCATATAATCTTGAAGAGGTTGATATGAGCGATCCAAGAAGCTTTACACTGAAAAAGTTTTATCCCATGCAGGTGGATGCTTTAACTTCCCTTTCGTGGATTCTTCCTGTTGAGCTTACAAAAGATGGTAGCGAAGTCGTTCATGTCCATTACGATAAAATCATCTCTCCTACCAAAAGTTATCAGGAATACGGAATAGAAGATGCGAGGATATCGTATATCGAAGGAAAATATTATATGACCTGCTGCTGCGTGAGTTCCGAACGGTTGTGCACCGCGTTGTTTACTTCGGAAAACGGGCTGGATTACGCGCTGCAAGGTATTGTTCTCGACCATCAAAACAAAGACATGCTTTTGTTTGAAGGGGTTATTAATGACAAATTTTACGCGTTAACACGACCCATGGGTAGCGTCTATTTTGCCACATCTCTGGAAAACGATTACAATCCGGGGCCTTCCATCAACCTTGCTGAATCACCTGACGCGTTGCATTGGAAGCCGCTCGACGAACCCTTTATCAGAGCAGGGAAAAGCAAAACCACTTCTCTAAAACTTGGCGGAGGAGCACAACCTGTTATAACACCCAAAGGATGGCTTGTTCTATTTCATGGTGTGGAAAAAAATGGAAAAATCGGTGCCTATCGAACCTATTGGGCATTATTAGATAAAAATGAACCATGGAAAATAGTACACCTCGAAATGCAAAATTCCATTTTGTCGTCAAAACCGGAACTAACCAAACACTTGTTAAACAGTATTTATGTTGAAGATGTAGTGTTTACAACAGGAATTGTAGATGATGGTGATGATTTTATTGTGGCCTCAGGCGAACTGGATTTATGTACACGAATTACCCGTATTTCAAAATCAACATTCAACCTTTAAAAAACACAACCATGGCAACCATTCGATTTGAAAATATTTCCAAAATTTATAAAAGTAAGGATAAGAAAAAGGTGAAAGCCGTTAAGAATATTAACCTTGAGATAAAAGATAAAGAATTTATCGTGCTGGTAGGCCCTTCGGGATGCGGAAAATCAACAACCTTACGTATGGTAGCAGGTTTGGAAGAAATAAGTGAAGGCAATCTTTATATTGATGACAAACTCGTAAATGATATTCCACCAAAGGATAGGAATATTTCCATTGTTTTTCAAAATTATGCGCTCTATCCGCACATGACAGCTTATGAAAATCTGGCATTTGGTTTGAAAATTAAAAAAGTAGATAAAAAAACCATCCGTAACCGCGTAATGGAAGCTGCCCAAATACTCGAAATTGAAGATTTATTAAGTCGAAAACCAAAGTCAATGTCGGGAGGCCAAAATCAGCGCGTAGCCATCGGAAGAGCAATTGTTCGCAAACCAAAAGTTTTTTTATTCGACGAGCCACTCAGTAATTTGGACGCCAAGTTACGAGGTCAAATGAGGATTGAAATTGCCAAGCTTCATAAAACACTAAAAACAACCGTTATTTATGTTACACACGATCAGGTGGAAGCCATGACCCTTGGCGAACGAATTGTTTTAATGGATAAAGGTGAGATACAGCAAGTGGATAAGCCGATTGTGTTGTATAATAAGCCGCGAAATTTATTTGTTGCCGGCTTTATTGGTACACCAACCATGAATTTTATTGAAGGTATTTTTGTGAAAAACAATAATAATATAGTATTCAAAGGCGTCTCGGATGCATTTCAGTTTACCTTACCACCAAACCATTTTATGGAAAATCATGTTGAAGAACCCATTATCGCAGGTATTCGATCAGAGAATATTTTTGATAAAATTAATAGCGACTCATCTGAAAACGAATTTGCTACGTTTCCTTGCACCATTCAACTTGTTGAAGAATTGGGTAACGAGAAATTTGCTTTTGCCTACCTTCACAACAAAGAAATTGTAGCACGACTAAAACCGCATGCCGAAATAGTAATTGACAAACCTACCAAACTGTTTTTTGCAATAAAAAAAATGCACTTTTTTAATAAACAAACGGGACTTGCTTTAGATTAACGGTTCTATTTTCTGAATTCTCCCTGTTGTTGCAGAATCGTTTTAATAGTAAAGTCATGTTTAAGAAAAACAATCAACTTTTGCTAATCACTTTTGAGGCGAGTCTTAGGCGTTGCCGTCCTTTTTTAAGATGATACGGAAAGTGGTTCCCTTTCCGGGTGATGAATGTTTAATATAAATCTTACCTCTATGATACTCTTTGATGATTCGTTTTGCCAACGACAGACCCAGCCCCCATCCTCGTTTCTTGGTAGTATAACCGGGACTAAAAACGTCGCGTTGTTCGGTTTTCGAGATGCCCTTTCCAGTATCTTTAACATCAATTATTACATTATTGTTCTCCTCTTTCATTTCAACCGTTATTTTTCCATTAGCATCCATGGCATCAATGGCGTTTTTAAAGAGATTTTCCAATACCCAACTAAACAACGGGCCGTTGGCCAACACGATAATATCGTGCCTTGGTAAAATAATGTCGTACGCTACTTTTCGGGGAGTTCGTGGTTTTAAATAGTCAACCGTTCGCCGGATGATGTCGGTAATATTGGTCAACTCCAGCGAGGGAGTTGAACCAATTTTAGAAAACCTTTCAGTAATCATTTCCAGTCGTGCCACATCCTTTCCTATTTCTTCGGCAGCTTGCTTGTGGTTGGCTTTATCCATTTTCAATAATTCCATCCATGCCATTATCGACGACAAAGGAGTACCAATTTGATGCGCCGTTTCGCGAGCCATGCCGGCCCAAACCCGATTTTGTTCTGCGTTGCGTGAAAGACTGAAAAGTAGATAAGCAATGCCAATAAATACAAAAATAATTAATAGCTGAGCCAAAGGAAATAGGCGCATTTTATTCAATAATTCCGAATCTTTATAAAAAATATAAACCTTACCCACATCGATAAAGTCAAGGATAATGGGTTCATTCTCACCCTTCATCTCGGTTAGTTTTTTATGCGCAAAAGAGGAGTCCATCATTTTTTCCTCGTTCAGATTTCCATAAAGCAAAATAGCAGATTGGGTGCTATCAGTAATAATAACCGGAACACTAGAAGAATTTAACGCTACCTCTTCCATAAAATTAGTAATATAGTCGTTAAGAACTTCTTTCAGCCGTGTAAATAAATTAGAGTTTTTATAGTAAAGATAGTTTTTCTCTCCTTTCACAAACTCAACTTCAATCGGTTTATAAACGGCAAATTCATCTTTAAGTTTGCCCGATAAAAAAGCCAGGGTATCCTGATCCTTCCCAAGGTTTTTACTACTTAATATTTTACCCCGCGCATCGGTTAATATTACCGGTATCGTTTTATTGTCGTGGATAATATTTAAATAGAATGTTAAATCCTGGGAGTTATTATCGGTAAGCAGCCGGTTATAAACTTTGGCAAGCAATTCGGCTTTTTTCTGTTCCTGCTCCTGTAATTGCCCAAAAAACTTTTCGGTATATTGCATCAACTCGGCTTTACGATGTACTGCATCAGCCCATAATCGAACGTTTTTACGCTCGGCAGAAGCAAACTTACTTACGAGCCTGTTAGTATAAAAAATTGAAAGAGCAATCAATACCATTCCTATTACAAATAGAAATATTTTCCAGGCTTTCTTTTTAGTGTAGATATCCACTTTTGAAAATGTTTTTAAACATCAAACGTACAAAAATGTTTTTTGTTTTAAGGTTTTAAGAGAAATAAAAAACCCCCAAAATATTTGGGGGTCTTGTCAAGCTTAGGCTAGTGTTAGTTTTTGCAGGCTTTTTGAAAAATTGTAGGGCGTTTTGTACTTTTTGAGCTTGACTTTTTTGCCTTCTTCAGCACAAATTGGGCAGTACCCCATTTTAATTGGGTAAACGTAATGGCACTCTTTGCAGTAATAGTAGTTTATTTTAACAGATTGGGGGCGATTTTTAATCATCCAAATGGCACCGGTAACCGGAGTAAGTAGTAAACTTATTAAAAACAGTTTAACGACTTCAGCATGTCGATTAATTCCAAACAAGGTAAATATAAACGTAATTAATAAATAACCTACAACACCATATATAAGCATGATTCTTTTTTTTCTATTGCTTTTATGCATATTCAATATGCGAGCCAGAAATCATAGTCAACTGAATATCATTAATATAAATAGTTTTTCAATATGGGTAATATGATATATTCTACATTTTCGGATAGACCTATTCTGAAACTATTTTCAAAATCGTATATTTTTTTATCTAAAAGTGAACCAAATTATCATTAGAAAAATAGAAAGACTTACATTTGTGTTCCAAAATCAATATTATGAAACCATTCGATGGTCATTTTACCAGTAAATTACCCAGTGCAAAAACGTCAGTATTTGCTGTGATGAGCAAGTTGGCAAACGATAACAACGCGGTCAATTTATCGCAGGGCTTTCCCGATTTTCCTATCGATCAGGAATTAATCAGGCGTGTAAATTACTATATGGTAAAAGGTTACAACCAATATGCACCCATGCCCGGAGTGTCCGAGTTGCGGGAGGCCATTGCCAAGATGTTTAAAAAAAATCATGATGCTGAATACAATTTCGAAAGTGAAATCACCATCACGGCAGGTGCTACGCAGGCGCTGTACACAGCCATTTCAGCCTTTATCAACGATGGTGATGAAGCCATTATTGTGGAGCCTGCTTACGACAGTTATGCGCCGGCAGTAATAGCCAATGGCGGAACAGTAAAATATGTATCACTAAAATTTCCTGACTTTACCTTAAACTGGGATGAAATAAAGCGCAACGTAACCTCACGCACGAAACTCATTATTTTAAACACTCCTCACAACCCCACGGGCAGCGTTTTAAAAGAGGAAGATTTTTTGATTCTGGAACGCTTTTTACGGGGTCGCGACATCATGTTAATTAGCGATGAAGTTTATGAACACCTTATTTTTGACGACCAAACACATCACAGTGCCTGCCGGTTTAGCGACCTGGCTTCAAGAACCATGATAATCGGCTCGTTTGGCAAAACTTTTCATGCCACCGGATGGAAAACGGGTTTTGTACTGGCGCCGGAAAATATTACTGCCGAATTTCGAAAATTTCATCAGTTTATCGTGTTTGCCTCCAACACACCGGTTCAGCATGCCATTGCCGATTTTATTCAAAACCCCGAAAACTACAAAGGACTTGGTAAATTTTACCAGTCCAAACGCGATTACTTTTTAAATGCCATAAAAAAATCTAGATTTAAAGCCATTCCTGCAAAAGGAACCTATTTTCAACTGCTGGACTACAGCAATATCTCCGATGAATCGGAATATGATTTTGCTACTCGTTTGGTAAAAGAGTTTGGGGTAGCGGGCATTCCATTATCACCATTTTATCACAACAATAAAAACCATCAGCAACTACGTTTTTGTTTTGCCAAACAGGAGTCAACCCTTGATAAAGCAGCCGAAATTTTATGCAGGATTTAAAAATATTATACCTACAATCAGATATAGTTTGGGGAAACCCTGCTGCCAACCGTGTTAAGTTCAATACCCTAATCAATAATAATATTGACAAGCACGATTTAGTGGTTTTACCCGAAACGTTTACAACCGGCTTTCCGGTTGACCCTGCCCCTTTTGCCGAAACCCTTGATGGCGACACAATAAACTGGATGCTGCAAACAGCTCAAACTACCGGGGCAGTTATCACGGGTGGCTTTTTATTAAAACAAGGCAATCTGTTTTATAATGCCTTGCTATGGGTAACCCCCGATGGCGAAGTAAAAAGTTACTTTAAACGGCACACGTTTTCGATGGGTGGCGAAGACAAAAAAATTACCAAAGGGATAAACCAGCTTATTGTTGAGCTAAAGGGCTGGCGTATCAGACTCATGATTTGTTATGATCTACGGTTTCCGGTATGGAGTAAAAACCGGTTTGACAGAACACACGGCTTTGAATATGATTTAGCCATTTATGTTGCTAACTGGCCATCGCAACGCAGCTTTCCCTGGGAAACTCTGCTGCTGGCTAGAGCCATCGAAAACCAGGCTTACGTTTTAGGAGTAAACCGGGTTGGCTATGATGTTTTGGGCAACTTCTACAGCGGAAATTCAAAAATGGTTGATCCCAAAGGGAAAATTATTTCAGAAGCTGAAGCGGGAAAAGAG
>Ga0164318_10006617_pt1 | contig 11215 bp, 12 predicted proteins | sample GuaBasSedimGuay9_FD_113734 | JGI IMG/M metagenome (GOLD analysis project Ga0164318, IMG submission 113734) | Subseafloor sediment microbial communities from Guaymas Basin, Gulf of California, Mexico - Guay9, Core 4571-4, 0-3 cm | ecosystem: Environmental > Aquatic > Marine > Hydrothermal vents... | reverse complement strand
TCTCATGCTTATTTGGGGAGGGATAAACTATCTTACTTCCGCCGGAGATGAAGACAAAGCGAGAACGGGAAAGAAAACTGTAACTTACGCTTTAATAGGATTGGTTGTTGCTGGAATCGCTTATGCGATAGTGGATGTGATTATTATGGTGATCTTGTGATAAATTTATAAAAGGTTCAAGTCAGAGACATTGAACCAACACAATTTATATTAAACTAACTCAATTTGACAATTTAGCCATTTAACAATTTAATTATATGGATCAAATTAAAAAAACTGGCAGTGGAGGTTTTATGAGCCCGGATAATATTATAGATGAACTTGGAATTTCAAGTGGGATGATCGTTGCTGATCTCGGGTGCGGAGCGGGATATTTCACAATTCCTATCGCTAAAATAATAAAAAACAGTGGCAAAGTCTATGCTGTTGATGTCCTGACAAGCGCGCTGGAGAATATTTCCAGCAAGGCGAAATTATATGGACTGTTAAATATTGAAACAATGCGAGCAAATATAGAAATCGTTGGCGGAACAAAAATAAAAGATAATTCAGTTAATTTTGTTTTGCTTGCGAATGTGCTTTTTCAATGCAATGATTATGATTCAGTTTTTGGCGAAGCAAAAAGGATTTTAAAAAGTGGCGGAAAAATTGTAGCTATAGATTGGATTCCAAGAGAAGTTCCGCTTGGTCCGAAGTTTGAACATTGTCTGAGTGAAGACGATATGAAAAAACTTGCTATTAAAAACGGACTAAAATTTATAAACAAAATTGATACCGGAGAACATCACTATGGGATGGTATTTATGGTATTTTAATATTTCAGGACGCTCTTTGTTGTTTCTTTGCCTTTTTGCAGGATTCTACAAAGAGACCGCAGTGAGGCAAGAGCGAAGAAGTTTGCGACATAAACATATAAACAAAATTTTTATTGTGCTTATATGTTTAAATACTTATATGTTTAAATGAATTTATTATGAATGCTCAAAAAATATTTCTAATGTTTATTTTGCTTATTATTTTTTCTATTGCTGGTTGGTACTGTATTGGCTGTCCAGGAATGACTATATGTCCATTTTTTAGATTTAGGCTTCCTGAGCCAAAAAGCGTAAGTCTGAAATTTATCGGACCATATGATAATGCGAGTGAATGGAGCGGAATTATTTCTGCATTCAATTCCTACAAAAGAAATCCCGAAGGCGATTTTATTAATGTAAATATATCATACGAGAGAATATGCAATCCAATTTGTAAATCATCAGATTATGAAGAAACAATAAGAAAAAGGCAGTTTGAAGGAAACGGACCGAATATTTTCATGGTGTTCAATACCTGGATTCCAAAATACAAAAGCGAGATTGTGCCAAATACATCAATGAGTATAAATCAGTTTAAAGAAACATTTGTGAATGTCACTGTGGACGATCTGACAGAAGGCGAAACGATTTATGCTTTGCCGTTTTATGTTGATACGCTTGCTTTGTTTTATAATGATGATAAATTTATCAATGAAGGTTATATAGATGAATACCCAAAAAATTGGAATGAGTTTGAAGATTATGTTGAAAAACTTACAAAATTTGACGAAGATGGAAATATTAAGGTAGCGGGTGCGGCTTTTGGCGGGGGGAGTAATGTGGCAAGAAGTCAGGATGTTCTTATGCTTTTGGTAATGCAGAATAATATGAGGCATGGCGGGAATATAGCATCTTTTAATAATATAGGAAGTAAACCGGCGGTAGAATTCTATACAAGTTTTACAGATCCTGAAAAAAGATTTTATACATGGAATGAAGATCAAATGTATTCCATAGACGCTTTTACGCAAAGAAAAGCGGCGATGATGATCAACTATTCCTATGGAATTGAAAATGTTATTAGTAAAACAGGAAATACATTAAATTTCAAGGTGGCTCCTATTCCGCAAGCGGATAAAGATAATAAAGTTAATTATGCAAGTTATTGGGTTCCTGTTGTTCCCAAACACGCTCCTTGTGTCGCGCAAAAAGGACTTACGGTGGATTGCAAAAAACTGGCGTGGGAGTTTCTAAATTTCGCCGCGCAAAAAGGAAACTCTAAGTCGTATTTAAGTTTTTCAAATAAACCAGCCGCGAATAAAGAACTCGCTATGGAACAAGCAAGGGATCAATACAATACGCAAAGTCATTTTGCTGAGCAAGTTTTTACCGCTAAAAGCTGGTATCATCCTGAAACTCCCAAGAGCGACGAGTATCTTGATAAAATGATAAATTCCATAATAACAACTGATGAAGATGAAAAGAAAACTGTTTCAGAAGCGATGGGAAGTATTCAAAGGCATGTTAAAGGGTTGAATTAAATGAGGCAAAAATAACATTACGCTTGCAATATTATATTGAATTTTGATATTTGATTGGGATCAGATTATAACAAATGTAGCGAACAGGTATGCCTGTTCGCTACATTTGTTATAATTGAAATTCAGACTTAAAATTTAGGCAAATAAAAAAAAGAGGAAGAATCAAACAACCTCTTTATCACTTTTTTGAAAGCGAAGTTGTTGTTATTCTTGCCTCAGTCTCAATTACCCGAAGATAATTTTTATTATTTCCTCTTTACTAAGCGAAGAGGAAACTATTTCTTGGGGCGAGAAAATGAATCCCTTCTTTTTTGTCCATAGGTTTTCAAAACCCATGGTTTCTTTTTCTTTCTCGCTCAATCTCCTAGCGACTTTTTTTCTCTCATACGAATTCTTTATTCGGATGAAATAATCGCCGTTTTCTCCAAAAAGGATATAGTTATCCTTTTCTTGAAGTTGACGATTCAACGACAGAGTTGAATCGTTTACAATAATTATTATCCTTCCATCACTCGCCCAACTTTTTACGGTTGAATATACTTCAACCGTAAAAACTGGTCTTCCTCCGCTAAAGAAAAAAACTGGCTTCTGCTCCTTTCTAGGAACAGAACAGAAATACCAGCCACTTTTCTTAGGCTGGCACTTACTGTCAAACGCAGAAACAACATATATTTCGCTATCCCTATCCCTAATCACTCCCGAGTACTGTGCTTTTTCTTTAAACAAAAAAACACAGGCGTAGCTGTGGCGAGAAGATACCACCATCGGTAGTACTCCATTTGGCGAAAATACCTCGCTCGGTAGTTTCCTCCTTCTTGTCTTCGTCCGTTTCTTCTGTATATTCCATACTCTATTATTTTTTGCCATTTTTCTTTCTCCTTTTGCGCTTTTTTAAACTAGCGCTTTTTATCTCTACGGAACAACTGCATAAATTTAAACATCAAAATTTACGCAAATGTCCCGCAGAGATTTTTTCAAAGAACAAAAAACGCCCGGCAAGCTGCAGACAGCTAAGTCCTTAGCTTCAGAAAAGAATAAGGGTGGAGATATTTCCGAGGAATAGACCAGTGAAATTCTCAAGGGAACAACCAGAGCTACCCGAGACTGAGATAATGCCCCCGCTGTCTGCAAATTGTCAGGCGTTTTTAAATTCGTATGTAGATTTTTGTTTAACAAGGTATCTTAGCAGAAAAATTAAATCTTGTCAAGAGGGGGGTAATGTAGTAGAATAATGTTAAGCGCTAAGGTGACGGGCACCTCTGCATAATAGGTGCCCGTCACCTTTTACTTTTAACAGACGGCATTTTACGATTAACATTCCAAAATGAAACTCACCGATCCCAAAGAAAAAAAAGAAGATTTTAATTTTGAATCATCGCTTCGCCCAAAACATTTGGACGATTTTATCGGGCAAGAAAAAGTAAAAAGCAACATTAATATTTCCATAGAGGCGGCGAAAAAAAGAAAAGAAACAATTGAACATATCTTATTTCACGGACCGAGCGGACTTGGGAAAACCACTCTGGCGAATATGGTCGCGAATGAGATGGGAGGAAACATGAAAACCACTTCGGGACCGGCGATTGAAAAAGTCGGTGATCTGGGAGCGATTCTGACAAATATGGAAGAAGGTGACGTTTTGTTTATTGACGAAATACACAGACTAAATAAACTGATTGAAGAAGTTATGTATCCGGCAATGGAGGATTACGCTCTGGATATTATTGTTGGCAAAGGTCCATCGGCCAGAACAATCCGTTTGGATCTTCCAAAATTTACATTGGTTGGGGCAACAACGAGAATTGACCTGATCTCCTCTCCTCTTTTGAACCGCTTTGGAATTGTTCATCGGCTTGATTATTATATTGACAAAGAGATTGAAGAAATTATACTGAGATCAAGTAGAATTCTCAATGTTGAAATTAATAAAGTCGCGGCTAGAAAAATAGCGATAAGCTCAAGACAAACGCCAAGAATAGCTAATCGTCTTCTAAAAAGAGTGCGTGATTTCGCGCAAGTGAAGGGAAATGGAACTATTGATGAAAATACTGTGAATGAAACATTCGAATATCTGGAAATAGATTGTTATGGATTGGAACATACTGATCGAAAAATTCTGGAAGTGATCATTAAAAAATTTAACAATAGTCCCGTTGGTCTTTCTACTCTCTCTGCAAGTGTTTCAGAAAACGATGATACCATTGAATATGTTTACGAGCCGTATTTATTGCAACTGGGGCTTCTTATTAAAACCCCCCGCGGTCGCAAAGCGACAAAATTGGCTTATGAACACTTGGGAATTGAATGGACGGAAGATGAAAATAAATTATTGTGAATAGAGAATAGAGAGTTTATTTTTCCTAATCCTCTTGTCATTGCGAGAAGCCCGAGTGAACGCAGTTCACGAGAAGGCGACGAAGCAATCCCGTAACTACATGCGAAAAGTTTAATTACGGGATTGCTTCGTCATTCCGTTCCGCTGTCGCTCCACTTCATTTCTCGCAATAACAGTGAAATTCTGAGTTTTGTAATTCAAAGTAATTCCTAATTCACTATTCCCTATCCATTATTCTAATCCATGTCTCAATCATTCATCATTGCCGTTTTAACATTTCTTGTTATTCCTCTCGGAATATTTTTTCTGTTTAGCTGGCTTATTTTTTACCATCTGAAAAGATATGGTTTAAAAGGTGACTCAACAAAAAAAGTCGCTGTGTTTTTTAGGCTAAGTATGATCTTTATTTCTATAATAATAATTGTAACTTTCTTTTTTATTAACTGGGATAATATTGCTATCAGAGATTTTATTGAAAGATCAAATATAAATTTATTTCCAACAGAATATGAATAAGAACAAAAACAAAGATGACCGATGCAGAAATTATAGTTTTCCGGGACAACACGAAGGTGAGGAAGTCAAGCTTATTTTAAGGAAACACCTGATTGTGCTATTGCCGCATCTTATATATATTTCCTTAATGTTTTTATTACCTATCGCATTCTATATTTTTTTTGTTCCCGCGGTATTCCCGGCTTTTTTAATCGCGCCGTACGAAAGGTTGTTTGTTCTTCTTTTGCTTATTTATTACGGATTTATTTGGATTACGGCTTTTATGGTTTGGGTTGATTATTATTTGGATATCTGGATCATTACGAATGAACGATTATTGGATATTGAGCAAATAGGGTTCTTTAATCGTGTTGTTTCCGAACTTGATCTGAAAAGAATTCAGGATATTACAAGCCGTGTTTATGGAGTACTGCCGACAATGTTCGGATTTGGCAATATTAAAATTCAAACTGCTGCGGAAGAAAGAAGATTTGAACTAAAAACAATTCCGCATCCGGTTACAACAAGAAGAAAAATAACGGAGCTTTACAGAGCGGCGAGAGAGAAAGACAGATTTATTTTTAGAGATAGGGATGAATAGAAGTTAAATTATACAGAAAAAAGAAGTCTGACTTTGAAAATTCAAAGTCAGACTTTTTTTATTATTGGAACTTTCTCACTTTAACTATATATATATCTCAGGTAGGTTTAAGTCCTTGCTCAAATCCGGAAGGCTTGGGCAAAAGGTTAAAGCGAGAGTTTTAACCTATCCAATAGAAAAAATGAAAAAGTTCTAAATATATTTTATGTAATAAAAAGAGAGGGTTAAGTCCATTTTATGATTTTGTGACCGTCCTCTCTTTTAATCTTTGTTTAAGACTACCTTCCTTTTTTAAGGGTGAGTAAAAAAGGAAACTGGTCGTCTGTGTATGTATTTAAGCGCTAGAACTAACGCACAAATACATACACAAACAACACATAGTTATTTTGAACAAAGATCATTAACAGTTTCTTTTCTGTTTAAAAGAAATTGTTTTTTATCTTCTACCATTTTCGCGTGTTTTCTCTCTTTCTCTCTTTTTTTATTTTTTTTGTTTTTTTATTTTTTTGTTTTATTTCTTTTTTTTGTTTTTTTAAAAAAGAACGTAAAGAAAGAATATTTTAGAAAATCGCTTCAAACAGTTAGAAGAGGAATAGGCGCAAATAAAACTTATGCCTACACATCTTCTAACTTTGGTGAAGATCTTTTTGATATGTTTTTAATGTACATCTTAACTTATCATACTTACAGTATAACACTAAATTTATCCTAAGTCAAGGGTCTTTGTTAATATTGTTGTTTTTATCTAAAATAAGCCAAAAATCCGTATATTATTTTTAAAAAGCAACCTTGCCATATAACAAATAGCAAAGTTGCTCCTAATAATTTATTAACAGTTTATCCACATATTTTATATATCTTTTTGTAACCTTCACGTTTTTTCTTGTTGGAGTCTCTCAGTAAAGAATTCCGGCGAATTGTGCGCTTTTTTGCCACAGCCCTCTGTCGAGAGACTGCGGCGAGGCGGGAATAGTTTATCCACATTCTAATTCTATGTATATTTCCTACTTCTCAGCAACCCTTTCTTTTTTATCGTTTGAATCTTTCTTCTTTTTGGCGGTTTTTAAATCGGTTTTACTTTTAGTTACAGTCTTTTTTTCGTTACTGTCTTTTTTTTCTTCCTTTGCTGTTTTCACTTTTTTGCTGTCTTTGTTATCGTTATCTTTTTTATCCTTTTTACTTTCCTTTTTTTCTTTTCCGGTACTTCCTTTGCTAACTTTTTCTTTTTTAGGTTTGGAATATGGCTTAAGTCCCAGTCTGTGTTCTATTGGTTTGATCAAAATAATTTCAAAATCATAAGTATTCCCAATTTCCAGATCCTGATTACTATCTTTTTCAGTTAACTTGGATATATGAACAAGACCGTGAATATCTTCGTCCAACTGAATAAACGCGCCAAATGGATTGATCTTTGTAACTTCGCCACTTACTTTTTGTCCTACTTGATACTTTTCTTCAACATTATTCCAAGGATCATTTTCCAGCGCTTTAATGCTAAGAGAGATTCTTGAATTGTCTATTCCTATTATCTTACATTTCACTTTTTGACCAACATTAAACAATTTTCTCGGGTTGTCGATCAATTTCCACGCTAATTCTGAAATATGCACAAGTCCTTCAAGAGAATTGTTGAATTTCACAAACGCCCCAAAGTCAACTATGCCGCTGATTTCGCCTTCTATTATGTCTCCCGGATTCAAGTCAGATATTTTCTCCAATTCCTCTTTTTCTTTGGTAATTTTTTCGCTTACTATAAGCTTTCCTTCGCTTCTGTCAAGTCCGATTATTCTAATCTTCACATCTTTTCCGACAATTTGCGCGAGAAGTGACAATATCTTGTTTTTATCTCCATCGCTTACTCTCGGATAATGTTCTCCTGTAAGTTGCGAAGCAGGTAAAAATCCTATTACACCGTTTATCTTTACCATTAATCCACCTTTATTTGCCTCAAGGACTGCAGTTGTGATAACTTCTTTTTCTTCCATTTTCTTTTCCAATTCCTTCCAGATCATTTCGGTGCTTGTTTGCTTTAAAGACATTTCCACATAGCCATCTTCATTTTCAAGATCAACCACCGTTGCAGAGATGGAGCTTCCTGATTTTAGGTTTTTAAATATGCTTAATCCGCTAAATTTTCCATATCCGTAGATAGCGCCAGTTCCAATAGGACCAAGATCAACATATATTATATTACTCCCCATTTCTATCACATCTCCTTTGATGTTTTCCCCAATTCTGGGAAAGATTGGCGCGTCTTTATTGTTTAGCAAATCTTCCATCTCAGAATTTTTGTTCGTTTCTTTTTGTAAATTCGTCATTTTAATTTTTTCCTTTCTTTTGTAGATTTTCTCGGTCTTTAAGATAAGACCAAAGAATAACATAAGTATAATCTATAATTTCAATATTGTCAAAGAGGGTGATTGATGTTAGTATATAAGTGTGTTATGTGAAATTAATTTTAGAACTAGTATAAAAACATATGGAACAATTTGAAAAACCAATGATTGAGGCAACAGGAGGAATTCATATCGGTGAAACTTTCATGAGATCTTTTCAAGCTTCGTGGCCATTTGGTAAGATTGAAATTTATCAAGATAATATTATTCTGAAAATTCAATATATACCAAATTTTATTTTGCGCCTTTTCCAATTGGCGAATAAATCTCTGGGAATTATGGGAGAACATAAAACCATACTAAAAGAAATCAAGCTGTCAAAGGGTATAAAGAAAAAAATGCATGGATTATGGGACATGGCATTACAATAATTCACACAGATAATCAGCAAGCACCTTTTTTACAGGTCTGGATTTCAAAAAGCAAAGCCAAAAAAATAATTAGCCATTTTAATAATCGAGATATTTATAAACAAAAATAGTTCTAGAATTAACATCATATAATACCGAGCATGAGGTTCCAGAAAGAATATAATGAGTGCAAGGAGTTTTTTGCCGAGAGACTCTAGTGGGGCAAAAGAGAGGAAGTTCTAAATCTATAAAAACCAAAAAACGCTAAAATTTTATTAACACCTAAATAATTTATATGAATATTACTTGGTATGGACAAAGTTGTTTTAAAATACAGAACAAAGACATTACGCTAATTACCGACCCTTTTGACAAAAGCATTGGGTTAAGACCTCCGTATGGATCTGCCGATATAGTAACGATCAGCCATGATCATCTTGATCACAATAATTATGGCGCGATCAAAGGCGATCCGTTTATAATTGACAGCGCCGGAGAGTTTGAAGTAAGAGAAATTATTATAAAAGGAATTGATTCATATCATGACGACAAGAAAGGAAAAGAAAGGGGTTGTAACATTATTTATACGATAGAAGCTGACGATATCAGAATTTGCCATTTGGGTGATTTGGGGCAAAGCACTCTTGTAAATGGACAACTGGAAAAGATTGGGCAAGTTGATATTTTATTTATTCCAGTTGGCGGTGTTTTTACAATAGACTGGAGATTGGCGAGCGCGATCATAAGCCAAATTGAACCGCGTGTGATAATTCCAATGCATTATAAAATTCCTGGAGTAAAAGGCAGTTTACTAAAACTGGACAGCGTGGACAAATTCTGCGAAGATCGTGGAGTATCATCTAAAGACGCTGTTGACAGATTCAGTATTAAAAAAAAGGACTTGCCACAAGAAGAGTCTAAGGTAATTGTAATGAAGATCGCGTAGATGTTTTAGATTTAAGATTAGGACTTAACTTGTCATTCCGAAAGAGCGATAGCGACCGAGAGATCTAAGAATGTGATTATTTACGCCATCCATATTTTTATTGCTTATAATGTTTGCTATACTTTTAGATCTCTCGCTTCGTTTCGGGATGATAAAAAAAGGAAATTCTAAAGATAATAGAAAGTAAAAAAGTTTAATTAATCTAACCTTAATAAAAATGAAAAAACTATATGGTTCAAATAAGCGCATTAAAGTTGATTTGATTGAAAAAGCTTTACTTAACGCTAAGAGAGAAGGTGATCTTCCTAATGTTTCCAGAGAGGATATAGGGCGTTTTGTTGAAGGATTTGAGAAAAAAATGGTAGAATTTAGAAATAAAGTCGGGACGCAAATAACACAAAGAGAAGTAGAGTTTTTACTTAAAAGTATGAGGCTTAATAGAGAAGACAAAATATCAAATTCCGAACTTGATACTATTGCAAAAATAATCTTAGATCTTGATTTTGATATTGACTGAGATTCGTTGAGATTTATTTCCAAGCTCTTAACAAAATAGCGTTCTATGAAAATTGCGGAGATCAAAAAGTATTTATACGAAATTAGGTTTTATATATTATTTTCATCACTTGTTTTTATATCTGGCGTTCTCACAGGCTATTTTTTTGTGCATGATTTTCCGGAAGAAACAAGAGAAATTATGGAAGAACTTAAAGAGTTTTTTGCGTCGGGAGAAAAGATGACCGATTTTCAAATTTTTCTGTTTATTTTGGAAAATAATATTACAAAGCTTTTCGCAGTTTTATTGCTTGGAATTTTTGCGGGGATAATTCCCTTATTTACATCTTTTGCAAATGGAATGATCCTCGGAATTTTTGGTTGTCTTGTTTCGGAAAATTTATTGTGGAGTTTTTTCTTTGTTGGAATTTTGCCGCACGGCATCATTGAAATTCCCGTTCTGATCTTATCTACAGCGGTTGGGATGAAGATTGGAAAAGTCGCTCTTTGGCGATTGTTTGGCGGAGAGATCAGAATTAAAAAAGAGCTTGTCAAAGCGATTAAATTTTATATAATAGTTCTTATGCCCCTTTTAATTCTGGCTGCTGCAATTGAAGCGTTTATAACTACAATATTATTGGATATGGTTAGTTAAGACGGTTCATACGCAATTTAGTTGTATTTAATAAATTGGGATATGTGAGCTCCCCCTTTTACAAAGGGGGAAGCTAGCATCTAAAAACTTCTTAACATAACAAAACAACTAAATTGCGTATGACCAGTTAAGATTGGTATGGGAACGCAGTCTTAATTTTACAATTCTTCTTGTTTTACAAATGTTTTTTTATTGTCAGATTGTTATAAGCGAATAAAGCATGGTGATTTTCCTTGTTGTTTATATGTTTAAAGTTTATGATTAAGAACTCAGTTATTTAAAATTTATTCTAAATTCTAAATTCAAATTTCTAATTCACGGGCCCGTAGCTCAGTTGGCTAGAGCGCTGCATTCGCATTGCAGAGGTCGGGAGTTCGAATCCCCCCGGGTCCACAAAATTAACCATACAACTAATGGTATATAACCCATAACAGAATTTGAAAATGTTATTTGTTATAGATCATTAGTTATGAGCTGAAGATAATCTGTTAAGGCTCTAGACCATCATCACCTATGATATAATAGCAGTATGATGCTTAATAAAGCTAAAATATCAAATTATAAAATTAAAAAAATAATCAGGTGTTTTTGTTTAGATTTTACAGCT
>Ga0164318_10006616_pt1 | contig 11216 bp, 4 predicted proteins | sample GuaBasSedimGuay9_FD_113734 | JGI IMG/M metagenome (GOLD analysis project Ga0164318, IMG submission 113734) | Subseafloor sediment microbial communities from Guaymas Basin, Gulf of California, Mexico - Guay9, Core 4571-4, 0-3 cm | ecosystem: Environmental > Aquatic > Marine > Hydrothermal vents >... | reverse complement strand
TTGGGAAGCGGTTTGTAGTGAAATTTTAGAAAAATCGCAAACACTTTCCCCCCGCATTGTCAAATCACAAGAAAGAGTGGGACAGCGAGTACTGTTTGTTTCCTGGCATGGACTGGGCGATAACGTTATGCTGACTCCCGCGCTGAGAAAATACAAACAACTTCATCCCAATGACTATATTGCGGTTGCGGGATTGGAGCGATTCGGCGAAAGTCTGGTGCAACTTCTTTCTGGACTTCCCTTTATTGATGAAGTGATTCCATGTCTCCCAGACGCATGGAATGACTTTGGAGATTACAAAGTTGGTGTGGATGCCGTAATCCAGAAAGCCCAGGCTGTTGGCAAAGAAAAAGATTTTTCCAAAGTGGTAATGCTGCCTACGAATCGTCAACGGGGCTATAAGCTGCATAAGATCTTCCGTTTTGCTGATGAAGTGGGTGTTCAATTCAAATATCTTGAAGATTTGCAGACTGAATTGGCGGTTAGTAAAGAGGCAGAAAAAAGGGTAGAAGAGTTCATAAGGGACTATCCTAAACCAATACTGGTTTTGCATACAAAAGCTGGTAACCAACCTAAAACGTTATCGCCCGAAAACGTTGAAAAAATATTGGGACAATATGAAGGATATACTGTTTTTGAATTTGGACGGCGAAGCACAAGCAGATCTATCCTAATACCAGAAGACGATATGGAATTCTCTAAAGCGCTCATTAAAAGAGCAGACATGGTTATTGCTATTGATTCGGTAGTGATGCATATTGCAGGTGCGTTCAGGCGGCCGTTATTGGCTATCTTTACGGTTACTCCCGTGCATCAGGCAATTCCATTAAGCTATAGAGTAGATGTCATAGGTGTTGATAACCAGCAAACCCAACTGTCTAGATGGCCTAAACTCAAAAAAGAAATTCAAATTAAATTTCCACGTCGTGAGATAAGTGGTTATGATGAACGCTGGTATTTTGAAGGAGGCTCCAGTTGTTATCAAGGATATTGGTGGGGTGAGCGTGGGGGGATGGGGGAGAATATCAATAGGCGGATGTTGACGATTATCAACTCTTTTCCTGATATGTTTCAAGGTAAGAAAATTCTAGATGTAGGTTGTGCTGCTGGATATTATGTTAAAGTAATGCGTGATTGTGGGTATGAGGCTTATGGGTGTGATCCATCCAACTGGATCATAAATCGTGAAGAAACATTGATGACGCCCTATAAAAAGTATTTGAAGGTTGGAACCGCTCAGAAAATTCCTTTTGAAAACAAAATAGATACCGTTTTAGCCTTAAATGTTCTTGAGCACTGCGATGAGAACGAATTATCAAGCTTTCTATCAGAACTGAACAGGTTAAAGACGACAAATTTGGTCATTCAGGTTCCACAGATAGATGATCCAGAGGCGTTTATCGACCCAACACATAAGCTAATAAAGCCACTCGAATGGTGGAACGAAAAGTTTGCCAGTATTGGTTTTCACCTTGTGAAGAACATTCCTTATGTAGGTGCACCTATTTGGTATTACCAGCGGTTTCAAACACCCATCGAAGTAACAGACATAGCACAAAAAGCTAAAAGGGATTTTTATGTATCAAAAGATGAACTTCCTGCTGAATTGCCCCCAAAAGTAGACATTTCTTATTACAATGAAAGAGTGAATTTCTTTAAAAATGCTCCAAAGAACTGGACAGAATATGAAGCAAAATATTATAGCAAAACTAGATATAAAGACAGGTTGTTAAAAGCAATTGCAGGACTGGATTTTCGGCCAAAGGAACGTGTGCTTGAATTGGCCTGCAATGATGGTAAAACGGCTATCTGGCTGGGATTGCAGTATCCACAGATTCAAATTGATGTTATTGATGCCCTGGATGTTGCCATTGACTTTGTAAAGAAGGTTAGTCCTTGCCAGAATATTCGAAACTTTACCATTGGCAATATCACTGAATTAGAAAGATATTATTCCCCAAATTCCTATGACAAAATATTTTGCATTGATGTGATTCAGCATCTTGATAATGATGACTATCTTAAAATGATAAAAGGTATGTACGCTGTTCTTAAACCGGGTGGTGTTGCTATCGTTTTCGGAGGAGTAACTCCACAACCGGAACACATTCATATTATACCCGTGCAACAAATAGCCTCTGATTTTTTGCAGGCAGGTTTCCGATTGCAAGAAACTAAAAACATCAATGGAGAAATTTTCCAAATATTTAATAAACCCAAATCAATAACCTTTTCTAAAAGGAGCATTTATAGATCAACCTCCACTAAATTTAGTCACCTAAAACTTCCGGATTTCTATCATCATCCTCTTTGTTACTGGGCGCACATGATAACTTTTCGTTGTAACGGTGGTTGTCCTTTTTGTATTTTAAATGGCAGAGGCAAACGTCAAAAGTCCCCTGAGTTAAGTGGTAAAGAAATATTGGATTTTTGGAATAATATTGAGCATCGTCCCGGTCAAAAACTTTCCCTGATTGGCGGAGAACCAACTCTACATCCTGATATTGTTGAAATTGTTAATAATCTTGAGGGTTACGATATTACCATAACTACTAATTGTAAGGGGCCTTTCTATGAAGACCCAAATTTTTACAAAAAATTCAAGCCCCATCCAAGTTCAAATTTAAGAATTAATACCACATTTCACCCACACTTCATTTCCGCTGAAGATTACATACGGGTGATTAAATTGTATCGTGAAACCGGATACTTCGTAGATCAGACTTCCTATGTTTATCATCCAGACATTAATCAATACCAAAAAGCCATCGATAAAGTAAGCAAAGAGATTCAGATCAAAGCTACTCCCTATCTGGGATTTTATGATCCAGAGAGCAAATTTCAGGCACCATTTTTACCAAAAAATATTGAACCCAATGAAAACTATTATGATTTAGAAGCAGCTGCTACGATCTGTGGCTTAACTGATTTAGACGCTTACCGGGATATGTGTGGGCAGTACGAAAAGAGACAAGTTGTCTGCGAGCATCCCTTGCGTTCGCTGATTATTGGCCCGGAGGGAAACTATTACCATTGTCATTATAAGCTGTATTACGGCATTGATCCGGTTTGCAATATCAACAACTTCAAGCCAGTTACTGAGGAAAGCAAAAATTGCCGTCACTATGGATTTTGCAATTGGTGTGATGTTCCTCGGGTTGGTTGTACAAAAAATCCCACTGCAACTCAAATGGTTCTAAACAAGCTTTATGATAAACGAGAATTTGAACGATCCGAAATTCAACATTTAATACGGGAGATTGATTCTTTTGCTAGAGAACATAACTTGGAATTTAATCCTTTGAAATGGTTCGAGTATTCTTATGCAATACTTTATTCTGGCCATCGCCATCGCGGTAAGGTTCTGGACGTTGGTAGTGCAAAGTCAGTTTTTCCTTACTATTTGGCCGCCAAAGGTTATGATGTAACTACGATTGACATAGCTGACTCTGAATACCGCACTCAAATTGGGCGCAAGTTTGGTGTTAAATGCATCACTGGAGATTTGCGAGTATTTCATCCCGAGTTAGAGGGAAAATTCGATTTGATTACTAACCTCAGTGTGATAGAGCACATAGATGAAGATACAAAGGCTGTCCTGAATTTAGCAAAATATCTTAAGCCTGGCGGTATTATGGTAATCTCGACCGATTTCTATGAGCGATATATTGAGTATCCAGATGCGAATCGAACTATTGTTCGCGACCGTCCCCCGGACTCTCTTACAGATTCTCGTGTGTACACTGAAGAAACATTTCTAAAAAGAATAATTGTCCCATTAGAAAAAATGGGTGTAGTAAGATTAGGTTTAACAAACTACCAAAATGTAGATATTATGAATCCTCACGAACGTTCGGTGCGGGGACTGTACACTTTTGGAATTGCATGTCTGAGAAAATCAGTCTGAGATGTCGTAACAATATTTTTGACTCTTCAGGAAACAACCCATGAAAAAACGCAAACCGTTAAAGTTAGCCAAAACCACATCCCGGCTTTCTGTTTGCATGATTGTCAAAAACGAAGAAAAGATGCTGCCAAAATGTCTGGAGAGCATCCGGGAAGTGGCAGATGAGATTATTATTGTCGATACCGGCTCGACTGACAATACTGTAGCTATTGCTGAATCTTTTGGGGCAAAGGTTTATTTTCATCCCTGGGAAAAGGATTTTAGCAAACATCGTAACCAGTCCCTTTCTTATGCCACAGGCGACTGGATTTTGCAAATTGATGCCGACGAAACTCTAGAGCCGGAAAGCAAAAATGAATTAAAACGCTTGCTCCGACAGGCGCCAAAAGATGTCAACGGTTTTTTTGTGCAGATTCACGATTACCGCAGTAATGGACAAAAGAACGTAGTGTTCAATTTTGCGCGCCTGTATCGTAATGGTGTTGGAGTGCATTATGAGGGCATTGTGCATAATCAGGTTATAATTCCCGGCAAAGTTCTGTTCTGTAATGTCAGACTAAACCACTACGGATATGATTTAGAACCCGAAAAGATGAAATGGAAATACAAACGGGTACTTACTTTATTAAAGAAGCAATTAAAGCAAGATCCGAAAAACTCTTTTACTCTTTATAACCTGGCAAATACTTATTCAATGTCTGGCAAACCAGAAAAAGCTATCTTTTGGGGGGAGAAAACGCTGGAGGTGCTACGACGGCAGAAAAGAGCTTCGCTGCTTTATGTTGGCGTCTACTACCCAATTATCACTAGCTACATCCATTTGAAAAATTATCAGAAAGCGCGAGAATATTGTCAAGAAGCCATCAAGATTTTTCCTTACTATTTAGATGGCTACTATCAGCTCACACGGGTTGATTTTATTGAGCAGAAATTTACTGACGTTCTGCGAAATGCCGAAAAATACCACCGGGTCCGTGAGTACCTTCTCGCCGATCTCTCTCGAATTGAATTCTTGAACCTCTACACCTTTTCTTTAGATTTCCGAGTAAACTACTGGATGGGGGTAGGTAAATTGGGATTAGGTGCACCAGCCGAAGCCGACAAATTCTTCCAAAAGGCATTTGACTCACCCTTATTTGATAAGTCTTTAGCATTGGAAATGATCCACAATATTTCCATAGTGGAAAGAGGCGAGATACTTTACACCTGGTTGCAGAAGGTTGTAGATCGTTTCAAGAACAATCAGAGTTTTGTGTTTGATCTTTTGCATGATCTTAAATTAAATCATGGGGCTGAAGTACTTCGGCCATTTTTTGAACGTGATAAGGTTAAACATCAATTTCAGACAACCGAGTTTTTGCACGCCACTTGGCATTACTTTCATGATGAGTTAGCCTCGGCTGAAAAGTTGTTCCAAGCTGTTCCGAGTGATTCGCCATATTTTCTGGATGCCCAAATTAAGTTAGTTTTAATAAAGCGCAACCTGAATCAAATTCCGCAGGCTATTACAATTTGTCGTAAACTTTTAGACTCCGATATGGAAAAGCAAACCAAAGTTTCAATTAATATTGAGTTAGTGAAGCTACTTTTAGACAATCAAGAGCTGGAGGAGGCATCGCGCCAATGGCAAAATGTCTGGCGGTTGAATAAAAAATCCCGGGAAGTCTTATTATTTGGTATCGAGATTCATTGGAAAACCGGTCAATACGAATTAGCTGTTAATTTTGCAGCTAAGCTTCTGGAGGAATTAGGATTGCCATGCCCCCAACAGCTTGATTCGCTGGAAGAGTTTGCTGATTTGCTCGACAGGATTGGCAAACGATTACTACAGTACAAAGAATTTGACCTCGCAGAACGAGCCTACCAAATTGCTACATTGGTTCATCCCGATCACTTGCCTGCCAATCTTTATCTTGCCAGGGCTAACTTAAAACAGAAAAATTATTCACAAACCCTGCAACATCTCCAGCAAGTTTTAATGCTTGAGCCTGCTAACCGTGACGCACTTAATCTGCTTAGAGAAATCAATTTTTCAGTAGGAAGCCCTAAATAATGCCGGAGCATATACCCTGCGTTGTTTAACCACAAAGAAGACGCAAAGACACGCAGGGAAATCCCGTTCGGCTTTAATTCTCACCGAAGCCTTTGCAGTCTCTACGCTCTCCTGACCCGACAGGCTTTGTGGGCTTTGCAGTTGGACCTTCAGACCTTAACCCACCTACACAAAACAGTGAAAAACCAGATTTTTAGCTCTCGCACTTAACAACCTTCTAACAAAGACATTTGTTATCTTAACTATTACCCCGCCCAAATGGTGAGAGAGCCCTGTTTTATTTTCCGAATTTGGGTTTAATGAATTTTCTGTACAAAATTTAACCTACTAACCTAAAGTTTGCCAGCTTCCTGTCGATAATATTAATGAAATTAGTCTTGCGCAAGACGTAACAATCCACAAAGGTAGGGAAACCTTTAACAACAAATCAAGGAGGATGAACCATGGCACTACGAATTCAGCACAACATTGCTTCGATGTATGCCCTGCGAAATTTGGGCATTTCGACCAATGCACTAGAAAAGTCATTGGAGAGATTGTCTTCAGGGTATCGCATCAATCATGCAGGGGACGACACCTCTGGTTTGGCAGTTTCGCAGAAATTCAGAGCGCAAATTGCCTCGCTAAAGGTAGCTTCCCGAAATGCCGCCGAAGCTAATTCTTTGTTACAGGTAGCCGAGGGCGGCATTGAACAGATTCATTCCATGTTGGTACGACTGAAAGAACTGGCAACCCAGGCGGCTTCTACAAATGCCGGATCCAACCGCACCGAGATTAACCAAGAGGCTCAAGCTTTAGTTAGCGAAATTGACCGTATTGCTACTTCCACTGAATACGCTGATGTGGATTTACTCACCGGTTATGGTACCAAAAGCGTCGATTCAACGTCGCAAGGAGAGATTAACGATTTCAATAATCTCTATGATTTCGATGTTACCGGCGCTGCAACGGGGTCCTATACCTTTACTTACAACACTACCACCAATGTGCTAACCCTGAGCGATGGAACCACCTCCGACAGCGTTACCCTGGCCACCGGTGCAAATAGCTATGAATTCAGCACCCTGGGTGTGTCTTTCAAAACCACAGCAGCATTAGATACAGGCGCAGAAGTAGATGCCCTTGGAACAGGTCTGGCAGCTCTGAATAACAGCGGTACTGCTGATTTTGCTGTTAGCGGAAGTGCGTCTACCTTCCAGATTGGATTTGAGAATAGTTCGGATAATCGACTCAGCATTCAATTAGATTCGGTGAAAGCAGAGGATATTGGCAGCAGTGCTAGTACGGCACGGATAGACGATATCGACCTGTCAACACAATCTGGAGCCCAAACTGCTCTGGGAATAATTGATGATGCCATTTCTGATGTGAGTAACGCACGCGGAGACATCGGTGCGTACATGAACCGTCTGGCTTACGCATCGGCAAACATCGCCATTTCTATAGAGAACCTGCAACAGTCGGAGTCTGTGATTCGTGACGCCGATATGGCCGAGGAGATGGCTACCTTTACCAAGTCGCAGATATTGCAGCAGGCTGGTGTTGCCATGTTAGCACAGGCAAACACACTACCTCAGTCGGCTTTGCAACTGCTACGGTAAGAAACGGGGAATAGATAGAAGTGGGAAGGCTATTCGGCCCTCCCACTTCTATTGGAATAAGCGGAGGCCAAGATGTTAGAAATGGTTAAAATAGATAGCATTCGCTATGTCGAGGCCAACTTAATATCGTCGTCCCTGCCAACTTCAGTAGCAGCAACTCCTGGTGCTGAGGAAAATACAACGCCTGTTGCTGTAAAACAAAACAACGCAGTAGAGTCACAAACCCCTACTGAGGTTCCGACGCGAGACAAACATCCTATCTCAAAGGATAAAGTTCGATTGGAATCGGAACAGATGAATCGGTTTTTGCAGTTAATGAATACTCACTTGAGCTTTATGATTGATGAAGATTCAGAGATGTTTGTAGTAAGACTCATCGATACGGAAACTAGCAAAGTGATCAAGCAAATTCCTCCTGAAGAATTTCTTAAGACTGTGGCGAAGATCAAGAGCATGATCGGAGCTATTATCGATGAAATGGTGTAGGGTTAAAACAGCGATTCTCTACTAATTGCGTGGGTAGGGTAATATGGGCCAAAGTACAAGTATGATCAGTGGGCTGATTTCTGGCCTCGACTGGCGAACGATGATTGATCAGCTTATGCAGCTCGATCATCGTAGCGTTGATTTATTGACAACAAAGAAAACAAAATACGAAAAGCAATTAGATGCCTGGCATACTGTTAATAGCAATCTTTTAAGTTTGCGGAATGCGGCTTCAGAACTTCGCCAAAGTTCTGCCTTCGAGGTTTTCACTTCTACAATGGTATCCAATACCACCACGGAGCCAGAAAACTTGCTTTCTGTTGCAACTTCTGAAGATGCTTCGGTGGGTAATTACAACATTGTGGTACAACAGTTAGCTCAGGCTCAAAAGCTTTCCTCTCAGAGCTTTTCTTCTATTTCCGCAGCACTTGGTATTAGCGGTGAAATTCTGGTCAATCAGAAAGCAATCTCAATTGTTGCCACCGATTCGCTAACTGATATTCGTGATAAAATTAACGGGGTAAACACAGGCTCGAGTCCTTCGGGAGTAACTGCATCAATTTTGGCTGCAGGTGAAGATAGCTATCGTCTTATTTTAACTAGTGATAGCACAGGTGAAGAAGGATTCAGCATTGCAGAAGTAGGGTCATCTACTGCACTTGCGGATTTGGGGTTGGTGGATGGTACAGTATCAATCAAAAATCCCACCAGTGATGGTGCACAGTCAGATAATTTTTCCTCTACCGCCGTAGCTATTGCCTCATTATTGGAGTTGTCTTCAGCACCTGGAGCTACCAATGTAACTATTGCTGGTCAGACGGTCTCCATTGATTTGACCACCGATACTCTTTCAGATATTGCTAATGCAATCGACAGTCTTAGTGGAGTTTCGGCAACGGTAGACTCTACCACTGATGATGACGGCAATACTGTTTACTATGTGGACATCAGTGGAACTACTTCCTTCTCTGATAATAACAACGTTCTACAAACCTTGGGCATCTTAAAAGGAGACCAAAGCGCAGTCAACAAAATAGTAGTAGGTAGTGTAGCCAATACTACCGATGGCAGTACGCCAATAACTGAATCTACCAGATTTGATCAGATTTACAACGCTTCAGTCGGAACTGGTGATACAATTACTATCCAGGGTCAGAAAAATGATGGCACCTCAATTACAACTACTACTTTCAATATTTATGAAGGTGGTCAGTACAAAACTCTGTCTGATTTGTTAACAGAAATCGAGACTCTGTATGGCGGGGCGTCCGTTGTTGACGCCTACATCAGCGACGGCACTGATGGCAACACGGCTGGAACCATTGTACTGAAAGATTTGACTGCAGGGGATAGTCAGCTTTCGTTAACTTTGATTGCCAATAACGAAGGTGGTGGCAATCTCGATTTTGGGACTATTTCTACTGCTACCGAAGGCTATAACATGGAAGTTGTAGCAGGACAAGATGCTAAAATTACGGTAGATGGTATCACTTACACCGACAGTTCTAACTCCATTTCTGATATGATTCCAGGTGTCACCTTGAATTTAAAAAATGCCGACAGTTCTACCACCATCACACTTTCTGTCAATCGAGATATTGAAACAATTGAGGAAAAGATCACTAACCTTGTCGATGCTTACAATGAAATCATAGATTTTATCAACCAGCAATTCGAGTACGATATTGAGAAACAAGAAGCTGGGGGAGTACTTTTTGGTGACGGTACGCTTCGTTCGGTAAAATCAGATCTTTCTTCTTTGATCATCTCCAAAATTTCCAATGTGGAGGATGCCTACAGTACCCTGGCTTTAGTGGGAATTAAATTGGACAATGAGGGTAAACTCTCAATAAATTCATCTACGCTTTCTACCGCTCTTCAAACTAATTTTAGTGAGGTACAAAAGCTGTTTACTGCTTTTGCAGAAACTACTAATACCAATGTTGATTATGTTTATCACACTCGCAATACCACCGAAGGAACTTACGATATTAATATTACTCAGGTAGCAGAAAAAGCATCAGTGACAGGAACCGTGGATCTTTCCTCCGGACTCAGTGGAAATGAAACTCTAACCATTACCGATAAATCTACTGGTAGAGTTGCTACAATCAATTTGACTGCCGGGCAGACAATTGATCAAATAGTTTCTGCTATTAACGATGAACTTGATACCGAGTATGCTCAACAATTACAGAGCTCAAATGGTTTGAGCAAAATCTCAAGCGGTTACATTACCAGCAGCACAACCTGGGGAGAAATCGATACCACGGGATTAGGTTCCAACGATATTACCAACGGTGATACCATCTCTTTTTCAGGAACCGATCACAATGGTGATACCGTCAGCGGCTCCTACACTATTAGTGACAAAGACACTGATACAGTCCAAGGCTTATTAACAGCTATTGAAAATGCATTCGATGGTAGCGTTGATGCCTACATCGATAGTTCAGGTAAGATTGTAATAACCGATACTCAGGTAGGTACCAGCAGTCTCTCACTCACTATAACTGAAAACAATGAAGGTGGAGGTTCGTTAGATTTTGGCACAGTTGACACTGCAACCACCGGCCGATATCAGCTTCACATCGAAGCTTCAAAAGACGCTTCCAATCATTTAGTTTTAACCCACACTTACTATGGTTCAAACGAGGGTTTTACAATTTCGCAAACCCAAAATAATCTGGGCATAACAGACGGTGACTATGCAGGAGCGGACGTAGCCGGTACGATTAATGGAGAAACTGCTGATGGCCAAGGACAAGTACTGACCGGTGCCTCCGACACTACAGTAGAAGGGCTATCTATTAAGTACACCGGAAGCAGCACTGGAGATCAGGGTAGTATTACCTTAACCTACGGTATTGCAGAGAAATTGTACAACGAACTTTTCTATATTGTAGATACCTACGAAGGTTATGTTGCCGACAAACAGGAATCGTTGCAAGACAACATCGATCGCATCGAGAACCAAATCGATCTTATGGAGACTCGTTTGGAGCATAAACGTGATCGCTTGATCTTAAAATATGTGACCCTGGAAACTACCATGGCTCGCCTAACAGCACAGGGGAATTGGTTATCAGCTCAAGTTAATAATTTACACTAACTAAAGCATCACGTGTTTTAATGAATTCTCATAGTAAAGAAACCTATCCTCAGTTGC
>Ga0164318_10006615_pt1 | contig 11216 bp, 12 predicted proteins | sample GuaBasSedimGuay9_FD_113734 | JGI IMG/M metagenome (GOLD analysis project Ga0164318, IMG submission 113734) | Subseafloor sediment microbial communities from Guaymas Basin, Gulf of California, Mexico - Guay9, Core 4571-4, 0-3 cm | ecosystem: Environmental > Aquatic > Marine > Hydrothermal vents... | reverse complement strand
CAGCTACACGTATTCTAACATGTTCTCGGTGAATTCTCTCATCATAAAGCATTTTTTTAAGATATTGCTCCATCAATTTAAATAATATATCTAACTCAGAAGAACTTCGATTCTTTAGGTTCTCAAGCGAGAGTGAGTAATACGTTAGATATTTTATACCTAGCTCACGACACCATTCAGCGAAATCTTGTGCTTTTTCAACACCGTGTTGATAGGCTTCTAAATAAGTCAAACCATATTTTTTAGCGTATCTTCTATTTCCGTCGGGAATAACCCCAATATGCCTTGGAATTCTTCCTTTTATGTACCTAGCCACTTTAAGATCTCGATATGTATGCTTATTAGACACAATTGAATCCTCCTTTGCATTCCTAATTACTTGGTCTAATAAATTAAGTTGTCAATAAAAGATTTTTTTAAACGTATAGCTTTTTCACTGACTAAGAAATTTTAAAAAGAAACTTATTTGTTATTATGCATTCAGTATTGCTGCCCGAGTATTTGCGCGGGTAGTCTAGCTGGTTAGGATGCTGGCCTTCCAAGCCGGTGACGCGGGTTCGAATCCCGCCCCGCGCACCAAATTTAGGTTTAAGAAGTCCATACTAGGGGATCTCTTTTTATGATTTGCTAATATCTAACACCTTTTTTCTTAGCGAGAAGATAATAATTAATTGTTACAAAGTATTAATACGCTTGTATGACACTTTTTCCTATATTACGTGGTAGAAGAACTAGTGGGCCCGGGCGGATTCGAACCGCCGACCTCCCGGTCTTCAGCTTCGTCTATCTGCTGGAAGTCTCAGCAGATAACGGACGCGCTCCCTGAGTCTGCGCTACGGGCCCAATCATAAAGTTTTATATGGATGTCTATTTTTTAAGCATTTCTGTTACATTAAATATATAGGTATAAAAACAATAATCTTGGAGGTTGAAAAATGAGTATATGGAGAACACCAACCAGACCTTTTGATGAAAGAATGGAAAAATGGAGTAGAATTGTTTTTAACTTTGATGGTTATGGAGCAATACAAGGAAGCTTGAGTCAGTTCTATAGGTCTGCCAATGTCTTTATTTCATATTTACCAGTAAAATTAGAGGGCATTGTCTTAGATAATGTAGAGATATTGATACAGTTACCTTCAGTCCTAAGAACAAAGATTTCTAGGCGGGTTCATGATGCCAATCTCGGAGATATTATTTATCGACCACAGATACCTGCAATCGGCATAATTGCAGATCACTTTGAAGTCTATGAACCGGTGGAAAGAATTGGAACTATAAACAAACAGGATTTAGATATGCTAATTAAAATAGCTTCTGAGGCAAAATCTGTTCTACTAGTTGATATAAAGCTCGCAGGTGAGTCATAATTGCTCGTTAACCGCAAAATAAGAAAACTAGGGATTTTTTTGAGAAAATCTAAAAGCGCACAAAATATTATAATAGCAAAATTAGACTCTGCCGTTAGTGAGGGATCCATCGTTTATACCTCGGAAATGGAAAGACTTGGTATCATAACTGAGATTTTTGGTCCGGTTACGGCGCCGTATGGTCGAATTAAACTCTATAAAGATACAAATATTCCAAAAAAAGGAGAGATCTTGTATTATATCGAGGGCGAAAGAGAAAATGTTAAGTGGCGAAAAAAGAAGAGAAAGACCAGAAAATAGTCCCTCGGGGGATCAGACATATTACTCTCTTCGCGCTTTGATTACAACATCACGAAGAAAAAGTCAACTAACTAATACTTTCGTGAAGGGTCTTTCACTCCTACTAAATGCACCAATAATAAGAAGAGGAAGCAGCAATCTTAAATCAATAGCACTTCAGGCTATTGAAGAAGATTTCGATTGCTTAATTGTCGTTTATACTGCTAGAGGGAATCCCTCAGTATTAACTTTTTATAGGAGAGTCGGCCAAAGAGATTCACCCTTTGTAATTCATGGTAGATTATTTCTAATGGGTTTTTATCTAGATAGACATATCCCAGCTTTTGAATGTTTAAAACTCGTTTTAGAAAGCCCCTCCACTGGTGGTAAAAAAGTTTTTAATTTTCTTCGTGACTTATTGCACAAAGAAGAAAAAGCTAAATGCCATGGTATTGATTTAATAGTAAAAGATTTTGGTACAAAAGAGTTAGAGAAAATGAGATTATGGAGGAATGAAAAATTAGATCCAGCAATTCTAGATTTTTGGGATCCGATAAAAGATCATCTTTACATGCGACTGAAAATCCATCACGTTTGGATGCCAAGTTAAGTTTCTCGATCGAATTTTCAGATCCGCTGGAGGCAAAAGCGATTATTAGAGCTCTAATACCAGAGACAAAATCAGATATAACAAATAGATCACAAATTACAATCAGTTTCAATGATATAAATAAAAAGATTGAAATCAAAATAAGATCTATTGATTTAACGTCATTACGTGCAACAATAAATTCTTATTTACGTTGGCTGTATGCTATCTTAAATTGTATAGAGGTGATTAAAAGATGGAAAATTCGGAAAAACTAAAAAATCTTCAAAGAGCTCAGGCTCTTTCGGACCAATTACGCATGTTAGAGGAAAGATTACAGCTCTTAGAAAAAAGAAGACAAGAAATAGAATATGCAAAACTCGAGCTAAAAAAGATGAAAGAAAAAGGCGAGGTTGAGGCATACCGTTTTTTAGGGGCAAATGTTTTAGTTAAAAAAAATGCAGATGAAATCTTATCCGACTTGGAAGAAGAAAACAAACTTATTGAGAATCAGGTTAATTTGATCAAACAGCAAATTACTCAAGGAAGAAAGGCTCTAGAATCTATGCTTAAGGCATTAGGTTACACCAGTAAAACATCGGAGTAGACATAGTTGATAAAAGATGGGACGTTATGATTTTCAATTCATCTATATTTTAAAAAGGAAGATTGATCTGGACACCTTAGTAGAGGTTATTAATAACTGTGTGAATTCAGCAATCCGATTCATAAATGAAAAATTTCCAAATCTTATTCTCTCGATTCTTCCGGATCTAGAGCTGGATCTTGATGATGTTCTGTCTATTAAGATGCATCTAAAAATAGATATAGATCCTTTCTCTGATCTATTAAAGAGAGAGAAAGAAATCGCTAATATGACTACGGGGGTCTTTTGGAATGAATTTAAACGAAGAATTTCGGACTAATAACGAGGATTATTTTAAAGAAATTCATTTTTTTCTAAATAAGATTCTAGATTATAAGCACCCAATAATTATCATACCACACGAATCAACCGATCTTGATGCTTATGCTTCAGCATATCTAACAAAGGAAATCTTAACTACTTTAAAAAAAGGGGATTTCTATATAGTAATGCCGGAGCCTTCACAGGAATTATCTTATTTCATTAATGAATTTTCGCTTCAGGATTTCATAGACGATTTTCACGAAGCGCTTAATCTAACTAATAGAAAGTTCTCAATAATAATTGTTGACATAGCTGATCCTAAAAGATTCATAAATCCGAAGATTATTGAGTTTATTTCAAAGGCTGAGGAAATATTTGTAATAGATCACCATGCATCTTCAAGTGCTAGAATAAAAAATTCTCTATCTTTACCTTTATCATCTACGAGTGAAATTTTATTACTAATTGCTGAGGAATATAATATTCTGGAATCTCTATGTGATGATAGAAAATTAGTTAATGCAGTTATCGGCGGAATTCTCTCCGACACAGCATTTCTTCTTCATGCGAATCAAACAACATTTTATTTTCTTTCTAAGCTCACAAAATTTGGTGATTATAAACGAGTTTATTCCGTTCTTAAAGGTGGGAAAAAAGATATTTCTGAGAGGATTGCAAGGATTAAGGGTGCACAAAGAGCAGAAATGTTTAGATACGATGATTTCATTGTTCTTGTGACACACGTAGGATCATATGAGGCTTCAGTTGCTTCAGCGCTAGTATCACTGGGTGCCAATGTGGGAATTGCCATCTCTAAAAAGAAAGAAAAGAAGCAAGTTATTTATAGAGTTAGTGGTAGATCTACTGGAAGATTGAATTTAGGTCAAATTTTTACCGATTTGGCAAACGAATTTAGTGGAACCGGTGGTGGGCATAAAAGTGCAGCAGGATTAAAGATACACGGAGATATGGTGCAGTCTGAAGAGCTATTAGCTAAAAAAATTGTAGAGAGCATTATCAATAAAATTAAAGCTATTACTTGATTTTTTTCCTTTGGAAGTATTCTTTTATTCTCCTAATACCCTCCCATAATTTATCCTGATCCTCGATTACTGGGGCAAAAGAAAGTCTCAACCAACCTTCAAAATTATTGAAATCGATTCCCGGGGCCAATGCAACCTGATATTTATAAATTAGCTCTTGCCAAGCCTTCTTCGAGTTTTTCTCATATTGAGAAATATCAAAGAAAACATAGAAGCCACCCTGCGGCTCTAATATTCTGAGATTAGGGATTTCTGATAATAATTCTGCAGTTTTTTTAGCTGTAGTAGCATATAATCGTGCACCATCTTTATAGAATTTTTTAATTTCAGTTAGTTTTTCTTTATCTCTAAATATTTCTGTGAGAACAACTTGGATTAAACTAACAGGAGCAAGAATTCTCGCTTGTTCAATGGTTTCAATCGCTCGTACAAGATCTGCTGGCACTAGAAGATATGATGCACGCCATCCAGGGATTCTCAATTCTTTACTCAATGTGCAACTGATAATTTCGTTCTCTTTTAAAGGTTCAGATAAATACTGAGGCTTTTCTCTATAGATAAATGCCCTATATGCTAAATCTAGTAAAATGTAGATGCCTTTTTCTTCGGCTAGATCCCTAATTTTATTTATTGTTTCATCATCCCAAACGATACCCTCTGGATTTCCTGGAGTTGTTATAATAATAAGCTTTGTTTTATCAGAAATTAGATTTCGCAAGTTATCAATATTGGGTGAGAAGCTCCCTTCTTCGTCAATTATTCGCCAATATTTGATTTTTACCTTGTTCTTAAGTTCAAATCGAGCTTGTCTATAATAGTTTAGATATCCTGGAGCAGTCATTATTATTTCCTCGTTTAGATCTACGACAGCATTTATCACCGCCCCGATCTGATCAGTACTTCCGAGACCAAATATTACTTGGTTAGAATCTATCTTTCTGCCAAATATTTCTTTCTCGTATTCTACTATAGCTTCTCTTATTTCGGGATAGCCTATTGTTGGCGAATACTGTGCGCTCTTTATCCATTTTTTCGTGTCATTTAAAACATTAAGTAAGCTTCTCCTAAGCACTTCTGGCGGTTTATCTTGAGGCCAACCGCCCGCGAGATATATAAGTGGACGTGGAAATTTCTCTGGATTTTTTTTAAATTCTGCCATAAGATTCATTATTTCTCTTATAGAAGACGGCTTTTCTATCATATATTTTGCAATATCACTTATATTGCTCATCACAAATCCCTCTATGGAAGTATATTATCTATGAACCACTTTGGATCAAATGGTGTTAAATCATCATAATTTTGCCCAGTACCAACATATAATATGGGTGCTTTAGTAATATATGCTAATGTTATCGCTGCACCCCCTTTTACATCAGCATCTACTTTAGTTAAAATATTGCCATCTATACCGACAGCATTTTTGAATTCGGTTGCCTGAACAACCAGATCATTCCCAGATAATGCATCTACGACCAGTATTCTTTTGTCCGGCTTAGAAACTCGATTTATTTTCTTCATCTCTTCCATTAAATCTATATTTGTTCCTAATCTTCCAGCAGTATCGATTAAAACAAGATCCTTCCTTCGTGCTTTTGCATGATTTATTGCATCATAAGCAACCGAAGCAGGGTCACTTCCATATGGTCTTGAAATAAAAGAGGCCCCCACCCTTTCCGCATGTTTTTTTAATTGTTCTATAGCACCTGCTCTAAATGTATCGCTAGCAACTAATACAGAGCTTATTCCTTTCTTTTTAAATTTCCATGCCAATTTTGCAATAGTTGTTGTTTTTCCAGATCCATTGGGTCCAAGAAAGAGTATTATATATGGATACCAACTCTTGCTCTCTGCTATATTAGTTATATTCTGTTCCTTACGTTGTAATATTTCCTTTTCAAGAGATGTCTGATCCTCATATTTTAAGATATTAATAATAACTTTTCGTAACGTATCTAGAGCTATCTTTCTGTAATCCGTTAATCGTCTAACCATTTTACCCACAAGTTTTTCCTTTAAAATTAGAGATATCTCCCTTGCCACCTGAGATGCAACATCATTAGTTACAAGATTGAGTTCTAGATCCCATAATATTTTACTTAAACTCTCTTCTGTAATCTCCTTTTGCGTTAATTGTCGCATAAATCCTTTGAAGGTGCTCTTAAGTTTTTCAAACATTAATTTCACCCTAATACTGATTTTCACAAAAGTTAAAATTTGTTTCATGTTTATCTTAGATCAGAATTTTAGTATTATCTATTTAACAGCCAATATTGAGGTTCATTATTGTGTTCAACCATAATAATCAAAGAGTCAATGGTAACATCTTAGGATTAGATATTTTGCCATCTAGTAATCGAAGAGCAAAATTTGCTTTTGTAATACTTTCCAAAAATGGTATCAAAATCTCGACCGGAACACTAGAAAAAAGTGAGCTAATAGAGTACATACGTAAGTTTAAGATTAAGGCTATTGCTACAGATAACATATTTGAGATTTTCTCATCTGTTGAAGAAATCGCCGATTTCGTTAGGAAAACCCATGTTAATATAATACAAGTTACAGGAAAACCAAGGAATAGCTATAAGATTGCATACTTAGCTAAGCAATATGGTCTCTCACGATATGGTAAACTTTCACCGCAAAAAACTGCTGAGATCGCTGCAAGATTGGCCTTATTTGGTGTTGGTTCCAAAATCGAGTTATTCGAAGATTTAACCGAGATTATTATTTCTCGAACTCGCTCTTTAGGTGAAGGTGGTCAGCACCAGCAAAAATATGCTAGAAATCTTGCAGCATTTATTAAAAATGCATACAGAGAGATCGAAGATAAACTAAAAGATGCTGGTTATGTTTTCAGCTCTGTTAAACGTGTTGGAGATTTTGGCATAAAAGGAGCTAAGTTTTTAGTATATGCACCATATGACGATGTTAAAAAAATAATTAAAAAATTTCACAGTGATATCTTTAGAATTGATGTAAGGCCTATTGAAAGAAAAAGAATGCTATTCATACCAGGTGAGGATAAGATTTCGGCTCAAAAATATCTAATTTGCGGTATTGATCCTGGGGATACCACAGGTATTGCTATTCTAGATCTTAATGGAAAAGTTCTACATCTCACAAGTAAGAAGAATTTAGGATTAGCCAATATTATTGAAACTATATACTCGTATGGTACGCCCGTACTTATTGCTGCAGATGTTCCAAAATTTCCACAACTTTTAGAGAGATTATGTAAAAGATTACAAGCAGTTAGTTTTTGGCCCAAGAGAATTATTTCTATATCGGAAAAAAACGAAATTGTACGGCAGTTAGAACCAAAACCGCAAGATACACACCAAAGAGATGCTCTAATAGCAGCTATATTAGCATACAAAAAATATAAAAACATATTCGCGAAAGTGAACAGCATTTTGTCATACATACCTCTTCCTCTAAGCCCGGACGAAATAAAGAAACAAATCATCCTCGGACGTGACATTAAGGATGCCATTGCAAATTCGATTAAGAGTTACATGGAAAAAAGAGAAGAAAGTATTGTAAGAAGAAAGACCACAGTAAACGTGTCTAGAGATTTCGATGATGAAAAACGAAAAATTCTAAATAAACTATCCAACGCTTATTCCAAGATCGATGAATTAAACAATAAGATAAATTTGTTACTGGATGAACTTAGAAGAAAAAAAGAAATAATCAATAAGCTACAAAATCAACTTATCTATGAGCAAGAAAAAAACAGACGTATTCTTAAGAGAACAATAGAGGAACTCAAAGATCCACTAGTAAATGACTTAAGAAGGGAAATCTCCCATTTACGACGTGCTATCTCGGCTCTAAAAAGAAAATTTACGGTTGTAGAGACTCAAAACCGAACGCTCTTGAAACTTCTAACGCTAGATGCATCAAAAGTTCCAATTAAAGTTCTCGAGAAGTTTTCTAACTCGCAAGTGGAAAGACTATTTAATACATATGGAATAAAAAAAGGTGACGTAATATATATAAAGGACCCCTCTGGTGGGGGTAAGAATATAGCTAAAAAGCTTATTTCTTTCGGAATTCGTGCAATAATTATCGAAAGAGATGTTCTCTCTTTAGATGCCAAGAATCTTCTTGAAGGCGCAAATATTGCAATCTTGCTGAAAGATGACTTCGAAATCCCCATTGAAGATTCTCCTGTCTCGATTATTAATTTAACCGATTTTGAGCAAGCAGTTAAGAACGCACGAAGAAGAAAAATGTCTGAAGAGGATCTCCTATACGAAGAACTTCTAGATGCTATAAGAGAGGCACGAAAGGAGAAAAATATAAGTAAGTTGTAGGCTAAATTTTGGAACTTCTTTCTTTTTTGACCCGTCGATATATTATAATACCTATTACTAAAGCTGCTGCTACAGCCAGTATTATTGGTGTTAGATCCGCTAGTGGAGCGCCTCCTAGATTCTCCTCTGGAACGATGAGGTTAAAACTAACATCATATAATCCATAACTCAAATCAAAATCCATCTCCACGGTTATATTAAGACGCAATACGGCTGTTCCATTATCTATTATAAAGCTAACCTCAAAAACTCTTGAACTCACAACACTTGCGTTCTTAATTAAAGTATTGATATTCTGACCATGCTTATCTATAAGTTTTATACCAATCTCCACGAAAGAGATGTTTCCGAAACCATCCCCAAGTACTATCGTAAGTTTATTCTCGTCACCAACAATAAGATCTCCCGTCTCGATTTTAAGGATCGGATATGCTGCAAGACCTACAGGCCCGAGATCCCAAACGCTAAGATAACCAGCCATAGTATCGTATGATTCAAGGCCTATACTTTTCCTCCAAAGGATACAACTTTCAACGTCAATATAGAGTTGTGCAGGAGTTCTTTTTAGACATCCAAAGAACTTCGTAAAGCTGTCATTAACGCTGTTTAGTTCAATTTCATTGTTATTTGCAAGAAGTATATTACTTGAATTAAATAAACTAACTAAAGATGTTGCGTTGTTAGATATGTCTATAATTAATCCTATTATATTTTTCTGCTCTTCTACCAATTTTTGTAGTTCTTCTGCCAAAGTCTGTGTAATCATTGCATCATTAGAATCTAGATAAACTACTAATAATTGGTCATATTCTAAAAAGCTATCACTATTTATTGCTGTTCCGTTAGATAATTTTCCCGTAGGTAATTTGACCTTACCATAAAGAAAGGTTTTAGTAAAGGGAATTCCGTATGTGTTTTTATAGAATTCATCGGAATTGACAGCTACAATTTTTCCTGTATAGTTATAACTTTGAGAATTCTCTATCTCCGAGAAGAATACTTCATATCCCTCAATTGGTTGTGACATCGTATTCTCACTCGAATTTGCAATATAGTCGTGGAATAACACGAATTCCGTCTTATTTATGTCAGATAATTCCAAGGCGCCGGTTTTGATATAGGTATATAGCTCTAACATGGCCGCATCTGGTGTTTTAAATGCTAGTCGACTCCCATTTTCTAAGGTAACGTTAACAAGATATTGCAATCCCTCGCTTGTTGCAGGTATGAAAGAGATATTACTATCTCCTAAATTTTCCTCAGAAACTCTCTGGTACGACCGTCCCTCTAATTTTCCAAATAAAGTATGATTCATTAATCCACTCATAGTTGCCAAAATTAAGATTAATGCCAAAATGAATGTCATATTTTTCTTGATCAAAGTTATCTCCTCTTTTTAAATACCATTTGCAAGACTAGAACGATACTATGTGTATGTGTTTAACTACATTTTATACACATTTTAACTACAAAACGTAAGTAACTATTTCACTTTTCAGTGATTTTTAATAAGAGTCTTTCTAATAAATTTATCTTTTCGAGAATATTCGTTATAGCAATAGTATCATCCTTTAATGCCTCAAGAAATTCTGTTTCTCTAGCTTCAAAGCTCTTAAGCATGTTTTTTACATCTCTATGGAGCTGCGTAAAATTTCTAGTCATACTTTCAATATCTTTAGATACTTTATTTACCTGCTTTATAACAATCTTAATTTCATCAATCGTCTCTTTCAATGGTTCTAAACTTCTGGAAAGTATTGCTTTAAAACTTTCTAATCCTTCTAATTTCCTTAAGATTTTTCTTAATAATTCGGTCTCTTCTTCTCTTGGTACTACGCTTACCTTCTCGGGTATCTCTACAGCTTTTTTATCTTGAACTATCTGTGTTTCGATATAACTTTCTGGTGCAACTTCCGCTTCCATAGAAATCGGTTGATTTTTTTCCTCAAGTTCTAAATCGCCTGCAAGCCACTTTATAATATTAAGAAATAGCTTTTTATTTTCCGCCGAATTTATCCATTTATTGGAAAACATTTCGTAAGATCCCGAAAAAACCACCCTTCCCTGACCGAAAGTGGTTGCTACAATAATTGGAGTATCTGGCGGAGTTGATGTTGGATTTGTTCTAGCTAAAATTGTTGTACCGCTTCTCTTACGAATTATCAACGAACAACCGTGGACATAGGCAATTTTAAAAATATTTTTAGTTATCGGATGTTCTTGATTTATCTTACTAATCTCAACAAGTTCCGGATCTCCAAGATTTTTTGTATCATCGGTAACGTTATCGCTCCTTGTCAATATTCCAAACTGTGAGGTTATCTGATACACATTAGATGATAATCGAAGATCTCCCCCTGCATGACTTAATACTAAAAGATTGCCACCAGAGAGTAAATATTCTTTTATAGCAGTAACTTCGGAAGGTAAATATCGAGCTAAATCCTTGCAGGGTATTATTAAAATTTTGGATTTTGTTAGGATTTCTGCATCGATTTTTCTAGCTTCAACGAGCTCAAAACCAAGATTTTTTAAAATTCTACCTAGTTCCCGATAATTTGTCTTGAGATTTCCTCTGACAGAAAATTTATCGATAATAATTTTCCTTCCTTCTTTTCTACTTCTCGTGCTTTTTTCCAATTTATATCCCAATTTACAAGCCGCTCTTGAATGAGTGAATTCCAATAAAAATCCTTAAGATCT
>Ga0164318_10006614_pt1 | contig 11216 bp, 5 predicted proteins | sample GuaBasSedimGuay9_FD_113734 | JGI IMG/M metagenome (GOLD analysis project Ga0164318, IMG submission 113734) | Subseafloor sediment microbial communities from Guaymas Basin, Gulf of California, Mexico - Guay9, Core 4571-4, 0-3 cm | ecosystem: Environmental > Aquatic > Marine > Hydrothermal vents >... | reverse complement strand
GATGGATAGTGGGAAGTAAAGCGGGAAATCCCGCATTAGAAGTACCCAAATTTGGGGTTTAAAAAACACCAAATTTGTTGGTAATTCTTAAGCGTAGAAAAATTATGAATTTTTCGGGTTAAGTTTTAGAATTACATTTTGTTTAGCATACTCTATTTAAGCATTTTAACATTTTTTTTTTATATATTAGCAAGAAAAAAATAGTGATGTTAATAAAATTCAAAGTATCTGTTATCTTTTTTCTCATATTTTTAAATATATCTGTATTTTCTCAGATACAAGATATTGGGACTTCTTTTATAATTAATTATCACCGTTCAAATTACAATGCAGGAAGCCAAATTTGGGATGTTCAGCAAGGCAATAACGGCATGATGTATTTTGCCAACAACAATGGACTGCTTGAGTTTGATGGTGTTTTTTGGAATACATATCCTTTACCCAATAATAGTGTCGTTAGATGTTTAAATATTGATAGTGATGGTAAAATTTATTCAGGAGGTTTTAATGAGATTGGATACTTTAAGAAAGACAATATTGCTTCAAATAAATTTTATTCTTTAACACATTTATTGTCTGATGAAGCAAAGAATTTCGATGAGGTATGGAAAATTGTAATTCATCCTGATGGAATAATTTTTCAATCATTCAATCAACTCATGATTTATAAAGATAGCGCAATAACTGTTATTCCTGCTCCAAGCAAATTTCATTTTTCTTTTTATGTAAACGGGGAGTACTATGTTAATGATATGAAAGAGGGATTGATGAGATATGCCCGAGGAAGACTTTTTCATCTAAAAGGGGTAGATATAATTAAAGGAAAACAAATTTCAGGAATTTTTGAGCATGATAATAAGCTTTATATTTCCAGCTATTCAGATGGAGTTTATGTCTATAATGGTAATTCTTTAAAAAGTTGGTCAACTGATATTAATAAGTTTCTGAAAAAGAATCAAATATATTGTTCGTTTAAAACGTCTAATGGGAATTTTGCATTTGGTACAATACAAAATGGGTTATTAATAAGTAAGCCCGAAGGAAATCCAATTCAACATCTGAATATGAATGATGGATTGCAGAACAATACAATTTTAAGCATTGGTGAAGATTATCAGGGAAATCTTTGGTTAGGTACTGATCATGGAATAGACTATATTGAAAACAACTCTCCATTATCAAGTATTTCTAATAATTATGGGATTAGTTCAGGATATTCAGCTATTATAGATCAAAACAATCTATATCTTGGAACAAATCAGGGCTTGTTTTACAAAAAGTTAAATTCAAAAAATTTAGATAATAAAAAATTTAATATTGTTGAGAACACAGGAGGGCAGGTTTGGTCATTAAATAAAATTGATAATACACTTTTTTGTGGTCATAATAATGGTACATTTATTATACAAGGAGATAAATCAAAGCAAATTTCAGATATCTCGGGAGGATGGATATATTTAAAAACCCCTAACAATGATAATAAAGTTATTAGTGGAACTTATTCCGGTTTAGTCCTTTATGAAAAGATTAATGGTGAATGGAAATTCAAAAAGCAATATCTCGGATTTTCAGAATCTGCAAGACTCATGGCTTTTGATAACGATGGAAGTTTGTGGATGACTCATGGTTATAAGGGGATTTATCATTTCTTTTTTTCCAATGATTATGAAATTATTGAAGATGTAAAGTTTTATAGTTCAACAAACTCTAAACTTTCTAATCAGTTGTTTGGATTAGGAAAAATTAACAATAAAATTGTTTTTTTAACAGGGAAAGGTCTTGTAAACTATTCTGCTAAATCAGATGATTTTGTCTCTAATAATTTTTTTATAAAAAACATAGGAAACAATCGAGTCAGATCATTTAAAGTTGATGTAAATAAGAATATTTGGTACTGTACACTTAATTTAGGGGTATTAAGAGTCGCAGAAGATGGTAGATATACTAATATAACGCTTCCTTTTAAACAACTTGAAGGGCAATTTATAAATGGGTTTGAATTTGTTTACCCTTATAATGAGCATAATGTTTTTTTAGCTACGGAAAATGGTTTTGTAAATTATAAACCAGGATATAATAAAAATTACGATATATCTTTCAATACATATTTGAGAAGCGTTTATTTTTTTAAAACAGATAGTACCAAATATTTCACCGAAAATCCTATCCCTTTTAATATAAAACATTCATTTAATCATATAGAATTTACATTTTCTTCAAATGATTTTATTAATTCAAAGAGAATGATGTATTCAACTTTCTTGGAAGGATTTGATGAGAATTGGTCTGGTTGGTATCATAAAAACACAAAGGAATATACAAATTTAGATGAAGGAGAATATGTTTTTAAAGTAAGAGCAAAAAATATTTACGGTAAAATTTCAAAAACAGAAAGTATATCATTTGTTATTTCTCCTCCCTTTTATCGATCGTTAGCTGCATATATTATATATTTTATTTTATTATTTCTGTTTACTATACTGGTTTTTCTTATTATAAGAAGAAGAATTAATATTTTGAAAATAAAGCAGCAAGCAAAACAACAAGAGTTATACATTAAAAGAGTGAATGAATTAAAAAGAGAAGCACTTGAGAATGAAAAGGAAATGATTCGCTTAAGAAACGATCAGTTGAGACAAGGAATAAAACAAAAAAATAAAGAATTAGCAAACTCTACTCTTGAAACAATTCATAAAAATAAAATACTCATTAAATTAAGAGATGAATTAAAAATTTTATTAAACTCTTTGATTGTAGAAAAAAATCAATACCAATTAAAAAAAGTAATACAGAGAATTAATAAGGAAATTAATAGTGATAAACAATGGAAAGTTTTTGAAACACATTTTGAAAATGTGCATGAAGAATTTCTTGAAAGAATAAAAAAAACATACCCAAGCTTAACACCTCGTGAATTAAAATTATGCGCATACTTACGAATGAATATTTCAAGTAAAGAAATAGCTGTATTGATGAATATTTCTTTAAGAGGAGTTGAAATAAGCAGATACCGCCTTAGAAAAAAATTAAATCTGGAAAGGAAGATTAATTTAACAGATTTTATTTTATCTTTTTAACTAATAAATATTTTTGTTGTGAATTGAGTTTTTTTTGATGTATTGCTAAAACACACAATTTTTTTTTCTTAAAGTCCTGTAAAATAAGAATTTATTTTAAAACGCGATGAGTTTTTGATGTATTAAAAAATTCTATTGATGTATTTTTGATGAAATGAATATTTTGGGAAACTATTAATCATGTAGTAAATTTCGTTATCAATTTCAAAAAATTATAATCGTTAATCTCAAAAATAATTTACTGAGATTAATAAAATAGTTTTTATTATTAATCAAATCATTAATAATTCAATAACATTAATTAATTTAAATTTATTATTATGAAAAAAACAAATTTTAAATGGATTAGCAGCCTTTTATTAATGGCTGTAGCAATTTTTGCTATTACATTGAATTCATGTAAAAAGGATGACGAACCAGAACCGGATCCTATTGCAAGTTTTCAATATGAAGTAAGTGAAACTAACTATTTAGAAGTAACTTTTACTAATTACTCTACAAACGCAACTTCTTACTCTTGGGATTTTGGCGATCAAACAGGAACATCAACAGAAAAAGATCCTGTTTACACTTATACTGCAGCAGGAAATTACACAGTAGTTTTAACAGCTACAAATGCTGATGGAAAAACAGCAAATTATTCAAAAGCAATTGAAATAACCGATCCAAACGCAGCTCTTGCACTATTAGCAGGTCAAGTTTCAAAAACATGGAAATTATATAGAGAACCTGGCGTAGCTGTTGGTGGTTGTGGCGCAGATGCTGAAAATCATCGTGGTTGGTGGGGATTACAAAATGATGGTAGCAGACCTTGCGTTTTTTATCATGAGTTTACTTTTGCAAGAGACGGTTCTTTTACTTTCGATGATAAAGGTAAATTCTGGGGTGAAGCTGCTATTTTTGACGGTACTGATTTAAAAGAAACTTGTTTTGAAGCTGTCGCTGCAAATATGGTAAATAAAGATGGTGTTGATGTTAGTGCATGGTTGAGCGGAACTCATCAATTTGAATATGATCCTAACACAGGAGATGTTACTCTTACAGGTAATGGTGCATGGATGGGTCTTCCTCAATTGGGAACATCAGCAGAATCTATTGTGCCTGAAGCAAGTAAAACATTCAAGATAAGTATTGAAGAAAAAGAAGGTTTTGATTTATTAACAATTGTATATTCTTATGATGGCATATATTGGGATTTTGATTATGCATGCTATGATAATCCAGATGATGAGCCCGATGTTGTTGAAGAAGAACCTCCTTACGGCGAAGATTTACCTGATTTAACTCCTACTGAAATGTGGAATACTTTTGAAACAGCAACAAGCTTTGTTCTTCTCGATACAGCTGCTGTATATCCTGGTACTGGTACTGCTGCAAATGGTGGTATGGTATTTACTATGGGTGTAGATGATCCTGCTGGTGTTGGTGTAAATGTTGGACAATACGACAGAGCCGGAACATATCAGGAACTTCAGTTTATGATGCAAAATGATATTCAATTTGATAATTTCACTAAAGTTTCTCTTGATGTTTATATGCCAAGCACAAACGATTATTCAGGAACCTTAACTAAAGGTATTTCAATTATTATTGGTGAAGCTAGTCAAACTAATGGATGGTGGAATGGTCATACTCAATATGATACCACTGCTGTTTCATTAGATGAATGGCATACTTATACATTTAATCTTGATGAACCAACCAGTGCTGGATTATATGATCCACATACTAGAACAGACCTTGACTTTTTTGCTATATCACTTGGTGGTGGTGGTCATGATGCTACAGGTACTTTCTACATTCGCAATTTCAAATTTGAATAGTAATTTAAATTAATTTAACTCTGGTCAAAATTTTCTGACCAGAGTTTTTTATAATATAGTATGCACATATATAATATTACATATAAAATTATTTACTCCATTCTGTTAATTTTTTTACTAACTTTTTGCAAAAAAGCATCGGAGATTGAAAATACAGATGACCCAACAGATCTTACAATAGAAATACTTTCTTTTGATTTAGAAACAGGAGAACTTCAAATTCAGGCTACAGCAAAAAATGCAGTTGAATATCGTTTTTTTATAAGCAATTCTGAAACCCCTGAAGAAGTTAATGAGACAGGTTTTTTTATTTACACTTTCGAACATGAAGGAACATATAATTGTGAAATTAGGGCATATGGATTATCCGGAAAATATATAAAAGCTTTTAAGCAAATTGAATTTTCTCATGGGGTACAAACCGATACTATTCCTCTGGACAGAGGTTATTTCACTCCAAGTGAATATGAGGGATATAATCTTTTATGGCATGATGAATTTAAAGGAACATCAATAAGTTCAGACTGGTCGTTTAATATTGGAACAGGAAGTTCGGGATGGGGAAACAATGAACTTGAATATTATCGTTCCCAAAATGCTTGGGTTGCCGATGATGTGCTTACTATTGAAGCAAGAGAAGAGAGCTATGGAGGTAGCGATTATACATCTGCCAGACTTAAAACTGAAGGAAAATTTTTTTTTAAATATGGTAGAGTTGATATAAGAGCATTATTACCTAAAGGTCAGGGAATATGGCCTGCTCTATGGATGTTGGGAGAAAATATTAACAGCCTTGGCTGGCCTAAGTGTGGTGAAATTGACATTATGGAAATGATTGGAGGTAGTGGTCGTGAGAATCAAGTCTATGGAACAATTCATTATGATAATAACGGACATGTTTTTATAGGAGACAGTAAGACTCTTTCTTCGGGAACATTTGCTGAAGCGTATCATGTTTTTTCAATTATTTGGACAGAAACATCAATAAAATGGTATGAAGACGACAATCTCTATTATGAAACTGATATTACAGATTCTACAATGAGCGAATTTCATCAAAATTTTTGGTTTATTTTTAATGTCGCTGTAGGAGGTAATTGGCCGGGAAATCCAAATTCCAGTACAATTTTCCCTCAGCAGATGAAGGTAGATTATATTAGAGTTTTTCAAAAAGAATAAAAAATCTATTTTCACTAAACATTTTTAATAACATATTGTGTTTTAGTATTATACCTTAAATTAAATATTAATTTAAATATATAATAATATGAATAAATTATTCTATAAATATATTATTGCCATCATTCTGTTGGCTTGCACAAACAGTTTGCTTGCCCAGAAACATTCTGTAACAGGAACTGTGAAAGATGGTGCAGGAATAACTGTGCCTGGTGCTACTGTTCTCGAAAAGGGAACTGTAAATGGGACAATTACAGATTTGGATGGTAATTATAATATAAGTATCTCAAGTAGTAAAGACACTCTTGTTTTTTCTTTTGTGGGATATGAAACTGTTGAAATGCCTGTTAACGGGCGCTCAGTAATCGATGTTGTTTTAAAGGAATCTACTCAAGAGTTAGAAGAATTGGTCGTTGTCGGTTATGGAGTTCAAAAAAAGAAAGTTGTTACCGGTGCAATAGCTTCAATAAGCTCAGAAGATATTAATGTTTCACCAAATTTAAGAACTGAGCAAGCCTTACAAGGTCGAACTGCTGGTGTTCAGGTTACAAGTCTTTCGGGACAACCGGGTGAAGCACCTACTGTACGTATTCGTGGAGCAGGAACTACCGGTAATGCCGACCCATTGTATATTGTTGATGGTATGGCTGTTGGTGGTATTGAATATCTTAACCCCGGAGATATTGAGTCTATTGATGTGCTTAAGGATGCTGCATCTGCTGCAATATATGGTGCCAGAGCTGCTAACGGAGTTGTGTTAATTACTACTAAAGGTGGTAAAGAAGGAAAAATGAACTTAACATACTCAACTTATTACGGTTTTCAGAATGTGTCTAAAAAATTAGATATGCTTGATGCAGACCAATACGTAATGATGATGAATGAAGGAGCGAGTAATGCAGGTCTTTCAGAACCATTTGATGTTAATGAAATTCAACCTTATAATACAAATTGGCAAGATTTATTGTTTCAAAAAAATGCGCCAATTCTTAATCATGAGATTTCCGTTTCAGGCGGAAATAAGAAAACAACTTTTTCTACATCTCTTTCATATTTTTCACAACAAGGTATTATTGGAGGAGACAAATCACAATTTGATCGTATTACAGCAAGATTAAACCTCAAACATAAAGTGAATGATTGCTTATCTTTTGGTAGCAATCTTTCATATTCTAGTATTAACAGAAAAGGTATTGCTTCTAACTCATCATTTAATGGAGCATTTAGTAGTGCATTGAATCTCGATCCACTTACTCCCGAATTTGAAGAAAATCCTGATGTGCTTAATACACCTCCTTATTCAAACGAACCTGTTGTTAAAAATGCAGATGGAAAAGTTTACGGTATTTCTAAATATGTAGGTGCTGAAATTGTTAACCCATTGGCACTATTAGAGATACAAACAGAAAAAACCAGAACCGATAAAATTGTGGGAAATGTTTTTGGAGAAGCAGAGATAATTAAAGGTCTAAAATTTAAAACAAGTCTTGGTATTGATTTGGCATATGTACTTAACGATTCTTATAAACCTTTATACTATCTTAATGGAGCTCAAAACAATACAGAAAAAACATCTGTAAACAAAGGAATTGATCGTTATTATAACTGGCAATGGGAGAATATACTTTCATACACAAAAAAAATATCTGATCATCAATTATCTTTCTTAGTAGGAACTACAGCTAAAGAATATAAGTATGAAAATTTAACAGGCTTCAATTCAAAAGTATCAACAGCAGACCCTGATAATGTTTATTTGAATATGGCTACTGATACAATGTGGGTATCAACAGGTGGTGCTGTACATTCTGCATTATTTTCAACTTTTGGTCGTGTAACTTATGATTATAAAAGCAAATATGCTTTTACAGGAATTATTCGTCGTGACGGATCGTCAAAATTTGGACCTAATAACAGATATGGTATTTTCCCTTCACTTGGTTTTTCATGGTTAATATCTGATGAGACTTTCATGCCTAATTTAGGAGAAGTTAGTTTCTTGAAATTAAGAACATCTTGGGGGGTAAACGGAAATCAGGAAATTGGTGACTACCAGTTTGTTTCTGTTATTGATAGAAGTAGAGGGTATATTTTTGGTGCCGGTCGTAGCATAGGTGCTTCACCTCAATTTATCAGTAATAATGATATTCGATGGGAAGAGTCAGAACAAATTGATTTAGCTATAGATCTTGGGGCATATAACGACCGCTTAACAGCAACTTTTGATTATTATGTTAAAACAACAAACGGTTTACTTGAAAGAATTCCAATTCCTGCTCATGTTGGAAATGATCCTCCATATGCTAACGTTGGTAGTGTACAAAATCGTGGAGTTGAGTTGTCAATAAACTGGCGTAATGTTGTAAATGACTGGAGATATTCTGTTGGTGTAAATGGATCGTACAATAAAAATGAGATGACACATATTGGTAACGAGGATAAAGTATTACCCGGAGCAACATGGGCAGTAGCCGGTGCTGTTACAAGAGCCGAAGAAGGTTTACCTATCGGTTATTTCTGGGGATATAAGACAGATGGTATTTTTCAAAATGTTGCAGAAATCTATCAGCACATTGGTACTGATGGATCTCTATTACAACCTTATGCTCAACCAGGTGATGTCCGTTTTGTAGATGTTAATAAAGACAATAAGTTAAACGACGATGACCGCACAATGATTGGGAATCCAACACCTGATTGGACGCTTGGTATTAATGGATCTGTAAATTATAAACAATTCGATTTTTCATTATTGATAACCGGAGCTTTTGGTCATGAAATTTTTAATGGCAGTCAACGACAAGACTTGCGTTATACTAACAGAACAACAAAAATATTAGATCGTTGGACAGGCGAAGGTACTTCTAACGAAATACCTCGTTATACATGGATTGATGCTAATAATAATTATCGAATATCAGATCTTTACATTGAGAGTGGATCATTCCTTCGTTTAAAAAATATTCAGTTTGGTTATACTTTATCTGAAAATATTCTCAAAAAGATTAATGTTTCTATGTGTAGATTTTATGTATCTGTAGAGAATTTGTTAACTCTTACAAAATACTCAGGAGCTGATCCGGAAATTGGTGCGATGAGCTCATTTGATATTGGTATAGACAGAGGAATATATCCTCAAGCTCGAACATTTCGTCTTGGAGCAACAATTTCATTTTAACATAAAAATTTTACAATTATGAAAAAATATATAAAATATTTATATGCCTCATTGGTCATTATTTTTCTACTTTCTTCATGCTCAGACGATTTTTTAGATCGTCAACCTTTAGACAAGGAAGTAAGTACAAATTTTTATAAAACTGAAGAAGATGCTAAACAAGCTTTAATTGCAGTTTATGATGTTTTGGGCTATCAATCTTCACCCGGAGTTTCTTGGGCACCATTCCAAATAATGTCAGATATTCTTTCTGATGATGAATTTGCAGGTGGTAGTGATGCCAATGATGGAAAGGATGAAGATGAATTCAATAAGTTTGACATTCCTACAACAAGTCTTATTGTTCATTCAATATGGATAAAAAATTATATTGGCGTTTATAGAGCAAATCTTTTGTTAGAAAAGATTGACGAAATTGATGCCCCTGATGATTTTAAGTCAAGAGTTATTGCTGAATGTAAATTTTTAAGAGCGTATTTTTATTTTGAACAAGTACGTTTTTTTGAAAATATTCCTTTATTAACAGAAACTATTAAAGGTCCTTCGGAATATAATCAAGAGCAAAATACTCCTGAGGAAGTTTATAACCAAATTGCTAAAGATTTAGATGAAGCAATTAAAGATTTACCGGAATCTATTCCTGCTGCTGAATACGGAAGAATTACCAAATGGGCTGCAGAAGCTATGCTTGCCAGAGTTTATTTGTTTTATAATGGAGTTTATAACGCAGAGCTTCAAGCTGGTGATAAAGTTATTGATAGGGCTGTGGTATTAGCTTATCTTGAAGATTTAATTACTAACAGTGGTCATGATTTGTTTGATGATTATAACAAAAATTTTAGAAGCGCTTATGAATTCGGAATAGAATCAGTTTTTGAAATTTCACATGGAGATACTCCTCCTTGGTGGGACTGGCAATATGTAAGAGGAGGCGAAGGTAATTTAGCTGCTCAAATGCAAGGACCAAGAGTAACCGGCTCAGATAAATGGGACAGAGGTTGGAGTTTTGGTACAGTTAGTCAAAAACTTGTAGACTTCATGGGAACAGACCCACGTTTGCATTATACTGTACTTTTTCAAGATTCTATTGATGGTAACTTGGTAAAAGGATATCAGCATACAGGTTATTTTTCAAATAAATATAGCTCTGATGCTGAGCACTGGGGATCAGGCGGTCAGTTTGAACTAAACAGAACCTGTAACTATAGAGTAATTAGGTTTTCTGATGTATTGTTAATGGCTGCTGAATTAGGTAGTGCAAATGCACAAACTTATCTTGATAGAGTTAGAGCCAGAGTTGGTTTACCAAGTGTGCCTGCTTCTCTCGATAATATTTACAAAGAAAGAAGACTTGAATTGTCTCTCGAAGGAATTCGTTATTTCGATGTAATTAGAAGAGGTATGGCTTATGCCAATCAGGAACTGACATCAACAGGCATAAGAGGACCTAACTATGAAGGTGATCAACAAATTTTTGACGTTACTTTCAATAGTGCTACAAAAGGATTTTTACCTATCCCTCAATCTGAAATTGACCTTTCCGGTGGATTGTTCAAACAAAATGAAGGATATAATTAATCATGTAAATGAATGAAATATTATGGGGGGGGGTGAGTATAATTGTTGAATAAACTAGCTTATAAATCCCCATTTTTTTCAAAAAAATTTATTTCATGTTTATGAAAGTATCTCAAAGGCTTTATCTCATTACAGATAAAGCCAAAAAATAATATATAATTTTTAACAAATTATCTGATTGTTTTTTACAAAAGTAGAATAACTAATTAGAGAAGATACAAATTGTCTCAGTATTAGAATTTTGACTAATATTAGGAGATTAACCCGCTTTATTCATGCAAAAACGAAGTGAATTGCATGAATTAGCGATGGATAGTGGAAAGTAAAGCGGTAAACCCCGCATTAGAAGTACCCAAATTTGGGGTTTAAAAAACACCAAAT
>Ga0164318_10006613_pt1 | contig 11219 bp, 10 predicted proteins | sample GuaBasSedimGuay9_FD_113734 | JGI IMG/M metagenome (GOLD analysis project Ga0164318, IMG submission 113734) | Subseafloor sediment microbial communities from Guaymas Basin, Gulf of California, Mexico - Guay9, Core 4571-4, 0-3 cm | ecosystem: Environmental > Aquatic > Marine > Hydrothermal vents... | reverse complement strand
TTTAATGCACCTATATACTCTTTTTCTTTATCTATATACGACATAACAGCATTGTATCATAAGAAATTCAACCACTTTATGATTGCAGCTGTTTAGATTGATTGATTACATCTCAGAAGTATACACCCCAGTTGCGACATCTCCACTTTTAACATTTACAATTTCCCCACTAAATGGGCAGCCTATGAAAATTTATTTTTGACTAAAGCTTTGGCAACTTACTTACTGCCTTTAAGGGGACACAGCTTCCTTTACATGACTTCGCTTGCAAAACTCGCAACTGTCCCCAAATCTCAGACATGTCAGACGTTGAAAATCTCTTTTTTACTAGAACCTTACTATGCAGCGAGATTAGAGGTCTGGTGATAACTATAAACACCATTACATATACACCCAAGCAAAGCATGTAAAGTTAAGCTGATATATAAATACAAGTTTTAGCTATACTACTCCGACAGTTGGCGATTAAGATGTGTAGTTGTATTGTGAAGGAGAAGGTGGGACAGGGTCAGCCTTTGAATAAAGGATATAACAATGCGACTCGTAATCATAATTGTTATAATTATTCTGCTTGCAGAAAAATTGTATTAAAAACTTATAGGGAGTGGCTACTCCCTATCTGTCCCAACTGCTCTGATTATACCATACTTATACGTAGTCACACCCCTGTGTTTTATAGTACAACTGAAGACATTGCCCCTTGCGAAGATTTAAGAGGTCAGCTGATACCTATAACTAAAATAAAAGAATCTGATATACACCCAGTTGTGACATCTCCACTCACTTTTTTTAGTTTACAATTTCCCCACTAAATGGGCAGTCTGTGATAATTTACTTTTGACTTGTTTTTTTTATAGTGGCATTTCATATTGACTTACTGCTTTGTTTTTGTGAGGACATTATAAAACGCTTGTGCTACAATAACAGACTTACTTTCAAGGCACTTTATGACGATTTTTGACTCCATTATTCTTGGTATTGTTGAAGGGATCACGGAGTATCTTCCTGTCTCTTCTACCGCACACCTTTTCTTTGCAGGGAAGATGCTAGGACTTGAACAAGACTCCTTCACCACTGCCTATGAGATCATTATTCAAATCGCACCCATTTTTTCTGTTATGCTCATTTACAGTGAACGTCTTTTTCACAGCAGAGCATTATGGATCAAACTCATACTGGCATTTATTCCAACAGGGGCTGTAGGCTTTTTATTTCATAAGCAGATTGAGGCACTCTTCACTGCTAACTCCACAGTCGCACTAATGATTCTCACTGGATTTGCTTTTTTGGCGATAGAGTTTTTCTATAAAGAGAAAGATCATCATGTCAAAGACCTTGATGACATTACGATAAAACAGGCGCTTTATATTGGATTTTTTCAGGCACTCTCTTTGGTTCCGGGTGTTTCACGTTCAGGAACAACTATTTTAGGGGGGATGCTTGTTGGCTTAAAACGAGATGTTGCGATGAGTTTCTCTTTTTTACTTGCGATTCCAACGATGAGTGCAGCCTCAGGATATATGCTTCTTAAAGAGTACAGCAGCCTCTCCAGCGATCATTTCTGGCTACTTTTTACAGGTTTTATTGTTTCATTTGTTGTCGGCTGGATTGCAGTTAAAGCTTTTCTAGCTATTGTTTCTCGTTATAGCTTTAAGCCTTTTGGCTTTTACTTAATTCTATCTGGTCTTCTTTTTGGACTTTTTGGGCTTGAATTGAGCTAATAATGGTATGATGTTTATACTAAAGGGGTTTGTTTGCTAAAAATAAGTGATGCTATTCGCAATCTTGACAAAAGTGATATTAGCGACAACCTTCTCTACTATGATTACCATATCAAGCACCTCCTCTCTTTAATTCAACAAGGCATTGATAAAGAAGATCATGCCTATCTTAGCGCTTATCGCTCTTTTGAAGGGGAAGTCTTTGAAAATTATATCTTTGAAAAACTAATTCGCTATGTCAAAGAAGATCCAAAGATAGAACACTTCATTGTCAAAGGACCTCATAAAAAAAGGGCTAAAGCCTTGTCAAATGCTCTCTCCGTAAACTGGAAGGGTCAGATTGTTTATCGGACTAGACGTAACGAGATCGGTGAATTTGACAGTATGATTTTTACGAAAAAAGAGCTCTATTTTGTTGAGATGACCCTCACTAAGAGTTTGACCAATCTTAAAAAACGTCTCAGAAAGAAAAAAGCACTGCTCGAGACAATTTTCCCACAATATGAGGTGAAAGCACTCTTGATTCTAAATGAAGGAGTCACGGGAGTTAAACAATTGCCCGCCTATGCAACAGCTTGGGTGACGAAACCTTTTTCTGCAGGGGACATCCTCCATTGGCTGAGCCAAAAACAGCGCAGTAAACGCAAACCATTTCAAAGAATTAGCGGAAATACTATTGTAGAACCTGCAAAAATACAAACCACATCATTTAGCTATTACAACTCTTTAACATGGATCTTGAAAAAAATTCGTACCCGAAGTGAAAGTGTTATTAACCTTAGCTTTTTGCAATCAAAAACTGTCACCCGTTATCATCATCTTTACACTAAAATCTATATTGGTTTTATGCATCCGCAAGCATTTTCAGGGATGCTTCCAACTGTTAAAAAAACAACAGAAAACCATATTATTGTTGCTTTGGAAAAAGAGCATACTGGAAACTTCGCTCTCAATTTTTTTATGTCGCACAGCCGTAAAAATCTTGATATCATCACAGTAAAAGAGAGTGAAGTCACCGTCGCAAAGAAAGATCCCTACGGTGTAACCGTCACAGAAGTTGCCCATATGCTAAAAGTGATGAAACCTTTTCATAGATTAACACCAAAAGATATTACTGCTATCGAGAAGCATCTTCCTAGAGGCGATTAAATATTATCCGTATCTATTCATCACTTGAGCTATATTTTACAATAAATATATGATCACGGCAGAAAGAACTCCTTTTGGCATATAGTTATCAACTACAATAGATAAATTCACCCTGTCACTGCCGCCATTACCATCACTGACACTCACTTGTACTTCATACACATTATCACTGTTATCATCCAGAGGAATATCTAACTTAGGGGTGTTGATAAAACTTAAAGCACCTGTCGTACTATTAATGAGAAACAGATCTTTATCAACTCCACCACTAATGCTATAAGTAAGCGTGTCCCCATCACCATCCGTTGCATCAATATCAATCACCGCTTTTGTTCCTGCATGATGTTCAATTTGCATTGCCTGTCTGAATTTTATCAGAGTAACATCACCATCATAGGTACTCGTAGAATCCGTATTACTTAAAACATAAATATTATCGCTACTGTCCACGACAACACTATCTCCTGTCTCTTGCGAATCAGTGCCATAAATTTCCGTCCAGAGTCTAACGCCGTCACTGCTGTATTTTGTTAAAAAAATATCTTCTCCACCAATATGAACAGCTCCATCAATATCCCCCTCAACCGATCCGGTAATATAAACATCTCCGCGAGGGCTTAGCGTGACAGATCTTCCCTGATCACTATCCCATTTACCACTACTGCCATACACTCTTGTCCAGATACGTGTGCCGTCGTTGCTGTATTTTGAAAGAAAAATATCACTTGATCCATTATTGGTATTTCCATGCAGTTCCCCTTCAGTACTACCGGTTATATAAAGATGATTTCTGCTGTCTGCTACAATAGAATATCCTTTATCGAAAGTATCTGTACCAAACTGCTTCGTCCAAAGCTTCGTACCATCACCGCTGAATTTTGTAAAAAAGATATCAGAACGACCACTATTAGTATTACCATCCAGATCACCATTGGTTGTACCGACAATATAGATATCAGTACCATCACTTGTTACAGACTCTCCTACATCACCAGAACTTCCACCATACTGTACTGTCCAAAGTGCTATACCTTCACTGCTGAATTTAGTGAGAAAAATATCATAACTTCCACTATTAGTATATCCGTCAAACTCCTCATCTGTGTAACCGGTAACATAGATATTTCCACTATTATCTGTTGTGACGGCGCGTCCATAGTCATGGTGCCAAGTACCATACTGCCTTGTCCACAATAGTGTACCTTCACTACTAAATTTACTAAGAAATATATCGCTATAGGTATTATTCTCTGCATAGCCATCAAATTCACCATTTGTAGAACCGGCAACGTAAACATTACCTTGACTATCTACCGTGACAGATCTTCCATCATCAAATGAATCGGTACCATATTTTTCCGACCAAATTTGTGTGCCATCACTACTGTACTTTGTAAGAAGAACATCAACTTCATCATTACCATCACGTGTTTCACTTACAACATAGATATTTCCACTACTATCTATTGCTGTATCATTGTCTCTATAAATACCATCTGTTGTAATACCATACTGCTTACTCCACTCTATTTGATGCTCTGTGTACATTGTTCCGTTTATCTTTGGTGCAGTATTTGCAAACAATGCTACTTGGGTCAAAAGCAGCACCATCATGCCACTTATAAAAAAATATGCTTTCATTTTGAGCTCCTGTTTTATTCAAATTTATCATAAACTCTTAACTACCTATCTATATTATGATAACACATTAAACTTTTATATTTATTTAAGTAATTTACGCTAGAAAACCATGCCATATCATTAATATTTACTTTAGGTTAACAAACTTTTTTAAGATATATGCTATAGTAAATTTAGTTAGATGATGTGATTAAAATAATATAACTGGTTAAGAATTTATATTTTACAAAAAAGGGGGATGAGATGATAAATATTCAAAAAATGGTAGCGAGAGTATTATTAACGTTATTGTTCTTAACTGAACTTTCTATTGCGGCTCCATTTGTAAATGAAGCAAGTTTTTATAGGATTTTTGACGGTAAAGACTACTACACAAATAGTAGTGGTAATAAAGTTGACTTTGATCTTAAATTAAGTACTATGAGTAGTAATGGCAAGATAGTAGTATTTTATGGTAACACCTATTTTGATTATACGCAGCACCATGCATTATTTATCCATAATTTTGAATCAACTACAGAACCTATAGAGGTTCCATTGCTACCTAGAACTGGATCATTAAATGCTAATGCGAGTATGGTTAGTAATGCTGATGGCTCTCGTATCTTTTTCTTTGCCAGAGATAATGACGACATAAGTGGATTTCAAGAGCTTTACATGTTAAATGGCTTAACAGGAGAGTTAACAGTTATATTTCACACCTCTTCTATTAGGGAATTTCCTCAAGATATTGCAACAGATGCCACTGGAAATTATCTTTATTTCAATGAAGGAGACAATGGTGATCGTGGGCATTTATGGCGAGTAGCAGCTAGTGCTGGTGCAACACCTAGTGTAGATATTAACCAGTCCTCTTTAACACATCCATCTGGTGGTACTGTTCGGTTTATAGATCAGATGGACATATCTGATGATGGTCAAACGATTACTTTCTTTGTAAATGGCAGAATTCCAGCAGATGGAAGTGCAACTGTAAGAACGGATAAAGAGCTATTTGTAAAAACTGCAACTGGCATTCGATATATTACAAATAATGATGTAAATTCTAAAGATCACTTAGTGATTAGTGGTGATGGTAGTACAATTGTTTATAGTACATCTGAGTGGATGGTTACTACTCCTAATGCAGTAGTAGAAAGTCAGATTAAAATAGAAGATGGGTATAACAATCGTGGCTTTCGTCCTGGAATTACTACAGACGGAACCACTATTTTTGCTTCTTCTAATCCGAATGGAGTCTCCAATCCTCAAACCTATCTGATTAAAACAGATGGCAGTGGACGGGAGATGGTTGAACCGGGACAAATATCTTTTTTAGACTTACATCTTAGTGGTGATGGAAAGAGAGTATTCTTTAAAAATCGTAAATATATTTATCCAAATGGATGGTATAACATGACAGTAGGAACTTTTAATAGAAGCTTATGGGCTACCAAAGTGCCAAAAATCACGAGTATTAATTATCCTTCAGATATGTTTGCAAAGTTAGAGAATAATGAACGCTTTGATATTACGATCGGCGTGAGTGATCCGCAAGGCGATATGAGTATCGTTGATGTTAAAAAAACTGTATTTTTACCAAATGGCTATGAAGCTGGGGGTTCAGCTGGATCCATTGCAGTTAGTCCTTGGATAAATGCTAGTGCTATTAATCTTTATAATACAGAGGGGTACCGAGGCACTGATTGGCCATCGGATGATCCAGTTAGGGTACGCTTTTCAGTCGAAGATGAAGATGGCAATGTCGCCTATGCAGATACTATGATTAAAAAAGTTAGAGTTCAAATTCCGACTATTATGTATTTACTTGATTAAGACTATGTTCGTATTAGTGCGAACATAGCATTTATCTTAATGTATTGTATGTTAACCATGTTTTTCTTTTTTTTAAATTTTTTTACTCTGGTGTATTGTACTGACGGTCTCCTGCATCTCCAAGTCCCGGTAAAATAAACATGTTCTCATTAAGCTTTTCATCGATTTGTGCAATGTAGAGTTCAACTTCAGGATATTTTTGCTCAACAATAGCTAAACCTTCAGGTGAACCAATGATATTTAACGAGATAATTTTTTTAGGTAACTTCTTTTTAAGTAACTGCAGTCCATCACAAAGTGATCCGCCAGTTGCAACCATAGGATCAACTAAAATAACTGTTTTACCTTCGCAATCAGGTACACGATCGTAATAGAGAACACTTTGATGTGTATTTTCATCACGCTTCATCGCTAAAAAGCCAGAAACTGCATTGGGGAACAGTGAAGAAAGAGACTCTATCATTGGTAAACCTGCTCGCAAAACGGTCACAAAGACTAAATCCTCTTCTTGAATAAAATCAACCTCGGCTTTGCCTTGCCAATACTCAATATTTCTCTTATGTAAAGGCTCCTCTTTCAAGCTTTCATAACATAATAGACGCGAAAGCTCTTGAACAATGTGGCGAAAACGCAATGCATCCGTTTTTGTTTCTCGAAGGTGATTGACTAAGGTTTTAACAACGGGGTGAGAAAGTTCATAAATCATGACTAGCCTTTCTCATATTGTACCCTTTACATCTCTAGTCTTCTAAACAGAGATAGTAGTATTGTAAAATACATTAAGTTAAACAAGTAGAAAATGGAATTTTATTTACGAGAGGAAGCTTCAAGGCCGAAGCCTTGAAGTGTAGAACTTATATTGCTGCTTTGGCAGACGCGACAACAGCAGAGAATGCTGTTGCATCGTTCATAGCCATATCAGCCAAAATTTTACGGTCAAGCTCGATGCCAGCTTTGTTAAGACCGTTGATGAAACGTGAGTAGCTAATGTCATTCAAACGACATGCTGCATTGATACGGATGATCCATAGTTTACGGAACTCACGTTTCTTCTGTTTACGATCACGGAAAGCGTAAGCAAGACTATGTTCAACTTGCTCTTTCGCTTTACGGAAATGTTTACGGCGACCCTGATAGAAACCTTTTGCTAGTTTCAGAATCTTTTTATGACGACGGCGTCTTACAACACCTGTTTTTACTCTTGGCATATCTTTCCTTTTTCTTGACCATGTCGCTAATAACAGCGATTAGGTGCCGCTTGGCGGACTTGCCCAGTTTGACTGGAGAATTTGTTAAATCAAACAGTTATAACTAGTTGATCATCGCTTTGATGTTTTTCGCATCAGCTTTATCAACAGTTTTTGGACTGTTTTGATTACGGCGTGTACCGGCATCTTGTTTTGTTAAAATATGGCTGCGGTATGCAGTTCCACGTTTAATAGAACCATTTTTCTTCACTTTAAAACGCTTAACAGCGGCTTTTACAGATTTCATCTTAGGCATCGAAGACTCCTCTTAAAATTTTATTTTGTCTTTATATTACAAAATAAGTTTGGAATTATAGCGTAAAGTAGGTAGAAATAAAATAGAAATTAAACATAAAGGGGTAATTCATATAGAATCAAGTGCACATTAAACCTGTGCACTTGCAAAGAAAGGTCTTATTTGTTCCTATCGTCTTTGATAGGAACAACCAGCATGTTGTAATAACGTCCTTCAAATTTAGGACGGTTTTCCATCACACCAATATCTTCAACCATTGGCCAGACACGAAGAAGGACATCACGGCCTGCTTCTGGATGTGCCATTTCACGACCACGTAAGAAGACACGAAATTTTACAAGTTTACCTGCTGCAAGAAACTCGCGTGCATGTTTGACCTTGTAGCTAATATCATTGTCAGCAATCTTAACAGAGAGTTTAATCTCTTTAATCTCAACCTTAGTCTGATTTTTACGCTGCTCTTTTTTCTTTTTCTCTTCTTGGTACTTAAACTTCCCATAATCCATGATCTTAGCTACCGGTGGTTTTGCCGTCGGTGCGATCAGAACGAGATCAAGCCCCGCTTCATTAGCTGCATTCATCGCTTCTCGTGTAGAGATGATGCCTAATGATTCTCCGCCGTCAACATTACAGCGTACTTCAGGGACACGGATGTCCTCGTTCATTATGGTATTGTCTTTCTTTCTGTTCAAAAATGTACCTCATTTATTTTAGTCCGGATCAGCTCAATAAATTCGCTTTCACTCAGATTGTATTGTTCACGGCTTCGTCGGTCTCGCACCGCAATGGTTTTGTTCTCAATTTCTTCATCGCCTATGACAATGATCATTGGAACACGTCCTTTTTCCGCTGTACGGATACGTTTGTTAAGACTCTCATTTTTACTGAAAATCTCCGTATCTGCACCAAAATCCATCAATTTATCGGCCAACTCTTTCGCATAAGCGTTGTGTGGTTCGGCAATCGGAATGATCGCCACCTGCGTTGGTGCAATAAACATCGGGAATTCACCCGCGTAATGTTCCGTCAATATACCAATAAATCGCTCAAACGAACCTAAAATCGCTCTGTGAATCATTACAGGCTGAATTTTATCGTTACTGTCGCCGCTATATTCGAGCTCAAAACGCTCAGGAAGGTTGAAGTCGAGCTGAATCGTTCCGCACTGCCATTCACGTCCAATTGCATCGGTAATCTTAATATCGATCTTAGGCCCGTAAAATGCTCCACCGCCCTCATCAATGGTATAAGGCAAATTATTCTTATCCATAGCGCTTTTCAGCGCCTCTGTTGAGATCTCCCACACTTCATCATTACCAACGGCTTTTTCCGGCTTCGTAGAGATCATCATCTTGTAATCAAACTCAAATGTTTTCATGATTTTATCTGCAAAATCTACCACTTCTACGATCTGCTCTTCTATCTGATCAGCTGTACAGAAAATATGGGCATCATCTTGCGTAAATTCACGTACACGGAAAAGGCCATGAAGTGCGCCGGTCATCTCATGACGGTGAACAACTCCATACTCAAAGTATTTGAGCGGAAGGTCGCGGTAAGAGCGCAGATCATGTTCATACACCTTAATGTGCCCGACACAGTTCATCGGTTTAACGCCGAACTCTATCTCATCAATCTCAGTGAAGTACATGTTTTCACCGTAGTTTTGGTAGTGTCCTGATGTTCTCCAGAGATCAGAACGCAACATTTCAGGACCACGAACCGGCTCGTAACCACGTTTACGGTGTGCCTTAAAAAGAAGATCTTCAAGACGCGAGCGCATTCTTGCACCATTAGGAAGCCAGATCGGAAAGCCCGCTCCAACCTCTTCACGGAAAGTAAAGAGCTTCATCTCATTACCAATTTTACGGTGGTCACGTTTTTCAGCTTGGACGAGCATCTCCATATGGGCTTTAAGTGACTCTTTATCGGCAAAGGCGATTCCGTATATGCGGGTCAGCATCTCATTTTTAGAGTCACCCCCGCGATAAGCACCTGCAATCTTTAAGAGCTTAAAAAACCGTATATGGCGTACACTCGGCAAGTGAGGCCCGCGGCAGAGGTCTTCAAAATCACCCTGCTTGTAGATAGAGACTTTTGTATCAGGAATACGGTTCAGAACATCAAGTTTAAGCTCATCATTGCCAAACTTTAATTTTGCCTCTTCCATCGTAATTTCATAACGTTCAATCTCAAATTTTTTCTTTGCAAGATTGATCATCTGCTTCTCTATCTTTTTAAGATCTGCCGCACCAATCTCTTCATCCACTTTAAAATCGTAGTAAAAACCCTCTTTGACAACAGGGCCGACAAAGAATTTTGCATTAGTATAGAGTGATTTGATCGCCTGAGCCATAAGGTGTGCGGTTGAATGGCGTAAAACTTCCAAAGAGTCTGCAGAGTTATCAAGCGCTATCGGCTCACCCTCTATCCCTAACACACTAGCTGTCTGTAAATCTATAATTTCATCGTTGTGCTTAATGGCAATTGCATCCATGTTTTGTCATATCCTAAGTAATAATTATCAAAAATTAGGTGAATTTTAGCTAAATTGTTCTATTTTCGAGTTTAATCCAAAGGTGTGCCTCAAACGTTTAAACATAAACTGCTAAAATCAATTCAACATAAAATATTAAAGGAATTAGATGCCATTTTCCAAACCAAACCGTACCGGAACCCTTAACGGTATTATTTTTGTTGCTATTTTTGCCGCAGCGGCTACGATGATAGCCGACGTCAGTTTTATAAAAGAGTTAGGAATTTCACCGTTGGTTGTCGGTATTGTGATGGGTATTTTCTATGCCAATACACTACATAACCATTTTCCTGCCGAATGGGAGAGAGGCATCGTCTTTTCCGGTAAAAAGATTTTACGCTTTGCTATTGTCTTTTACGGTTTCAGGATTACATTTCAGCAGATAGCCGAAGTGGGTATGGAAGGGTTTATGGTCTCATTGATTATGCTAACAAGTACCCTCTTGCTTGGCGCTTGGGCAGGGCAAAAACTTTTTAAAATGGATCGTGACACATCAATCTTAACGGCCTCGGGAGCCTCTGTTTGCGGCGCGGCAGCCGTACTGGCAACCGAACCTGTTCTGAAATCTGAAGAGCATAAAACGGCCATTGCAGTCTCTATGGTCGTTCTCTTTGGTACCATCGCTATGTTTCTATATCCGGCACTCTATACCTCCGGTATTCTTGATATGAGTGGAAGAGAATTTGGTATCTATGTCGGCGGTACCATTCATGAAGTTGCCCAGGTTGTTGCAGTAGGAACGATGAACGGTGCAGAAACTGAGATGGCAAAAGCAGCGGTCATTGTTAAAATGACCCGTGTTATTATGATTGCTCCAATGCTAATTATTTTAGGCATCTATCTCTCTTATGCTG
>Ga0164318_10006612_pt1 | contig 11220 bp, 10 predicted proteins | sample GuaBasSedimGuay9_FD_113734 | JGI IMG/M metagenome (GOLD analysis project Ga0164318, IMG submission 113734) | Subseafloor sediment microbial communities from Guaymas Basin, Gulf of California, Mexico - Guay9, Core 4571-4, 0-3 cm | ecosystem: Environmental > Aquatic > Marine > Hydrothermal vents... | reverse complement strand
GAAGACCTTGACAGAATCCTTCAGGGAAACCTGCCGGATGATTATAGAGTTGTATATGAAAACCTGAGAACAGGTTCGGAACATCATCTGGATGCTTTTAATCGGCAGCTGGGTCTGTAGAACCTCTTCAGTATATAAGTTAATGCAGATTCGAAAGTTGAATCTGCATTGACCTTTTTGTCGGAGGGCAGTTAGACTTTCTGATGGATATTTCTGAACGCCGGATACTGGTTTTTACCAGTATCGGTCACTTTTTCACTCATTTTTCAATGCTGCTTTTTCCACCTCTTGCAACAACAATTGCCTTAGACCTGGGATTGCCACTGAATCAGGTTTTTTCTATCAGTTTCCTGATGTATCTGCTTTATGGACTGGGAGCCGTACCCTGGGGTTTTCTGGCAGATCAATGGAATCCCCGATTGGTTATGGCCATGGGAATTGTTCTTGCCGGTATTGGCCTGATAAGTGCCGGGTTAGTGCATAATTCAGCTTTACTTCCGTTCGCTCTTGCTTTTGTAGGACTGGGAAATGCCGCATATCACCCTTCAGGTTTATCGCTGCTTTCTAAAGGTTTGAGATCCCGTGGTAAAGGCATGGGGGTAAATGGTGTTTTTGGTAATGTCGGTATTGCTCTGGCACCATTAACAGCGGGATTATTGGGATGGTATACAGGCTGGCGTACCGCGTTTGTTGTCTTTGGAGTGTTGGGAGTAATCGGAGGTATTGTTATTATTGTAATCCCATTTTCTGTGCCCAGGCTTAAAGACAGGCAGCAGGGGCAGAGTGTTGGAGGATCTGAAGCTGTAACTCTATTTCTTATTCTCTGTCTGGCAGTTATCGGTTCCGGATTGATGTATCGAACCTTCACCCTTGTATTACCCAGCTGGCTGGAGCAGCATCTGAGTGCCGAGTTTGGACGGATAAGTGAATTGTTTTCATCAGCTCATCTGAATAACAGTCTGATAGCTGCTCTTGTTACAAGTTCTGCGATGGTTGTCGGTATGGCCGGTCAGCTTGTCGGCGGCAGGGTTGCAGATAAAATGGACTTAAGAAAGGCATATCTTTTATTCTTTTCTCTGGCTTTGCCGTTTTTAATAGCATCACGCTTTGTCTCGGGATGGTTTGTTCTCCCCTTTCTGGGTTTCTTTGTTTTTTTTGCTCTGGGTATGCAGCCCATTGAGAACAGCCTGTACTCGATGCTGGTTCCTCCCCGTTGGAGATCTTCCGGGTTTGGTGTAAAATTCACTCTGACATTCGGGGTGGGTTCTTTTGCAGTTTCCATTGTATCCAGGCTTGAGCCGAAGATCGGCTTAGACGGAATATTGCTTTTAACCGCCGGATATCTGATGTTTACAGTATTCATAACGGGTTTGCTGCTTATTGTCAGCCGTAATGCTATAATCAAACATACATAAAATATAAATTATGGGAGTTGCGAACTTGGAAGAATTAAAAATAAGTGGCTACGAATCTCTTCAGCTCTATGGTAGACATTGGAGCCTGGAGTCTCCCAAAGCTGTTCTGCTGATTGTTCATGGCATCGGTGAGCATAGCGGGCGCTATTCGGGTATGGCTGAGTACTTTAACTCCCGGGGAATTGCTGTGATCGGCTATGATCACAGGGGACATGGACTTTCAGAGGGCAAGCGTGGCCTCCTTCTTTCATGGAAGGAGTTTCGAGGGGATTTGAGAGCCGTAGATAATGAAGCTGTTCGTCTTTATCCCACTCTTCCGCTGTTTATTCTGGGACAAAGTCTTGGTGGTACAATGACATTGGATTATATTCTCTCTGCCGAACATGCTCCCCGGGGTGTGATAATTTCTGCTCCGGCATTAGGTACCCCGGGCATCTCTCCTTTTCTTCTGGGTATTGCAAAAGTTCTTTCCGCTGTTACCCCCCGATTAACCCTCAGTACAGCCCTGGATAGTGATTCCATCAGCCGGGATCCTGAAGAGTGCCGGAAGTATAGAGAAGATCCACTGGTACATGATAAGGCATCCGTGAAGATGGCCTCGGAATTAACCTCAGTACAGGAATCAATATTCAGCAGATCTGAAAATATGAATTGTCCGCTTCTTCTCTGCTATGGCAGTGAGGACCGGATCGCACCCCATGAACCGATTGAAACGTTCTTCAAGCGTTCCGGATCTGATGATAAAGAGATGAAAATATTTGAAGGTGCTTATCATGAGATACATAATGATATTATCAGAGAAGATGTATATAAACTGTATGCTGATTGGATTTCCAACCGAATATGAGGATAATTAGTGAGAAACAATTCTCATAAAGAGGAACTGTGAATCATATCTACCCAAAAATTATTGCTGTTCTCCTTTTCCTTTTGTTCAACTTATCTCTTTTTGCTGATATTCCGGATCCTTTACGAGTTGCATGTGTCCCGAACCTATATCCGGTATCTTTTCTAAATGAAGCGGGAAAGCCGGATGGTGCTTTCCCACGGGTAATCGATGAAGTGGCCCGGCGTAACAATATTAATATTGAATGGTCTATAGGCAGCTGGGCTGAGAATTTGGAGAAGATTAAAAAAGGTGATATTGATCTGATGATCGCATTGGTATTCACACCGGAGCGGGACACCTTTCTTGACTATGGACATGAGTATGTTCTTTCCACATGGAGCCAGCTTTATCAGAGAGAAGAAGGACTGATAGAGAGTATACTGGATACTGAAGGTAAACGTATCGGAATGGTTCTGAGCGATCAGAATGCCCGTGGTTTTATCGGACTGGCTGAAAGTTTTAATATTCATTTTAAGGCGGTTATTTTCGATTCTTTCGATCAGATTTATGAAAGTCTTATTACTGGTGAAATTGATGCTGGTGTATTTTACAATCTTTACAGCTTATCTCATCCGGAAATGATTTCAACAAGTATTATTTATCAGCCGACACATGCTTATTTTGCAATTCCTGAAGGGGCTGATAATCAGATTCTAAAACTCATTGACCGGAGTCTGATTAATTGGAAAGCGGATGAAAACTCGTTCTTTTTTAAAAAAGTTGTAAGTCTTTTGACCAGAGAAAATGTTGGCTATATTCCCCGTTGGCTTAAAATACTACTTCCCAGCCTGGTTGTGTTGATTCTATATATCCTTTTCTGGTCATGGCTATTAAAAAAACAGGTTCTTCAGCGATCGACTGCACTTCTGAATGCGCAGGAGGATTACAGTAGCACTTTTATGGAAGCCGATGTCGGAATTTTTCATGTAAACTCCGAGGGCATGTTTCTCAGGGTGAATCCGGGATTCTGTATTAATCTGGGGTATACGGAACAGGCATTGTTAAAGATGAATATTGTCGATGTCATTTTATCTGAAGATGTAATTAAAGACGAAAAAACTTTTGGAGAAATTGTTGATAACAGACGTCACTCATATCGAACTGAATTGAGATACATCTCAAAAAACAAGGAAATACTCTGGGGGCATCTTAATTTGACGGCTGTAAGGAGCTCTGATGGGGCACTACGGTACCTGGTTGGTATAACTGAAGATATTACAGCCCGGAAAACAGCTGAAAATATGATTGAAGATCTTCAAAAAAGGTACCATGGGATATTCGATAACTCATATCAGATGACAGCTATCTTTGGCGAGTACGGGAGAATTCTTGATATTAATGAGACGATGAAAAAAGTTGTTAGAATTGATGATTCTTCAAAAGGGATTGAGGGCTTAACACCTTCTGAGATTGAGATGTTCGGGGCTGTCGGATCGTTGCGTGTACAGGAAATGGTAGATGAATGTTTATCAACAGGGCAGATAATCAGGCATGTAATCGGTTTTGAGGAAACTTCCGGCGAAATTGCTGTTGACGTTACTGTGAAACCGATTTTTGATGAGAGCGGCAATATTCGTTATTGCATCTCTGAGGCCCATGATATTTCAGATTTGTTAAAACTTACTGGTAGTCTGGAACAACAGGTGGAAGAACGAACCAGGGATATAGTGAGTGCGCAGCAGAAATTGATAGAAGCGGAAAAGATGGCATCAATGGGGCGTTTAGTTGCCGGTATTGCCCATGAGATAAATACACCTGTTGGTGTAGCAAAAACCGGTGTTTCTTTTCTTCAGGAACAGGTAAAAGAAACCTGGAAGAAGTATGAGGAAGAAACTCTTTCCAAAGATGAATTAAGTACGTTTTTAACTTCATTGGGCGAACTCTCAGATATTCTTGAGCAAAATCTGGATCGTGCAATTAAACTTATCAGAGATTTCAAAATGACATCGGCAGACCAGTCGAGTCATGAAATGCGTGTAGTTCCTGTTAAAAAATACATAGAAGCCGTTATGTACAGTCTTCGTCCACGGTTTAAGCAAAGCCTTGTTACATGGTCTGTCAGTGCTCCTGAGGAAGAGCTGAATCTTCATGTTGGTGTGATAAATCAGATACTGATCAATTTAAGTATCAATGCTCTCGTACATGCTTATCGACCGGAGGAATCTGGCCGGATTCATATTGAATACTATCAGGAAAATGGTGAAAGTGTCCTGGTGTTCAAGGATGATGGATGCGGTATTCCCGAGGAGATGCAGGATAGAATCTATGAGCCGTTTTTTACCACCGGCCGGGGTAATGGTAATACGGGTCTTGGACTCAGTATTATCTATAATCTTGTTAAGGATGTTTTAAAAGGCGAGATAGAGTGTCTCAGCCATGAGGGTGGTGGAACAACGTTCCGAATCAGCTGTCGGGATTTTAAGGTCTGATTCCCAAACGAAATGAGTGGAAACCGCGGGGTTCACCTCCAGCGGCGTACCGCAGGCAGAGCCGAGGAACGTTGCGACAAAAGCGAATTTGCAGCAAGTCGCTTGAGCGACTCCGGGTTCAGGGTTCTGCCCCGGTTCTACTGATACCATTCATTCTTATATCCTTAGTTACTCAATTCTTGCCTAATCTGTATAATTGATACTATGCAAAAATATCGAGTAATGTTTATCTGTACTGGCAATATTTGTCGCAGTCCGTTAGCTCATGCTGTTTTTGAGCATCTTGTCAGGAAGGATAGCCTCGAAAAAATTATAGATGTAGATTCAAGTGGCACCGGGGCATGGCATGTCGGTGAGCAGGCTGATTCCAGAATGAGGCGGACTGCTGAGGGGCATGGCGTAAACCTTAATCATCGATCTCAGCAGTTTGTATACAGAAATCTGACTGATTTTGACCTGCTTTTGACTATGGACGGTCATAATTATAGAGATACATTGGCTCTTTGCCGTACGGATGAAGAATTTGAAAAAGTCAGGATGTTCAGAGATTACGATCCCTATGGGAAAGGTGATGTCCCCGATCCCTGGTATGGGGGGCTGGATGGTTTTGAAGTTGTCTGGAACATTGTCCATCGAACGTCTATAGCTCTTCTGGAAAAAGTAAGCTGATTGATAAAACTAAATACAGCTTGTTAACTAACCTTTCCTGATATATGCTGGCGCGAGACCATTTTCTGGAGTTCTATATGAGTGTATTGAGAATTTTAATTCTGCTTACTCTGGTTTTTTATTCTTCGATTTTCTCTGTGTATGCCAGAGGTAACGCTGAAATTGAATCTTCGGGTGAAACAAAAAGAATTGTTCAGGCCGGCTCTTCTGCCTTTCTGGTGGAAAATGCCCTGTATTTATTTCCTGAAGCGGTCGATCAGGTTGTTGCGATGGCGGATGGAAATCAGGGGAGAGGCTTCTTTGCCGGGGATATCGACCCTGGAATCGTTGAAAAGACAGTTCTACCCCGAACAGCCAATACAGAAGCTATTCTGGCATTACAGCCGGATATCGTTGTATTGAAAAACTTCCTGGAAAAACGTATGGGAGAACCCCTGGAACGGGTTGGTGTTAAAACTATTTATCTGGACCTGGAGACACCTGAAGCATGGATGGAAGATCTGGTTGTTCTTGGGGAGTTGTTTGATGATTCTGAACGTGCAGAAGAGCTTCAGGAGATGTTTCGGGCGAGAATAGCCGTGGTGGAAAAGCCGTTGAAGAATCTCCATGATAGTGAAAAACCCAGGACACTTGTACTCTATAGATCTGTTAAAGATGGTGTAAAGGCCGTTAATGTACCGCCTCTTTCCTGGATTCAAACTCAAATGGTTGAGATGGCAGGCGGGGAACCGGTTTGGGGTGATGCGGATTTCGGTGAACGCTGGACCCGGACGGGGATTGAGCAGATAGCGGCATGGGACCCTGATGTAATCTTTGTTGCCGCATATCATATGGATGCGGTGGATGCTGTGGATGAATTGATTCAGGATTCCACCTGGTCGTCATTGAGAGCTGTTGAAAATGGAAATATCCACGCCTTCCCTGCTGATTATCATAGCTGGGATCAGCCGGATGTCCGTTGGCTGCTGGGGCTTCAGTGGATGGCTGCAACACTTCATCCTGAATTGTTTCCGGGACTTGATATGGAATCTGAAGCCAGAACCTTTTTTAATGAAATGTTCTTTATTGATGATACGGCTTTCAATGAGTATATCAAACCCCGGCTGACAGGATTGAACTGATTTGTCTGAAGAAGGGAAACAGCATCTGCTTTTGAATGCCGGAATGGCTGCAGCTCTTCTACTGATCTTTGTACTCTCTCTTCTCTGGGGGCGGTACCCACAGCCTGGCTTTACACAACTCTCTGTGCTGGGGAGTGATGCTCTGGCACAATCTCTTATTATGAATATCAGGCTTCCCCGGGCAATAAACGCTGTTATGCTGGGTGCCGCATTGGCTGCTGCAGGTATGGTCTTACAAACAGTTCTGGGGAATCCTCTTGTTGAACCGGGGATGCTGGGGGTTAGTCAGGGTGCTGCTTTCGGTGCGGCTCTGGCTATACTTTTAGCCGGTGGAAGATTCTGGTCTATATCTGTTTCTGCAACATTCTTCGGATTAACCGGTTTGGCTTTCAGCTGGTTTCTTGCCAGAAAAATCCGATATGGAGGATCAATACTCCGTCTTGTTTTAGCCGGGGTTGTTGTTTCAGCTTTTTTTTCATCCGGTTTGGGAATCCTGAAGTACATGGCCGATCCCAGAAGTGAGCTTCCTGAAATAACCTTCTGGCTGATGGGAGGTTTAACTTCATCTGACTGGGCCTCCGTCGGAAGAACGGTTCCTCCTGTTGTTCTTACTCTGGCAATTACAGTTCTGGTCCGTTGGCGAATCAATCTTCTTGCTCTGGATGACCGCTCTGCGTTTGCCCTCGGGAGTAATCCCGGCAGGGAACGCCTGCTTCTGGTTGTCCTTTCTGTTGTTGCTGTTGCTGCTGTAACGGCAGCTGCAGGGATTATTTCCTGGGTGGGTCTGCTGGTTCCCCATGTTGCAAGGAAACTGGAGGGTGCCGATACGGCGCGTTCCTTACCATTGGCCATTATGATGGGTGCTATATTTGTTTTGATATGTGACGACCTGGCCCGGGGACTGCTCAGTGGTGAGATACCACTGGGATTACTCACATCTCTTGGAGGGGCAATTCTATTTGCTTTGTTGATGACCCGGGAAGAGAAACCCCTGAAAAAATGACTGATACTGCAATTAACGCTGTCAATCTGAATAATTTCTCATTTTCCTGGCCTTCAGCCGATGTTCAATTATTCCGGAATGTGAGTCTTGCATTTCCTAAGGGTGATACTGTATGCCTTATAGGTCCAAATGGATCCGGAAAGACGACGTTGATGGAGTTGATACTGGGCTGGCGGAAGTCTGATTCCGGTACAGTAGCTCTGGAGGGGATACCAATTTCTTTAATCCCTTCCAGAGAGCGTGGACGGATAATGGCTCTGGTACCTCAGGATGAGCGCCCGGCCTTTTCATACAGTGTTCTTGAGTATGTATTACTTGGACGGGCTCCTTATCTGCCCCCTCTTTCTCCTCCTGCCCAACAGGATCGTGATTTAGCATTTCATGTTCTGGAACAGGTTGGCATTACAGATCTTGCTCATCGTCCTGTTCCCAAGTTGAGCGGCGGTGAAACACGTATGGTACTAATTGCCCGGGCTCTGGTTCAACAGCCGCGGATAATGCTGCTGGATGAGCCGGCTAATCACCTGGATCCCGCTAACCGGGAACGGGTTATGGAGATACTGAGTAAGCTGAAGTCATCGGGAATCACGCTGATTATCAGCTCACATGAGCCGGATATTGTTACTCGTCTGGCGGACTTTGTTGTTTTGCTCCATCAGGGGCGAAATCCCCTGATGGGAAAGTCGGATGATATGCTGGTACCGGATAAGCTTACAGAACTTTACGGTGTGAAGGTTTCCATTGTTGAAGCTGAAAACCGCAGAATTATTCTCTGGGGAAACTAGAGTTATGGAGTGGAATCGCTATGGGATTTCTTCCATAGAACGGCAGAATAAATAATATCAAAAACCGCTCCTCCGGGTAAAACGGTTATCGGTATCCATAATCCCTGAGATCCGGGAAGAAAAATACCGCTGATGATAAACGATCTCCTGCTGCAACCATCAGATAGCCGCCAATCCTATGTATCTTTTTCCAGATAACAGTTCTTAATTCCTATCAACCAGTTTGGACAGATTCTCGTGAGCAAGTTACCGATTACAACAAACGTTATTCCCATGAAGACTTTGAAGAATAATACAACGTTGAGGCTGCCATTCATTGAGACAATAACAGTAATCCAGGAGAGAAAGATTATAAAAGTAACCAGGAGCCCCCGGAGAACTCTATACGATTTTCCAAACGTCTTTAATTAGCTCTGCCCGGGTCTATATTCGGAAGCCAGGTCATCAAACCCCAAAATAATGATCCTAAAACCCCGAGCCATATCATATTGTTTTTTATCTCCCCAGCGGTCCACCTGCCCGTTTATTCTCCAATGCATAGGGATCTGTGACGGAAGTTCTGGAATCAAGAGTACATTAGCACACCAACTTGCCAATGAGACACCGGCATGAAGCCGCTTCAATTGCTGCATTCATTGCCAGGAGATTTGTTTCAGATATTTTACTGTTTCCTTCCTCGGTAAACCCGGACGACTATGTTTCAGATTTTTTCTGAGTGAGCAGTGATACAACAATAATTGTGATAAAACTCAATGGTATTGAGATTATTCCCGGATTATCAAAAGGAATTGGAGCATTGGCAGCATCAATACCATAACGTTCAAACATACTTGGTGATAGAAGTATCAATGTAAGTGCGGAGATTGCACCAACAAGAATGGAGTATGTGATTCCCTGGGCTGTTGTTTTTTTCCAGAACAGCATCATCACGATAGAAGGCAGGTTTGCAGAAGCCGCAACGGCGAAGGCCCAGCCGACCAGAAATGATACATTCATCCCTTTAAACAGTATCCCGAGAAGGATTGCCACGCCGCCGACTATAACGGCTGTAAACTTGGCCGCTTTTACTTTTCCTTTATCGGTGAATTTTACTTCAGCAAACCTATCCATCAGATCGTGGGCAACAGCTCCCGAGGAAGCGACGATTAAACCACTGACTGTACCAAGAACAGTTGCAAAAGCGATGGCGGATATGATAGCAAAAAGAAATGTACCGAAGCTTTTTGCCAGCAGGGGAGCGGCCATATTACTTGATTCTACATCAAGAACGCCGCTTGTAGCTGCTCCGAGGCCCATATAAAGGGTGAGGATATAAAAGAACCCTATGGCGGCAATAGCCACAATGGTGGACCGTCTGGCATCCCGAGGACTGGGTACGGTGTAGTAACGAATCAGAACGTGGGGAAGGGCAGCAGTTCCGAGGAACAGGGCCAGCATCAGAGATACAAAATCCAGTTTGGAGAAAATACTGGCTCCTTCTCCGAGTTTGTATTTCAGGCCCGGACGCAGAAACTCCGCTCCGGAAGTGGGATTCTGGGCCCAGACCGTAACATTGTCGCCTTCAAACACGATGTGTTTTTTTGCGTAGCGTATCACCTGCCCATTTTGAATTGCCCTGAGATAGGATATAACATTCAGCTTCCCGGTTTTCTCAACATTTTCTCCATCAAGATATATCCGGCTCATCCTGCCTACCGGATGGAATTTTCTCTCGGTTTTAATTGCTCCGTTATACAGGATTTCTCCACCAGAGGTTTGAGTTTTAGAAACAGCTTCCATCAGCACCGGTGAATCTCCGGATGTATCAAGGTTCCACCAGCTTCTGAGACCGGCTTTCTCCAGGACTACCAATGTATAATCTCCGGATGTTACCTGACCTTTCACAAGATATCCGTTACCGGCAGCATTAACCTTCTCTCCGCTAAGCTCTGCCTTCACCACCTCTGGTATCCGGTAACGTTCATAATCCGGAGTGGTATCAAGACCTTTGTTCAGAAGCACAACAACCAGAATAAAGGAGAAGATAATGAGTAAGGTGCCTTTGATAAATTGAACATATGTTGTTGATTTCATTCCGGCGGTAGCAACGATGAACGTTACAATGGCACCGACGATAACAACACCGGCCCAGTGGGGTAGTCCCAGAAGAGGAGTCACTAGAGCACCGGCTCCAACCATCTGGGGTATCAGATAGAAGATGGATACGACCAAAGTACTGATACCGGCCATAAGCTGAATGCCTTTGGAATTGAACTTGGCATCCAGGGCATCGGCAAAAGTGTACCTTCCCAGCCTTTTCAAAGGTTCTGCCACAACAAAAAGTGCCACCATCCATCCGGCAAGGTAGCCGATTGAATAGAGAAAACCATCATAACCGACTGTGGCTATGAGTCCACAGATGCCGAGGAAGCTGGCTGCCGACAGATAATCTCCGGCAAAGGCGACACCGTTAACCGTCCAGGGAATGGTTCCTCCTGCAGCAAAATATCCTTTGGCAGAACTGGTCTTACGGGCGAAGTAGATGGAAATACCAAGGACAAGAGCGACGATACTGATAAAAAGAATAACGGCAAGGGGAGCTGGATCGTAAATCATTTATTCAGCTCCTTCTCTTTTGCCGTACACATGTTGTTGTAAATAACACCTAGAACAACGGCGAGAATAATTAGAAAAAAACCATAGAATATGGCAAAATTCAGTCCAAAGAGAAATATGGCCCCCATAATTGATGGTGCAAAAGTATTGATGGCCACAAAGCCGGCAAATACCGTTGCATAAACAAAGAACATTCGAAGGCCAAGTTTTGTTTTGTATTCAGCAGCAAAATCTTCTGCCTCCTCACGGGCCGCAGGTTCATGTAACATGTCTCTTCTCCTAAGCTCAATTCAGAATTGAGGGTTTCAGTGGTT
>Ga0164318_10006611_pt1 | contig 11221 bp, 17 predicted proteins | sample GuaBasSedimGuay9_FD_113734 | JGI IMG/M metagenome (GOLD analysis project Ga0164318, IMG submission 113734) | Subseafloor sediment microbial communities from Guaymas Basin, Gulf of California, Mexico - Guay9, Core 4571-4, 0-3 cm | ecosystem: Environmental > Aquatic > Marine > Hydrothermal vents... | reverse complement strand
TTCAAAGTCTGTTAATTCTGTTCTGTTATCTATTATAAGTTTGTTCATTTTACCCGTATTTTTAAAAGATTTACAACAATACCTATACGCCATACAAGTACAGGCGCATAGCCAAACCGTTAGATACCATTTGGGTAATTAATTTTTTCAGATATTTTTTCTAATATTTTCCATTCCTCGTCTGTAAATTTAACATCGCTCATACACCTATTATCATGTATGCTTATAAAATCAGTTCCCTCTGCATCCATCACATAACTAACATACTTTTGCAAAACGGTATATAAAAATGTATAACAATCATTGTCAGTTACTTTTTGCTTACCTATTTCTTTACTCATAATTCATTTTTTATCTATTAATTTAAGACTTAACGCTTGTTATACTAAACGTTAGCAACAACTAATAAATATCGGCTTCGGTTGCATCACATTCTATATCTTCATCAGGAAACTTAGATGCCTTTTCGAAAATAACATCGCAGTTGCTAACACTATCTATAGGTAATGATTGCCCTTGTAACATTCTGTGTATTACATCATACCAATGACTCCAATATTCATTGTTTTCACAACCCTCAGGTACTTGACCGTCATTTATAAGCCATTGTTTAATTTGTTCTTTAGTCATAATTTATCTGTATTTAGTCGGGCAATAACTACCCATAGATTCAACGTTATATAAAATCCTGCATTAACCCAATCCAAAAGCCTCTAATCTTTTGAAATAGATCAACCTTAGACGGCTTGCAGTATAAGCACTCGTCTAATACTTCGCCACAAATGCAAAAATCTAGTTTCTTGCAATCGTCGCAGAGGTTGTCGGTTTCGGGTTTTATCTGTTCTGCCTCTACCATTTCGTTGCAATTATCGCACTCGCAAAGCTCAATTAATACGCCTCTGTTTATAAACGTTTGCGCGTCTTGTTCTGGGTTTCCTGTTATCATTATAATTTTACTAATGTGTTAATGCGTACAATATTGTAATAGTATTGTAGCTTGGTCTTGTGTATCTCTATTGTTAACTCCTGCTCTTTGTCGAAATATTCGTCGTCTATAGGCATTAAACCAAGTTTTAATAGTTGGTTGTTTCTATGGGCTTCTAGCTCCTTTTCTTTTAGTTCCCATTTAGTTAATAATTCTGCTTGTTGATCTTGTAGCTCTTCTATTTGTTTAATTGTTTCTAGTGGTGTCATATCTTTAGTTGTTAATTATAAGGCTAAACTAATATATCTAATTGTTAATACCTAACTTTTATACAGTTTTTTTTAAAAAAAGTTACATTTTCCTTAATTGACGGGCAAAAGAAAAGCCCCTTTAGAACTCTTCTATTGGGGCTAATCGCTTATAACCGAACGTAAATAAAGGGCGAATATAAACAAAAGAAAAGCCGAAACAAATTAATGTAACGGCTCTTCGGGTCGATCTAGGTCAGTAGTCAACCGTTATTCATAAGCGCAATCTACGGAGTAAGTCGCGTTAATGCCTTGGGCGTTTAGCACTTCCACGCCGTTAGCCGCTTCGCTTGCTAATTCGCTCTTAAATTCGTCTTGCGACATACTACAAGCTCCTGAGCTTTGCCCGTGTCTCTCGGTTTGTTTTACTGTGGTGCTGTTAGCCCCTGTTAAATCGTCCGTTATTGTTACGGTGCAAATACTACATTGTCCGTCCTGTTCCTTACTGCATCCAACTAGAGCAACAAGCAATACTAAAGCTATTTTTTTCATTTTTTGACTCGTTTTTTGTTAAACTTGGAGTACTTGACTGTAACAGTATCGTATATTTTAACGGTATCATAAACAGTAATATACTCGTATATCGTGTCAAATATAATAGAATCTCTGGGTAATTCCTGTAATTGATGTACTATTTTGTGTTCTATCTCTAATTCGTGTACTAAAGAATCCTTTACTTTCTCGAAGTGATTAAGCATATTAACCTCCTTCATTGTGTTAAGTCGGGTAATCTCTTTAGCTAATCTACTAATAGAATCCATTTTAAGCCCCTCTAAGCGCTTTTTATTGTCAATCTGTTGTAATATGCTGTCGTGATTAATTGTGTACGTTAGAACGTCTCTTTCAGATTCTATTAATTTGTCACCACAAGAAAACAGGCTAAAGCATAGTATTAATAGAATTAACTTCCGCATTTTCTGGCTAGTTCGTTATACTTCTCGTTCAGATCGTCGTACTTCTCTATCCATTGCTCAATCTTAGCGTCTTGCTTTTCGTCCCTTATTAAAGAGGCTTCTTTGTCTTGGTGGTATAGATAACCAATAACACCCAAAGCAATTAAAAGCATAGCGGGTAAGGGGTATTTAGCTAATGTTTGAGCGTCTATGTTCATTACAAGCCGATTGCCTCAAGTACAAAAGTTATAATTTCCTTAGATACTCCCTTATGCAGAGCGTAAACGATAGCCGCGCCAATAACAAGGCGGTAGCCGTCCCATGCTGTTAGCTTTAATTTGCCTGCGGGGTTCTCTTTGGTGTCCTCTTTTAAGTTGGTTACAATAGTTCCTACTACTGGAACAGATTGTAAACCGTCTTGCAATAGTCCTTTAATAAGTCCGAACGCTTTAGTTTCTTTAAATGGTTTTTTCATACGTCAAATAAATAAATTTTAGGGTTTCTTTCTAGGTAATAAACGTCAAGATGAACCCAGTTAATAGGCTTGCCGTTCATATTGTTTTCAAGTCTTATTTTATAGGGTAATAAGTCCTCGTTATCCTGTAACCACTCCCGAACCTCTGGGGCTGTCATGCCTTTAACGTCAAAATCAACAGCTTTTCCCATTGTATGAGCAGATAGGTACAGTTTGCCCGCGTCCGTTTTCTTGCTTACGATATGGCTTATGTTAGTTCTTAAACCGCGCTGAGAGAATCCCCCGCCCCATTTCCAGTTGTTAATAGTCATAGGCTTGTCTAGTTCGTCGCGTATGATTAGGATAGTATGTAACAATCTAATGTCGATAAACTGCCAAGACTTCTCGCCGTATTTGTCAAAGGTGCGCTTGTCTATAAACTCGTAAACCTCGAAATAATCCTTGATACCTCTTAGTATTTCCGATTCACTCATTTTTTAAAGTTTCCTTTATGGTTTCCTCAATATGTTTTTTAATCTCTTCTTTTTGCTTGGTATTGCCCCTTTTAAAGAGCATCCACAGCGCGTAGCCTGTTGTGCCTAATGTGATAGCCATCTTACAATATGCTTCTACTACCTCAGCTAGTGCCATATGATCTTCAACGACTATGTTAGTCATCCATCCAACACCTACTACCAGAAGCGGCGCGCTTATGTCTATTATTGTGTCTTTTAACATGTTTCCATTTTTCGATTGATAGCATTAGAGTAAAGTAAGCTATGTGAAACCCCTGAGAGTAGCGTATTTTTTCCCATGTCCTTTCTAAGAACATGATAAAAAGAATGATTTTTATTATTACATACATTCATTCTAACAATATTTTTTTAGCTTATTATCGTATAGGCTTTCAAAGTCTACATTTACGTTAGCTAATAAGGTGTCTTCTCTATATTCTGGTCTATATTCGCTTGGATTCCTTACAGGTGTTTCTATGTGCGTGTTAGGGTTGTCCCTGTTGTAGTCCGTTACTGTCTTAGTATCGGCTTGCATTAACTCCGTTTTGATATAATTGTGGACCTCTGCGGGTGCTTGATCTATACGCATAGAATAACGTTCTATTTGCCTGTCTTGTACCGTTCTTAAGGTTTGGTCGCGGTACTTGGTAAAAGTCTTTTCGTAGTCGCTATTATCGCCCCCAAAGAAACCTTTTACCCTTACTTGGTTAGTCCAGTTATTAGGGAAGTAAACGCGCTTAGTTACGTCGAATCTGTCGCCCAAAATATATGAGTTCTCGAAGCTCATTCTTATAGTACCGTCTGCCCTGTTAGCTGTGAAATTAGCCACACAATAAGCAAAATCGTAGTCGCTTGGTAGGCTTGGAAGTATGCCCGTTTTATCGGCTCTTATCTGGTAAGTGCCCTCACCAAATGCGGTTAATACTAACCTCCAATCTACTCTATATCCTATATAATCGCGTCCCAGTTCGTCAGAATGAAACCCTAAAGCGTAGAACGTGCCGTAAGTGTCGTCTGTTAAAGCTACCTCTACGAAACTCGAATCACTTGGTTTGGTTAAGAATAAGTCTACGCTTGTAATAGATGTTTCGTAACCTTTTAAAAACCTAGTAACGTCGTTTTTTAATGGGTCGTCGTCTGATTGATCGGCTAAAATTGGTAATTCGTAGCAACAATCTATGGTATTAGGACTTAAGAATATGTTAGTCCCTTCCGTCTCGTCTATCTTGCTAGATAGAAAAGTTAAATTTATTGTTACTGCGTCTCCCCTAATTGCCATTACACTACATTACATCCGTTACATGATCCAGACCTGTTCTCATTCGCATCAAATGTATAACTACAGCCTGTGCAAAATTCTATACTTTTTTCCGTTAAAGGGAAAGAAGCGCATTGCGCTGGGCGCTGGGGGTGTATAGTGCACCCCTCTTCACCTAAATGAACACAAGGGTATCCTTCTGCCTCGTTAGTCATATCAAATTGCATGAAATTACCTGAATCCTGAGCGGGATATACGTCCGAATTGTTCATTTCTGCATTGTCTATTATCTTCTGTAGTGTGTAGTCTGGAACTTGTGTTTTAAGCCTACAACACTGATTTTTTAAATGTGGGTAAGTTTGCTGCATTATATTTTTTCTATTGTAATGTAACCTCCATAAATGTCATTACCTGCCTCTACTATAATTATGGAGAGATAATTTGTAGTCGTAGAGTCTACGTTGGTTATGTTAACTTCCGTATTTGCATTTCCTGAGCCTTTTGAAACTGCCGTTGCATCGTCTATTTGGCTTTCAAACAACTCAACGGCTATATTAGCGCTTGCGTTTATCATAAAAGCCGTTGCCCTGTAGCCAGTAGGAATAAATACACCCGTTACCATTGTAGTAATCTTAGCTGCTGCGTCATTTACTACGCCCCCATCGTCTTGAATAGATACGCCGTCTTTATCATTATACGAGACTACATCCCACGGAGCTATCTTTATTCGTGTCTCAGAGCCTAACCAACCGCCAGAAGATTGAGACTCTACAAAATCTTTTATAGCTAATGCAGTTTTTAATTCATCGTCGGTAGCTCCTGAAAAATCACTATCCGTAGATATGTTGTTAACTCCTGTACCGTTTGTAAGAAATAATTGCCCATCATCCCTAAGAGATAACAGTAATACATCGTCTGAATCAAAAGCCTCTATACCGAAAGTGGTATCATCGTTGCCAATTGATTTTGTCTGAAGCTTTGCATCTCCCCCCGTACCGCCTACTCTAACTACATCCGAAGACCCAAAGCCCAATTCAACACCACTATTAACACCGTCCGATACACTTATTTTAGGTTGGTTGTCGATACTTATAACGGCAATATTACCCGATGGCGCATTCATTTGACTATCACCTCCATCACCTTGCCAAAATGCGTAGTCGTCACCATTAAAAAAGTCCTTTTGAGCTATGTATAAAGACATTTCGTCGCCTACTATGCCACCTGCTTTGCCTGTGCTACCCTCTATTCCTGTACCTGTACCGATAACTATCAGATCATCATCTATAGCCACACCTTCAGCAGCGTTTTTTATCTCTTCGTATCGCATCTTTTGAGATTGCCAAACGTCTGGCGCTGTAGAGATCAATACGGTTACGTCGAACAAGTCATCGTCTGCGGGTTCTGCTGTTAACTCGTTTAAATATTCGCTTACTTTTCCTGTTTCTGGCATAATTACAAAGTTAATTTATTTTTTTATTCCATTATTTTGAATGTACTAGAGCCATTCATTATTTTATTAGTTCCGTCTTCCATTAGTTTAGGTACTGCGGGCGGGCTTGGTGGCTCTGGGTCTCTCTTATCATAAATCAAAGCACTTACTTGAAATTCTGACTTGTCAAAATCCGACATTTTAACGCTATCGGTTAACACCTCACCCCTCCATATTGCCCCGCTAGGATTGGTTACTACTACCCTGTTACTTGAATCAATGCTTTTAAATAACGTATCTGGATGCGCGTCGTATGCGCTCGACATAGTGTAGAGGCTTTTAAATGTGCCCTCTTGATATACGTAAATGTGAAAATCAATTACTATGTCGTCCGCTACGGGTGGTGTAACACCTATAAAAGTGAAATTAGCTTGTAGCTTACCGTCTGCATACTTGATGCCGAAGCCTGTTAATTCTACGTCGTTCTCGTCAAAGGATTTTATTTGCTCCGTGTCCCACTCGTCGCCCGCCGTGTAGTTATGGGTATATATTGGGCTAATAGCTTGATAGCTTAACGGGTTTCCGTTTTTTAAAGCCGTTAGCGTAGTTCTATAGTATATCGTCCAATCAGCAGGCGCACCGTAGCGAATCCAATCATTATTAAAGCCGTCGTTTGGTTCGTTAGAGTCGAAAAATTCATCATTTACGCCAGTTAAAGCTGTGTAGTCGTCCCATCTTATGTATGTTGGAAACTGTGATCGATAATAAAAAAGCCCCGCAGCGTCTAAGTCGTACATTCTAATGAGCTTAGTATTGGCTCTGTTGTCGTCTACAGGCGTTCTAAAGCCTCTTGATTCTGTAAAGTTGGTGTTCGGTATGTCGCCGTAAGTAGCGTCATTTATAGAACTAAAAGCGGACAGGTTTTTACTCTGTGAATCTAGCACAAACGAAGCCCCGGTATTCTTACGCGCTATGATCTCGCTAGTAATTCCAGTAAATTGTACCTCGTCCGTCTCTCTTGTTACCTTATCTAAATAAAAATCGTTTAAGTTCAGTAAGTCGCCCTCTGCGAATATGTCTATTTCGCTCTTTGTTTCGGTGTCTACGTCGCTAAAAGGGTGTGTTAAAAAGGATTGACTCATAACTATCATACCATCGTCCGAAAAGTCGTTATAATAGTCTGTAGCGTCTAGTAATAACTGTACTTTGTCTGTTTCGTCCCTTGTTAAAGTGTGGTCTGCTACCTCAACATATAGCATGTAACGTTGATCTACGTTCGCGCTAACCCTAGAAACCACATCCGAAGCCATTTCGATACTCACTACTACATCTATTTGTGAACTGCTTACTAATGTAGCTGTTACGCTCTTAATTACTTGCAAGTCTGTCCCGAACTGTCTAGGCGTTGCCGTTCCTCCACTCCCTAACGTCTCTACTACTCTATCGAAAATAAAATTGTAGTCCTGAGTCTGTGAAGTAGCAGCTACAATGTCCCTATATTGCGAACTATCCGAGGGAGCAAAGTTGAAACCTACAATAACCTTACTATTTGTGTTGCTAAATGGGCTATCAGTCGTGTTAAATACGCTAAATTCAACCGTTGTTTCGGTTGTGGTAAGCTCTAAAGACGGGTTTATAGTAGCGTCTAAACGCTTATAAACAGGGGTCGAAAAGGTGTAGTTATTAGGCTTGCCGTTTAGATTCTCATTAAACCAACCCACATTTCCAAGTATTTCGGTTTCTATTACGGTTTCTATGCCGTTAGGGTTGTTCTCTTCGGACGATACGCCCGCCGTTAGTATGTATTTTAACGAATTGCCGTCTATTAACCTTTCGGGCTTTATTCTCGCTTGTATGTCGTCCCACTCATCAAACAGCATTAAAGGGTTAACTAGTATTTCGTGCGTGATCGTAAACGCTTGTACTACTCCCGTAGGCAATGTAGCGTCTCCGTTCCCTGTTCCGTTACCTGTTACTGTTATACTTCCAAACTGCCACGACTTATTGCCTAAAAAAGTCATTACGTGATTGGTTACCGTATCGGTATAGTCTAGCCCACCTACTAGCGCGTTTTGTGTGTCTCCGTCTACTTTAGAGGTGTAATTCTCTGGCTCTTGGTTCTCTATTAGGTTAAATAAATAATCAACGGCGGTTTGTGGTGTGGTTAGTCCTATTATTGCGTCTAGCGGAAAGGTTTCTAAAGTAGAATAAGTCTGATCTGTTATAAGCGTTCTTTGGTCTTCGCTTATTTCTAATATAGTTCCTGAGCCGTCGCTTGTAGATGTGCCTGTTACTACGTATGTGTCGCCCACATTAAACCCCTCAAAGCCGCCCACCTTGTTAGTATGGATTGTTCTATTATCTTGTTTTTTGCCTGTAAATTGGCTACGTGCGTTAGCCTGTATAAAGTATTTGTCTGGAAAATCCGCACTTAGTAACGTTTGGGCTATTAGGTAAGTCTCTAGCCTTATATTAACGTCAATATATTGTACTGAACTTTGGTTAGCGGCTAAAAAGTTAGTCTTATCGGACGCTCCGTTAATATCGTCGTATGATTGTATTGATTCAATTATTACGCCCATTTGCTAAAGTCTAAATTTGTGTTTTTAAGCTGCTCTAAAGCCTCGTCCATAACGCCCGCCTCTTTTTCTGCCTTTTCTACCTCTGCTCTTTGCTCTGGGCTTAGTGCGCTTTTTACCTCGCTTAATTTGGTTACTAGCTTGGTCATATCCTTACCGACCGATACGCCTAGCTTTTGTAATTCCTTTAACTGTTTGTCTAAATTAGAGTCCATCGGGTGTTATTATGGTTTCTTTTAGGTTTCTAGTGTAAATTTCCCTTTTCCAATATTCTATTTCCGCCTCTTGCAAGGTAGGATTCCAGTCTAAAGAGATAATTTTACACTCATTTCCTTCGCTATCAAAGATAATATTATTATTCCTAATCAATTTGTAGTCATCAAAGCACAAAGTAAATGGGCTTACGCTAGTGTATTTCTTCCATTGGTTAGGCTTTGGTAGGCTAGAAGAGGGCACAAACGAATTAACATAATACGATTCTGTATAAAGAGCATCAGAGTTTAAGCGCGTGGCGTTGGTTGTCTTTACTTTATTGTCTACGTCTCTCGTTTTGATGTCCATAGCGACCACTTTAGGCACTTGAAAAAAGTCGTTACTAAGTGAAGCCATGCCGATACGGTTAGTAATTAGGTTTTGAATACCACCAGAAGGAATTTTACTCCTTGCCTTTTTAGGTGACAAACTAATAACCGCATTAACTAAAGGGGCGACTAATTTAACTAATCCGCTTACGAACTTTTCAGGCGTTGTTAGGGTTTCTTTACGTCTTGTTCTGGCTACTCCTATTTCGACTATATCAAGCCCCTTAAGTAGTACCATATCCTCATTCTCTACCGCTAACGGCTCAACTATTACGTCCGTGTAAGTACCCTCAAAGTTGTCTATAGTGTTCGTGTCGCTTAGATCGGTTGAAAATCTTATAGCCGTATTACTTTTAAGATCGTCCGTGTTAAATCTAGTGGCTAATATTTCAATGTCTGGCAGTACATAATTAGCCGTTGAGGTGTTTACGTCTACCCGTTCTACTGTTATAACTCCGTCCCGTACTATCTCTCTAGCGTTCCATAGCCTTTTAGCTATCTCTAACACGTCTCCGAATGTGCCGTTATAATATCCCGTTTGCGTTGCGGGTTTAGGCTTTCTAAATCCTAGTACGCCGCTATCTGTCCCGTCGTCAAAGCTCTCGAACTTCTCAGGTATTATTACAACGTCCTGCCAAAATGAATCGTTAAACTTACTAGACTCGAATGTTAAACCCATGTACTCCGCGCCCCTCTCTAGTAAGGTTTGCAACCTCATGCCCGCGTGATACTTTACAGGCTGTATTATCAAGTCAAATAGTTGCTTAATTAGGTTAATAATAGCTATAATAAGTATAACTAAATACGCTATGTAGGCAGCTAATTTAACTATAGCGGGAACGGTTGTAAATACGCCCCCCGCTTCTATGACAAATTCTACTAAATCCTTTATGGCTGTTCTTAATTGTGTAGCTATTACAAAGCCACTTAAAACAACTATAGCAAGTTCTCTTGTGTTTGGGATTGTAGATATAACGTAAGGCACTTGTACCCAATCGGTAGTATAAATTTTACCCGCCGCGCCGTCTGGAAGACTAGCTAAGTAACCATAAGAAAATGAGTCTTTACGCCTTTCGAACCAATCCGCGCCGCCCCTTTGAACTATTTTAGTAGTCGCCTTGTCGCATTCTATTTCGGTCGTTCCGTCTGCTAGGTCTAAATAACCGTCTATTAATGGTAATACTTCGCCCCCTTCCACACCTTCGAGCCTAGCGGGTAGCCCCTCGAATATACCTAAGCCACCGTCTAAGCCGTTGTTAATATATTCATTTATTAGTCTAGCCCCCTTTATGGTTAGTTCTAGCGTGTTAGTAGATACCGTACCCGTTGCGCTTGGGTCGTTAGTGTCGTTATTTAGTTGAACCCGTATAGATTCACCGTTAATAATAGACTCTACGGGGTCGTCTTTTATGTATAAATCTAGTCTCAACGTCTAAACTTTTCTATCATGTGTTTTATAACTTCTTTCTGACTGCCTTTAATTCGTTCCTCTATCCAATAGTTGAAGCCTGACAAATCGAACTCACTATGTACCGCGTTTTCTCTTATTGCTTTAACTACCCTGTTATTGCTTTCTACCACTTCCGACAGGTCTAACCCTTTAGGCTGTTCTATCTGTTCAAGGCGTGGCATAAAAGCCCACGTATTACCCGCGTCATAGTCTTGTACTATGTCTATTATTTCCTCTCTTGTCTTATGTCCTAAAGCTGCCTTTTGTTTGGCACTAAATACCATTTCGTTCTCATGCGTATAGCCTGTTATATTACCGTATTTATCGCTTAACCTACCGTCTCCGCTACCTGTGTCGTCCGTACCCTCAAAGAATCCCGCTAAACCTCTAGCTATTGCCCTAGCTAAGAACGTGTTTTTAAACGCTTCGGCTATTGCGGTGTCTGGGTTCTCCTTAGACTGTTCGGCTACTTGGTTGAGGAACGTTTGGGCTAATTGTATAGCCTCGTTACGTTTGGCTTGTCTTTCTTCTTCTCTTTGGCGGGCTAGTCTTTGCTTTTCTAACTGCGCCTCTTCAAATGCTAACGCCTCTTCTGTTCCCTTCTCTGCGTTCTCCCTTAGTTTGGCTATAAGTTCCTCTTGTCCGCTTATCTGATCGTCTATAGCCTGTAACCTAGCCTCGTCTTTTTTGGCTAACTCTTCTAATGTTAGGTCGATTATTTCATTCGCTAAGTCTTGCGCTGCTTCTAATTCTGCGTCTCTTATCTTTTGGCGTTCCTCGGCTGCTTTCTTGTCCTCTTCTATTAGTAAATCATTAAGCTCCTTCT
>Ga0164318_10006610_pt1 | contig 11222 bp, 10 predicted proteins | sample GuaBasSedimGuay9_FD_113734 | JGI IMG/M metagenome (GOLD analysis project Ga0164318, IMG submission 113734) | Subseafloor sediment microbial communities from Guaymas Basin, Gulf of California, Mexico - Guay9, Core 4571-4, 0-3 cm | ecosystem: Environmental > Aquatic > Marine > Hydrothermal vents... | reverse complement strand
TTCTATTCTGCGTTTGAGAACAAAACCACAAACACCTGCTTCATAACAAAACTTAACTTCTCCATGTGCCTGTTTGATAACCTTTTTGGTCATCTTAGCGATTTCCTTGGCAGTGTTCCTGACGGTAAATCTGACAATTTCCTCTTGCCCAGGATAATGCAATGCAACATTATGTTCTTTTTTGTGTGTATCCATCGCTACATAAGTTATACTGTTACTCATACGACCGGCTCCTTTACATTGTATGCGGCTCTGTTACCGCAAGGTAATAATCCGCGATTAACGGTGGCTACGCACCACCTTGTCGCATAAGCTTTATCGGCTTATGACGACTTTTACAATCACGGGCCGGTCGTTCCATATTTTCTATGGCCAATTTTCCTCTTGATTTTCGCATGGGAATATGTTAAAAGACCCCCGCATTTGCCTGCCATTGGACAAACGACAAACCGCCCAGCAGGGCAAGGCCTTCAGGGTTAGCAAACCCAGTCGTTTGTTAATGTTCAACTTGTTTTGAATTTGGGTCATTTGGATTTTGAGATTGTTTCGGATTTAGGGTTTAGTATTTCGAATTTCTCGCTGTTGTCAGCCGGAATTTGCCCGCCTCTGGCAGGGCGAAGTCAATAGCTAATGAACCATGAATAATCGAAAATGAGCAATTATTCAAAACAAACCCAATCAAAGCCAATTTCAAACGTAACCTTGTTAAAATGGGTCATCACAAGTAAATTATGATAGTTGTCATTGATTATAATGTTGGAAATGTCAAGAGCGTATGTAACGCATTCAGGCATATTGGCTGCGATGCCAAGCTCAGCTGCGAACCTGCTGATATTGAAAGTGCCGCCGGCCTTGTTCTACCCGGCGTTGCAGCCTTCGGATATGCTGTTAATTCACTTGGCGTCATGGCTTCTCTGATAAAGAAAGCTACTTCAGCTGGCAAACCTCTGCTGGGTATTTGTGTCGGCTACCAGATGCTCTTCGAGAAGAGCAGTGAATATGGTCCGCACAACGGTCTCGGATTAGTACGCGGCGATGTAGTTCCTGTTCCGCCCGGCAGAGTGATTCCGCATATGGGCTGGAATAAGGTGAATTTGCCGGAAGATATGGAATTGTTTGCCGGCCTTGGAAAGGAAAAGCACTTTTATTTCGCACACTCATTCTACGCCGACGTCAAAGACGGCCATGCGAAAGTTGCCTATACCGACTACGGTTTTGCTCTGCCGGCTTCAGTGCAGAAAGGGCGCATTTACGGAACACAGTTTCACCCAGAAAAAAGTGGTCAGACCGGCTTGAAAATCCTGCGTAATTTTGCCGAAATTTGTGAAAATGGGAACTGATTATGTTAACAAAGAGAATCATCCCCTGTCTCGACGTTAAAGATAACCGTGTGGTTAAGGGCGTTAATTTTCTTAATCTGCGTGACGCCGGCGACCCTGTCGAACTCGGCGCAAGATACAGCGACACCGGCGCAGATGAACTGGTCTTTCTCGACATCACCGCTACTATTCGCTCTCGTGAAACGATAGTCGAGCTTGCCGAAAAGGTCGCCGAAAAGGTCTTTATTCCATTTACTGTAGGCGGCGGTATTCAAACAGTTGAGCAAATTGACAAGCTTCTGCGAAGCGGAGCCGAAAAGGTTTCGGTGAATACCGCTGCGGTTGAAAATCCGAAGCTGTTAACCGAGGCGGCCCAGCGTTTCGGAAATCAATGTATTGTCCTTGCCATTGACGCCCGCCAGTCAAAAAAACAGCCGGCGAAATGGCAGGTCTGTATTAAGGCCGGCACCGAGCCGACCGCTCTCGATGTGGTTGAATGGGCTGTTAAAGCAGAAAAATTGGGCGCCGGTGAAATACTGCTTACCAGTATGGACGCCGACGGCACTAAAGCGGGTTACGATAATGAACTGAACAAAGCCGTTACCGATGCGGTCAACATTCCGGTAATCGCATCCGGAGGAGCGGGGACGCTTGAGCACCTTTATGATGCTATCGTTGACGGTGGCGCAGACGCAGTCCTTATGGCTTCAATCACACACTTCGGAAATTACACTATAACCCAGATGAAAGAATACCTTGCCGGCCGCGGCATAGCGGTAAATCTATGATAATTCGTATTCTGTTTACTTTAACTTGATTGGCACACCATTATCACGAGATTCAGCTAAAAACAATTTAAGCTCTTGCAACAGCACCTGCATTTGCTCAGTGTTCTCAAGTAGATTTTCGTACAACCGGCCATCGTTCACAAGCTGGGCAATGGTACCTTGTCCGTCGTTCACTTTCCCCAGAATTATCCGTAATTCCGTTGACGCTTTACTCAATTCCTCGCTCGTATTGGTACTGGCTATAAAAAATTTTTGAAGCTCTTCCAGCATCTGGGAAACCTGCTTTGACATACCAGACAGATTGGATAAGGTTGTTCTGATATTTTCTTTGTTTTCCTTGTCGCCGAGAACGTCATTGGCGTTTTTTATAAAAGTGTCAATGCCGTTGACTAGTTCATCCAGTTTTTTCTGACTCTCTTCTGGGAAGAATTCACTGGTCATTCCGGTAGAACCCTGTAATAAGCTGCCATTTTCCAAAAACCCTTTTTTCTCATAAGGGGGTGAGACCTTGAGTTCAATATAACTGCTGCCAAGGCCGCGCGTCATCAATTTCACCTCGACATTAGCTGGGATGTTGACGTATTTTTTATCAATACTGAGAACAACGACTGCCTGGTGATATTTCAAATGGGTCTTCAGGTCTTCGCGTATCTGCGGAGCCATAATGTCTGTTACTCTGCCGATTTGATAACCACAAAAGCGAACGGGAGTATCCCGCTGCACTCCCGGCGCCGTTGGGAACTGAACGAACACCTGAAACGAACGGAGTTTGCTGACAGCCGTCGGCAAATCACCGAACTTAAAAACCAGCCATACAAACGCGCAGACAGCTATTAACACAAAAATGCCCACAGTAATATTACGCTTTCTTTGGGTAGTTTCGTAATCGCTCACTTTTTGTTCCCCTTCAAATTGGTACGGCCCTCCAAAAATAGTTCTCTTATTGCCCGCAAAGGATAGCCGCTGTCGTTAAGTTTTTTTATCAGTCTAATTCGCTCAATGCTCTTTTCGTCAAACAGCCGTCTGCCGGTTGGCGCAACTTCTGTCGGCTCAAGCAGGCCAATCATAAGGTAATATTGCAGAGATTGCCGGGAAATGCCAGCTTTTTTTGCGGCGGTGCCTATTGATATTAATTTGCTTCTCTTATTCATATCCGTTCAGCCGTCGCCGGTACGGCGACGCTATCCACCGTTTGCTGCTCCTTTTTTGGCCGCAGTATCCACCAGAGCAAGGAACGAAGACCTTACCCGCTCATAAGTCAGTCGCTTTACATCCTTGCCGAGACCTGCTGATTGTTCTACCTTTTTCGTCCATTGTTGTGAAACCATAAGCAAATAATCAAAACCAGCCGGTATCTCATCCCTGCTTTGCCGAAAACTCTCTCTTAGTAATCGTTTTAATCTATTACGCACAACTGCATTGCCGCAGGATTTGGCGACGGAAACGCCCAATCGCGGATAACCACAATCATTCTCGGCCATATAGAGTGTTAGTAAACCATCGCTGACACGCAGTTTGCGAGCCAGAACGGCCTCGAACTGCCTGTTAGTAACAAGACGCCTGCTTTTCGGAAAAGAAAAACGCTTCATTGTTCGTTGTTAATTGTTCGTAGTTTTTTGAAGTCTATGAACCTATTTAACCCACTGCCAATGTTGTTCCATCTGCCATTTTACGCCTGTGCAGAACTTCAGCGCTTATTTTGCGGTTCACCATCCGGTAGTCCAGAACGCCGACAAGTTTGTCATCATCTTCGCCTGCTACTACAGGCATATTCTCCAGATTATAGTTCCTCATCCGCTCCATCGCCTCTTCAAGCGGTTTGTTCGGCGTCGTCTTATCCAGCATCGGCTCAGCCACATCGCAGGCCAGCAGCCATGCTGCAGCGTCTTGATTAGCGAACATCTCTTTAATACCGGCGATAGTGATTATTCCTATGATTCGAGATTGACCGTCAATAACCGGATAATACACACTATCAGAAGTACCAAAGACCTCAAGAATCTGATGCAACGGTAAATCCTGTGCAATGCTCGTCGGCTTAGCATCCATAACATCTTTGACTGTGTACGTTTTTATCAGGTCTTCTTCGGTAATATTGAGACCCACTTCGCCTGCTTTTTTAACACCAACCTTGACTAACATTGGCCCGATTATTTCCATCAAAAATGTCGCTGTCATAACAACCATAATAATGATTTTACCAAGTTCCGCATCAAACTGATGACCAGCCAAAATAGCAAGGCCGATAGCCACGCCGGCCTGAGGCAACAGGCAAATTCCCAGATATTTGCGAACCGTAGCCGGTGCTCTCGAACGGCTGGCACCAAACCACGAGCCAACTATCTTACCCGTTACCCTGCAGAATATATATACTAATATCATAATGATTACCCAGGGAACTAACTTAGCAAATTCGATATGAGCTCCAGCCAACACAAAAAACGAAGTGTATATCGGCGGAGAAAATTTCTCGACAAGCTCAAAAACGCCTTTGCTCCGGCGAGGCATCATATTGGCAATTGTTATACCAAGCGTCATAGCGGACAAAATAGGGTCGATACTCGGTATCATCGAGATGCCGACAACAAGTAAAAGGCAGCTAATCGCAAATTCCAGAATTTTATCATCGGCTTTGACAAATTTTAAGAGATAGTAAAGCAACACTCCCATCAGGAATCCCAAAGCTATCGCACCAACAATTTCACCAAGCAGGGCAAGTGTAGCGGCAACAACAGAATTGTGTCCTGCACCGCAAAGAGCTTTTGCTCCTGTAGCTGCGCCGCGGTAAAGCAAAAGAGCAAGAGCATCATCAAGTGCAACAATAGCAAGTATTGTCGCTGTAAGAGGGCCTCTTGTCTTATATTCCCACAAAACATTTACTGTCGCTGCCGGCGCAGTGGCTGAGGCGATTGCGCCAAGCACAAGCCCCACCGCAATTGAAATGGACAGATTACCAGTAACAAACCATACCACCAGTGATGTGCCAACCATCACCAACAGAAAAGCTCCTATGCCTTCAGAGAGAAGAATGATAAAAAATTGTTTTCCATATTTCCTGAACACATCTCCGCGCAGTCCACTACCAATCATAAAACCTATCATACCTAATGCGAACATTGTGAAAGGTTTGAGGGTGTCAACAGTTGCTGGAGTTATCAACTTAAAACAATCACCCAAAAGTATTCCGACAACGATACAGCCGACAACCTGTGGAATGTGGAACTTTTGAAAAAGACGTGCACCAAACGTACCACCTAATACAATCAGCCCGAATAACAAAACCAAATTCAGATGGCCGATTACATCAGAGCTTGCGCAAACAAACGAATGAATCATAATGCTCTCGTTTTAGAAACTCCTGCATATCAGGCAAATTAAGCAGTGTGTATATTATCGGCTTTTTGCTGTCTGGACAATACCTCAGCACTGAGCGAACGCCGAACTGAACGGCAGTCCAAAATACCGACAAATTTATCATCTTCGCTTGATGCTACAACAGGAAGATATTCCAAATCAAGTCGTTTTGTCTGCTCTAACGCTTGCGATAGCTGCGTTTCCGGCGTCAACATAGCGACAATCGGCTCCATAATATCAAGCGCCACCAGCCAATCATTCAATTCCTGAGTTGCAAAAGTGTTTCGCATCTCATCCAATGTAATAGCGCCTGCCAGTTTTTTATCATTGTCAACCACAGGATAATAAGAACTACTGGTATTGCTGACCACTTTAATAACCTCTCTCAAAGGCATACCTGTATAAATAACTGGAATTTCGGTATCCATCACATCCGCGACGCTGTAGGTTTTTATCAGGTCTTCTTCCGTAACATTCATACCTATTTCGCCGGCCTTCTTCACTCCCGATTTAATAAAGAGCGGCCCAACCAGCTGTACAATGATGGTCGTGGCGGCAACAACTAAAATGACAATTGAACTGATACTGCTGTCGAACTTTTGGCTTGCTATGATACTTAACCCGATTGCCACTCCCCCCTGTGCGAACAGGCACAAACCAAGATACTTCCCGATTGCCTTCCTGGCTTTTGACCATTTCGCCCCCAAATACGCTCCGCTGATTTTGCCTGCGCTGCGACCGAGTATATACGCAACAGCCAACGACCATGCCAGATACGACATACTTTCGAGTTTAAGTCGTGCTCCGACAAAAACAAAAAACAATATGTAAATCGGCGGAGAGAACTTTTTTACCACCTCGAAGGTTTCCTTACTCTGCCTTGGAGAAATGTTGACCAACGTCAGCCCCAACGCCATTGATGACAAAATCACATCCAAACCCAGCGTAATTGAAAGCCCGATTGTCAGAAGAATTGCACCTATCGCAAACGCCAGTGCGGTCTCTCCGTCACGTATTTTCGTAAGAATCACTTTAAGTACCAGCCCGCCTGTGAACCCAACTAATAAAGCGAGGCCCAACTCGTAGACTGCCGAGCCAACTGCTGCCGCCGGGCCGGCTCCCCGATGTCCGGTCAGGATACCAGCTACACTGGTTCCAAAGGCATATAAACTCAGCGCCAATGCGTCATCAAGCGCAACAATTGCTATCGCTGTTGTTGTAAGTGGGCCGCGAGTCTTGTATTCCCATAACACCTCAATTGTGGAAGCAGGGTCGGTCGCAGATGAAATCGCACCAAGAACAACTCCCAGAGCAACAGCCAGTTTCAGATTTCCTGTAAAGACATAGGCCAATAGAAAACTGCCGGCCCCGACAAGCAGAAATGCTGCGATGCCTTCAGCAAGTAATATTGCAATGAACTGTTTGCCGTATTTTTTGAAAATATCGTACCGAAGCTCACCGCCAATCATAAAACCAATAACGCCCAGTGCAAAGTAGCTAAGTGGGTCAAGAGAACTCACAACCTGTTCAGAAATGAGCTTCAGTCCGCTTTCCCCGACAATCAGTCCGACAATTATGTAGCCGATTAACTGCGGAAAATGCAGCTTGCGGAACAACCTTGCCCCAATAGTGCCGCCAAATATGGCAATACCTAACAATAATAGAAAATTTAAGTGCCAGGTATTAGTTAGATGCGAATTGGCAATTGTACTCATCATAAGTTTAACTTCTTCAAATAAACAAAACGTGAATTAAGCTGGCTGAAGGCCGTATGCGATATCCGCCTGTCGCTGCTTATTCAGAATTTCTGCGCTGAGCCGGCGATGAACAGCACGAGTATTCAGTACGCCGATTAACTCATCGTTGCGATTTGAATCTACAACCGGCAGATATTCTATATCAAGCCGTTTCATTTTATCAAGCGCTTCTGCCAATGCTATATCAGGTGTTATACTCGCAACAATCGGTTCCATAATGTCAAGCGCAACCAGCCAATCGTTTAGCTCCTGTATTGTAAAGGTTTTTCTGATACCATCCAATGTAATGGCTCCGATTAGCTTTTTATCATTATCGACAACGGAATAATAAAAGTTGTCTGTGTTGCTGACCACCTTGATAATATCACTCAAGAGCGCACCTGCCGGAATAACCGGTGATTCTGTGTCCATCACGTCGGCAACATTGTAAGTTTCGATAAGGTCTTCCTCCGTTATATTAACGCCTACTTCTCCCGCTTTGGAAATGGCAAACCTGGTTCCAATGGGCCCGATTATTTCAAATAGAATGGTAGTGGCTGCGATAGTATTAACCACCGCCACGGCCAAAATCTCTCCTGCCTTTCCAAGTGGCTCTAACTCCCCGGCGGCAAGAACAGCAAGCCCTATCGCCACGCCGGCCTGAGAAAGAATCCCCAGTCCAAGATACTTACGAATAATTGAGTTTTGCTTCGATAACGTAGCCCCCAAGAAAGCCCCGCCAATCAGGCCGACTATCCTGCACACCACATATACCAGGCCCAAAATTCCCATAGCCGGCAGGAGCTTAATCTGCAAACTGGCGCCGGCTACGAAAAAAAAAATTATATATATGGGCAAAGAAATAGACTGTACTGCCCGATATGCTTTTCGATTTGATGCGGAAAATAGATTAACAAACACCATTCCCAAAGTCAGATTTGCCAGAATAAGCGAAAAGTGTAAATAATTCGCTATGCCTGCACATATCATAACACTTCCAAGGGACACGGCTAATATACCATCCTCTCTGGGTATTTTTCGACAGCAATATCCGGTAATGACGCCCACCACGGCGCCAAGGGCGACTGAGCCAAATATCTCAACGACCGGCCCTCTCAAAACGCTTACAGTAGAAATTTCCTCACCGGTTAAGGAAAGTTTTGCTAATGCAATAGCAAGTGCAAATATCATTATGGCCAATCCATCATCCAGGCCCACCACTGCATAAAGAGCGCTTGTCAAGCGTCCCTTTGCCTTATATTCTTGCAATACCGCCACAGTGCCTGCCGGCGCCGAGGCCGGCGCCATAGCCCCGAATACCAAAGCGAAGTACAATTTGTGCGTCAAAAGATACACGCCGGAAGCCACAAGCGCAAAAGCTCCGAATGACTCCAAAAGTGTAATAACTCCGATGCCTTTGCCCATTTCCTTAAAAGTGTTTAGCTTCATTTCGCTGCCGATTATGAACGCTATCAGAGATAAGGCGAAGCCGGTAAACACTTCGAGCTTATCCAATAACGGCAAACTAAAAACGTTTAGAAATGATGGCCCTAATATAAGCCCGGCGAGCAAATAACCAACAACGCCTGGCAACTTGAGTAGATGGACGAGCTTACCGCCGATAAAACCAAAAATGATGGCTATCGCAACAAAAAATAACATCTCCATTACAATAAACTCCCTTTAGATTTTGACACTTATGTTAATCTTAAAATCTGTTTTGTCAAACGATTTCCAACGCTGCTGTAAAGCAAGAATTTCTTGATATAATCTTTGATGTAACAGTTCAACTGCGATATAATGAACATTGCTCACAGACAAATACAGGAAGAATATAAAATGCTTGAGAAGCAGAAAAAAACTATCGTCACCCTGGCAATTTTTGTCTCTGCAATTATACTTGTTGGTATACTAATCTGGAGGGTGGCAATCCATAAACCCACCCCACAGTTTCAGACAGACTTTCACAATCACGAACATTCGTTACCTGAACCCATCGCCGAAGCCCCCACCAGTTATAAACCAACCTTGAACGATATCATCAGGGCCGCAAGAACCTGGCGGCCCGTTCACAGCTATTGGTTCGGCCAAAAGGCGCCGGACTTTACCCTGACCGATATCAACGGCAAAAAGCACAGTTTAAGCGATTACCGCGGCAAAAATGTGTTGATTGTTTTCTGGGCAACGTGGTGCAGGCCCTGCCACTCGGAAGTTCCGCATCTAATCGCATTGCGAAACATCATCAGCGAAGACAACTTGGCAATACTTGCTATCTCTTACATAGCCGCAAGGCCTTATGAAACAGCCGAAACAGTCAAAAATTTTGCTAAACAAAACAAAATCAACTACACGGTCTTTTGCGCTGATGCCGGCACGATGCCGTCCCCTTTCAGCCGAATATCAGCAATCCCCTGCTCCTTTTTTATCGACAAGCAGGGCAAAATAAAATTTGCGACCGAAGGGATGCTCTCATTAGGCGAAATCAAAGCTATACTACGGGCTGAATAAAGCAAAATTGTACCAATTGTAGATTCTACAGAATTTTCTGGACAACGCCGAATGCAGCGCTTATAATCAACTATGAATCGTAATGTGTTGTGTTAAGTAAAAAGTGAAATACAAGGTACGAGATTATGGCACATAAAAAAGGACAGGGTTCTTCAAGGAACGGCAGAGACAGCAATCCGAAGTACAGGGGCGTAAAACTGTTTGCCGGCCAGTCGGCGAAGGCAGGAGCGATTATCATTCGTCAGTGCGGAACAAAATTCTTTCCCGGCTCGAATGTCGGTATGGGAAGGGACTACACATTGTTCGCCACCGCAGACGGAAAAATCCGTTTCAATGGCCGAAAAGTCCACGTTGTCTGATAAAAGCTGAAAACAATTAACAAAAAAGGATGGTTTTGAACCATCCTTTTTTTATACACAATACGAGTATCGAGCGAGCAGAATCAAGCATCGAGAAATGTTTATTGACGAGGCAAAAATCTACGTCAAAGCCGGTGATGGCGGCAACGGCTGCCTAAGTTTCCGCAGGGAAAAATTCATTCCTAAAGGCGGCCCTGACGGCGGCAATGGCGGAAGAGGCGGAGACGTATATTTCCGGACAGTCGAAAATCTCAATACGTTAATGGATTTCGCCGGCAAACATCACTGGCGCGCTCAAAACGGCCGGCCCGGCGAAGGAGCAAACAAGTACGGTGCAAACGGCCAAGACCTGATAATTGATGTCCCTCCTGGTACGCTCATCTATGACACCGACCTGAACCTGCTGCTAAAAGATATGAGCAAGCTCAATATGAAAGTGCGCATTTGCCGCGGCGGAAAAGGCGGAAAGGGTAATAAGGCCTTCGCAACACCAACCAATCAGACGCCAAGAACCACCACACCCGGCGGGAAGGGCCAGGAAAGAAACATTCGGCTCGAACTGAAACTCATCGCTGATGTCGGGCTGGTTGGTATGCCTAACGCCGGCAAAAGCACGCTCATATCCCGCTGCTCATCCGCAAGCCCCAAAATCGCCGATTATCCATTCACCACAACCGAGCCGGTGCTTGGCATAGTTGAATTAAGCAACTTCCGCCGATTCGTTTTAGCTGACATCCCCGGCCTAATTGAGGGCGCTCACAACGGAGCCGGCCTCGGCTTTGAGTTCCTAAAACACATAGAAAGAACTGCAATCATTGCCCACATTCTTGATATAATGCCTACTGATGGCTCTGACCCAGCTGAAAATTACTATAGGATTCGCAGCGAATTAAAACAATACAGTAGAGCTTTGGCTCAAAAAGAGGAAGTTATTGTCGCTAATAAAATTGACCTTGACCCAGACGGAAAGATAGTAATGGAGCTGAAAAAAAAGTTAAATAAAAAGATTTACCAAATCTCAGCCGTTACAGGAGAAGGCATAAAAGAATTAACCGACTTACTATGGCAAAAAGTCAAAAAGGATAAAAGTGAGTGAACTAAAGTGAAAAAATGTAAGCGTTCAGGCGGATTTGGCCAATTCGATATGATTTCTTATTA
>Ga0164318_10006609_pt1 | contig 11222 bp, 12 predicted proteins | sample GuaBasSedimGuay9_FD_113734 | JGI IMG/M metagenome (GOLD analysis project Ga0164318, IMG submission 113734) | Subseafloor sediment microbial communities from Guaymas Basin, Gulf of California, Mexico - Guay9, Core 4571-4, 0-3 cm | ecosystem: Environmental > Aquatic > Marine > Hydrothermal vents... | reverse complement strand
TAAAGAGATAGAAAAAACAAAACGCAGGGTAAATGTTCTAGAGAACAATATAATTCCTAGTTTAAAAGCAACTAAAAAATATATAGAAATGCAGCTCGAGGAAAGAGAAAGAGAGGATTTCTTTAGACGAAAAAGAATTAAAGCAATAATGGAGAGGAAAAAGTAGAATATGAAAGATGCTGATATATTTGCATCTAAAATTTCAGATGAAGAAATAGAAGAAGATTCGATTTTAGGAAGATTTTTTGACACGCCTGAAAAGAAAGCAAAATGGATAGTAAGAATAAAAATAGCTTATATACTGTGGATAATTCTAATGATAATTGGAATATTGTCTCTAGTGATCTATTTTTTGAGATAAAAGAATGAGAAAAAAATAGGTTAAAGACAAAATAAAGATTTTTAAAAAATATCTTTAAAAACGATTTTTTTATTTTTGATATACATCGTATCCGCCAATGATTAAGCTGATTATACCAAGTATTAGGAATAGATATCCACCTGTAACAAGTGTCACGTAGGTTGTAAAGGCCATTATTGCTCCGACTATTAAGGCTATTAGACCGAATATTATACTCCAGTAAGCTCCTATTTTCATCTCCACCACTCACCTCCTTCTATTTTTATTATTATCCCCTTTAGAATATTTGGTTATTTATAAGTATTTCTAAAAATTCAAATTATATCTTGCAGTTTTTATTCTGTAAGCCATTTTTCGTCTATTTTCTCATATTCAAATATTTCCTCTGGTCTAAACCATAGGTTTATCTCATAATCAGCACTTTCTTTGCTATCTGAGCCATGAACAATATTTCTGCCTATGTCTTGTGCAAAATCGCCGCGGATTGTTCCAGGATCAGCATCCTGTGGATCTGTCTTTCCCATCATCTTCCTGACGATTTCTATAACATTTTTTCCTTCTAAAATCATAGCTACTAATGGTGAAGAGGTAATATATCTCACAGTTGGTTCAAAAAAGGGTTTCCCCTTATGGATAGCATAATGCTTTTCAGCAAGTTCCCTATCCGGCTTAATAAATTTCATAGCAACTATTTTTAGCCCTCTTTTCTCAAACCGTGAAATTATTTCCCCTATCAGTCCTCTTTGCACTCCATCTGGTTTTATAAGCACGAGTGTTCTTTCTTTCATAATTATCACATCTTTCAATTTCAAATCTCTTTCTGGTCATTAACTAAGGGTTTTATAAAGTTTATATAAAAATTTGAAAAGATGCGGTAGCTATTTTGATAAATATCAGTTGGAGTAGGTTAAAAGAGAAATGTGCAGAGATAGTAGAATATAAGTTTTTGGTTCTAATCAAAAGCAGTCCTAAAACTATACCAAACATCATCGCAGCTATAACTTGAACAATATTTTGATAAGAGATGTGTGCAAATCCAAATAAAATTGCAGTTGGAATTAAACCAATTTTTTCTTGCAAATAACCTCTGAAAAATATTTCTTCACTAAAAGCAGGTAGTACAGAGACAATTAATATTCCAATCCAAGATAAACTCTCACCAATCCATAATGCTAAGCGATTTTCCTGTCTAAAACCTGTTAAAATATAAATCAAAAACAAAACAAGCATGATACCAATCATAAAAAACAAAGCTGTCGATATTCCATATATTACTGCAAGATGAGTATTTTTTACATCCCCTAACTTGAGAGATTTTAGTATGCCAGCCAGGTTATGATTATGAACTAATTTCAGCCATAAAAAAGCAGAGCATACCAGTACTATAGTATTAATAAAAACCTGAAACAGGATCCTTTGCTCAGGGCTGCCCTTGATTACCAGGGAAGTACTTATCCTTGTCAAGTGTAAAAGATTTAGAACTGGTAAACCAAAAATATAGAAGAATGTCATAGTCATTATTATCAGAGCTAAAATATGCCCTGGGTTTTTCAAATCCATGCTACCTGATGCTCTCATATATTGCCTCTTAGAAAATCTAAAACTGTTTTATTGAATTTTTCTGGGGTTTCTAAATGCATAGCATGTCCAACATTTTTGAAAATCACTATCCTTGAATTTGGTATCCTTTCAGCTAAAATTTTTGCATTTTCAGTAGATACTAATCTATCCTTATCCCCAGCGAGAATAAGCGTTTCTGCTTCAATAGCTCTAAGTCGGTCTAGAGTATTATGCCATCTAATAGCTCTAACCTGTTTTAAAAAGGTTTCAATATAATTGGGACTAGATAGATATTTTTTTAATGTTTCCCCTACCAGTTTTCTATTTTCTTTCAAAAACTCCTCAGAGAACACTTGACGAAGAATGTAACTAATTGCTTTTTCAAAAAGCTCTCTCTTTGAGTTTACTTCAATGATATCCTCGATCTCATCATTTAATAGATCTTTTAATCCCTCAGAAAGCTTCTGTAGCAAGAGCCTCCTAGGTTTAGGTGATGTAGAACATAATACTAGCTTCGTTACCCTAAGTGGATGATTTATTGCTATCTCTTGTGCAATCATACCACCCATTGAACTACCTAAGATATGTGCATTTTTTATTTTAAGATGTTCCATTAATTTTATTACATCCTCTGCCATCATCTTTATGGTATAAGGACCTATGGTCCTAGAACTTCCTCCTATACCCCTATTATCAAATATTATAACTTTGAAAAAATCTTTAAATGTAGGCACCTGGTATATCCATGTTGTATTATCCATTCCTAAACCTGATATCAGTATCAGCGGATGGCCTTCTCCAAAAACATAATAGCACATTTTAAAATCATCTAATTCTGCAAATGGCATCCCCTTATCCCTTCCTATTTAAGGTAGATAAAACCTTCTGACTTTTAAAAAACTTTTGATTTGCGAAACCAAGGAAATCCTTCTCTACTATTTTAAAAATAGAAAACTAAATAAACTTTTTTGTAAATCTGTCCAATATGAATAAACTAAAAATTATGCTATTAACTGTTGTAATACTGCTTTCTGCTTTAGGATCAATCTCTATAGAAATATCATATGCTCAATCCTCTAATGACATCAAAATTGAAAAATACTTCATAAACATTACAACAGGTAGAGAATCATTTGCGGTTAGTGAGGAAATCCTATTCAATATAGAGAATGATACATTTTCAAATAAAACTATTTTTATCTTTGTACAAGAGAGCGCAGAAAGTATAAAAGCGTCTATCTCAAACAAGTTTGTGAATCTGAATAAGAGCCTAGATGGGGAAAGCTACTCTATAAATCTATCCAATTATAACATATCAACCAATACATTCAAATTGGATATAGATTACCAATTACCCTATTCTGCTAATTTTATTATTAAAAAAATACTTTATCCAACAGGTGAAATTTTCGTGAATTTGGATGATAAACTAGTTTTTAACTCTAAAAACTCTTTGTCTAATAATGTGATAAAAGTTGTACTGTCTACAGAAAAAGAGGGTGTCTCTCTATGGTATTATATAACATATATAGCAGTTATTGCGTTAATTGGCTCTATAGTGATTTTATTAGTAAATTACCTAAAAGGAAAAAAATATACTAAGAAGGGTGAGACTGAAACATCAGAGATACTAGAATTGAAGAAGAAGCTTTTACTAGAATCTTTAAAAGAACTGGAGAAGGAATACAGGTCTAAAAAAATTTCAGAGTATGTTTACAATAAAGTGAGAGATGAATTTAAGAGCCAAGCAGTAAATGTGATGAAAAAACTAGAGGAAATTAAAAAATAAGTTTAAAAATCCAGTAGTTTCATCTGTTTTCTCTCATCTGTCTCCTCCTCTGTCTCTTCGCTTTCTTCTAATATTTGTATTAAGTTTTTTTCTTCTCTCTCCTCATCTTTTGACAATAGTTTTTCTGCTAGCTCCTTGGATTGATCTACTAGTAACAATATTTCATCCTCTGTTAGATCAGCCTTTCTTATCATTTCTTTAGCAAATGTATGATTGGTTTTGAAAACATATTTGAAATAGGGGAAAATAGATTCTATAACCTTATTTTGTGAGACATGTAGCAATTTTCCTATTTTTTTACATAGGTTATCTCTTGTTTCTCTGTTTTGTTTACTTCTTTTCATCTCGCTTAGCCAAAAAGGAAAATTATATTTTGCAATTGGATAATATCTCGATTTTGATATTACTATCCCACCGCACATAAGTTCTGATGCGTATAACATGAGATCAAACTGCTGTCTCTTGTATATTCGACCCAAAAACATATCTGCTCTAGAGATAAAATCATAAGCGTTTGCTATATCCTGTGTTTCGGTATATTGAAGGGGTAGATTTTCATCTAACCACATTATTAGATTTTCTGGTGATTCATTCAATTCAAATAATTTTCTTTTAATGTTTTTCAGATCCTTGGCTCTAAATAATTCCCTTAAAAAATTAAATATCTCCTGTTCTCTATCTCTAAAACCTATTGCATCAACATCCTTCATATCTACAATTCTTTTACCTATACAAATAGCCTGTAAATCATTTAATGCAGATCTTATATCTCCATCATTTTTTTCTGCTATAGTTTTAATCACACTTGGATGAACATTTATATTTTCTCTTCTGCAGATATCTTTTAAAAAATCAATGATTTGATTAGATGGTGCCCCGTAAAATTTTATATTTAGACAGTATTCTTTCAATAAACTTCCAGATCCTTTAGTTAGTGAATAATGATCATTGACTATCAAAATGATTGGTTGTTTTGAAACTTTTATTGCTTCAATTATTGCTCTCTTACCACCTTTGTCAGTATATTCATTATCTGTTTTTTCTCTACCTGATGACTCGTATAAATTATCTGCCTCATCAAAAAGAATTAATTTTCGTCCGCCTCTCTTGGATGGTAAAAATCTTCCATCTGAAGAGAATGTTTCGTTTGTAGCACTTGGTACAATTATAGATTCTATTTTTGATGCACTTCTTACGTCAGATGCATTTAGTTCTATAACTGGCCAACCATAATCGTTTGCTAATGCTAATGCTGCACTTGTTTTTCCTATGCCAGGTTTGCCACTTAGTATAACAGCCTTTTTCTCGGGGATTATACCTTTTTCCCATTCATCTGCCCAGGCTTTAAGCTCTGAAATTGCTTTTTCATTGCCTAATATTTCCCTCAATGTTTTTGGTCGATATTTCTCTGTCCAATTCAAAAGTAAATATTACCTCCCTTTAAACTAAACTCTTCTCCAATATTTTAACATTTTGTTTGAGGTATTTTTAAATACTAAAACTTTTTTATCAGATAGTTGTATTCCAATTATTAAAAATTGCGGGGATGGCCCAGTCTGGTACGGCGCAGGATTGCTAATCCTGTGGGCGAAAGCCCTCGCGAGTTCAAATCTCGCTCCCCGCGTAAATATATTTTAAAATGTTGATAAATTGAAAAGAAAACTTTTTAAACATTTTCTCTATTGGAAAAGATATAAGTAGGAGGGGTAAGATGCATAGGAAAGGATTTATATCGATTTTAGCATGTTTTATGCTTTTAACACCAGTGTCAACTATAATTGTTTCTAGCCAGCCACCTTTTGGTGAAGAAGGCAGTAGTAATGAGCATGGTTCACCATTTTATTCCAGTAACACAACAAGTGTTATAATATTGTTCCATAGTAGGCCAACTGATGCTGAAATTAACATTATAAGATCTCAAGGTGCTAGTATAAAATATCAATATAGTATCATCAATGGTATTGCTGCAAGAGTTCCTTCTAATGTAATGGGTATGATTAGGAATTTAACATTTGTCAAATCTGTCGAACTAGATTATAAAGTGGAAATGGTTCTTGATGAGAGTGTACCACAAATAAATGTGGATGATGTTTGGAATGAAGGCTTAACAGGGAGAGGGATTGATATTGCAGTTTTAGATACAGGTATTCATGATGAACATCCTGCATTGAATGTCGAAAAGGAGGTAGACTTTACTGGGGAGGGAACAGATGATCTAAATGGTCATGGAACCCATGTTGCTGGTATAATTGCTTCAACTGATTCAACATATAAGGGCGTAGCTTATGGTGCAGATTTGTTCAATGTTAAAGTATTGAATCAGACTGGCTCAGGTTATGCATCTGATGTTATCGCAGGTATAGACTGGTCAGTAGAAAACGGGGCAGAGGTTATTAGTATGAGTTTAGGTGCTACTGTAGACCCATGTGATGGAACAGATCCTCTTTCTCAAGCTGTTGATGAAGCTGTAAATAAAGGTGTTGTTGTAGTTGCTTCTGCAGGAAATAATGGTCCAGATGCAGGCACAATAACATCTCCAGGTTGTGCCAAAAATGCAATCACTGTTGGAGCTGTTGATGATAATGACAATGTTCCAAGCTGGAGTAGTAGAGGACCAACAGATGATGGAAGAGTGAAACCAGATATACTAGCTCCAGGGGTGTCAATTGTCTCTACATGGAAGGACAACTCTTTTAAATCATTATCAGGCACAAGTATGTCAACCCCTTTTGTTGCTGGAATAGCTGCTCTATTATTAGAGAAAAAACCCTCACTTACACCATCTCAGATTAAGGATGTACTTAAATCAACCGCTGTTGATCTAGGGCTGGATGAAAATACTCAGGGCAGTGGAAGAGTAGATGCCTATGCAGCTTACTTATATGTAAACAATATAACTAACGAGGGTACCCAAGAGGAAGAAAATGAAACTGAAGAAGAACCTAGTATGCCATGGGAGGAATGGAAAAATAAATCTAAAGAACATGGGCCTCAGTGGAAAAATGAATCTAAAAAGGGAAAGGATGTTGAAGATATACTTAGTGATATCATCGACATAATCAACTCGACAGGTAGAATGCTCAATGAAAGCGAGATAGAAAAGAAGAGAGAAGACTGGAGAGAAAAAATCAATGGAACAAGCGAAGAGCTTCTAGAAAAGTGGAAAAAAGGAGAAGAATCTATACAGAAAATGAAAGAATCGCACAGCTTATTTGGATCGTTAAAGTATGAAAATGGCTTAGCCGCAGGTGATCTCATCAAATTTGTATTTGAAGAATCCACTGGAACCATATTATCATATACGTTAAAGAGGGATGAAGGAAATATAACAGTGTTTGACTCAATAACACCTAGCTCTTTTGACCTTGAAGATGCACCTACGGCACATGGGGCAGTGTGGAGATGTAATGGAATACATTTAGAACTGGAGGCACATGATAACCCGACTGGTTTACTTAAAATTAAATCGAAAAATAAACAGGTTAATCTTTCTTTCAATCTAGGAAAGAATTTGACTGCAAAAACTGCACAAAAAGGAAATATCATTTATATAAATGGCACACTGGAAGGTAAGCTCATACTATCTAATTGTAATGATAATAAAACTGTTAATATTACGATAGAAAAAGATCTTATAAATGTTAGCTTACCAGAAGATGCTTCGATACTTTTTATTGCCTCCCCTGTAAAAGGACTTGGCATCGGCATACCAGAAGAATATGAGGATAAGATAGAAAACGCGATATGTGAGAGAAAAATCGGAGCACATATTGCGGTGCAAATGAAGAATAAAACATTAGAAAAAACGCATATTATTACATATGCAAATCTAAATATTAGTATGGCGGTTACAAAAGGAGAGGTTAAAATTAATGTCTCATCACCAGAGAAAGAGGGGAAAACAGTTATAGTAGATATCGATGAGGATACACTGAGTATAACAAGCATAACAGATGTTCTAGTTGTTTATGATGGGAAGAGTATCAGCATGGCGGAAAACTATTCAGATATTTTAAATACAAGTGATGACAATAACCTGCCAGAGTACTTAGCTGTAATGGGATCTAATGGTGTGCAGGTGTTGATTTCTATCCCCAGGTTTTCTATACACACTATCTTAATAACTAAAGCGGCTTCACCATCCGAAGGGATCCCTGGGTTTACTATTGCTCTAGCACTTCTCGCTATGATAATCTCCATATTTGTAGCGATTATATCAAAGCGATCCTAAACATTTAACATCTTTTAAAACCTTTAGGATTCAGGGGTTTAAATTATTTATACTTGATATTACATTTATTATATGAAAAAATAGTTGGGGAGGTGAGAAAAATCAACAAGAAAATACTCTATCTTGGAATAGTAGTGGTGATGTCTCTTCTGCTTTGCTTACAGACAAGCGCAGTAACCATGATTAAGACTGGAAAAGCAACTAACAAAACATTTCTAAACAAAACTTCTAATGTTTTTCAGAATGCCAGGAGGGTTCCTTTTGAGATCAAAAATCTTGGGTATAGTGGGAAAGCTAACACTCTAACCGGCAATGTTTTAGTCTCAGTTGATAGCCCAGAGGATGATCGATGGCCAGCTATAACAAGGGATCAAAATGGTAATATAGTTGTCACTTGGACACACCTACCTAGCCCTATAGAAGCAAATGTTGGCCTAGCATACTCCCAGGATGGAGGAGATACCTGGAATGCTATTTTAATTGAGCTAGATGGTGTTCCCATGTTCTCAGATATTGCATACGTACATGGTGCAGATTTTGAAGGTGGAGGTGATTTCACTGGGCTATGGGGAGTATATGGAAATGTCCTTGACAATAACCCCGGTTTCTATAGAATTTCAGATATAAGCAATCCCGATACATATGAGTTCTACTATTGGATGTCTCAATATCCAGATATCTCCTACTGTGCAATAGCAGATCATACCTGGTATAATGAGTTTAATTATGATATAACAGGGCCGACAAATATGTACATTATGGATGCCCCTAGTGGATGGGATATTGACATGTGTCCATGGCACTGGTATGTAGATGGGGCAGTTGAGCAGGGTGGTGTTGGATATTTTGATGCACAAATCGGGCCGCCTGGTCTCAAAACAGCTCCAGCGTTTGATCCAGATATGGCATGTATCCATGATAGCGACCCAGCTCAAACAGAAAACGATTACGTGTTACTCACCTGGCAACATGACAATGAAACAACTGGACATAGTGAGATAGTATTCAAAAAGATAGTACCAAATATAGAGCCAGATATAGAATATACTCCATTCCAGTTTTATCTAGCAAAGGGAGATACCTTTGATGCTGCACATCCTAACATCGGTGCCTCTGGAAGTAATGCAGTCATTGTCTACATGTGCAATGATAATGTTTTCGGTGATTGGGATATACTATGTGCTCATAGTAACGATGATGGGACAACTTGGGAAACCAGCATAGTTGCAAATGAGCCGCAAGTAGATGAACTATATCCAGCAGTTTATATGAGTGGTAACAACGCATATTGTGTTTACATTAAGGAGGGAAATCTATATCTGGTTAAATCCGAAGATGGCGGTGCAACCTGGGGAGAACCTGAACAGATAAATGATGTAGATGGCACTGTTGTTGCAGAGGAAAACTCAGTTGATATCCACCCAGCAGGGATTGTATGGACTGACAATAGAAATGGAAATAAGGATATATACTTTGCTAGTGGAGCAGCGGCACCCGCTATAAATATCAAAAGCATTTCTGGTGGATTTGGAGTATCCGCGATTATAGAGAACATTGGTACAGCAGCAGCCACAGATGTAAGCTGGTCAATAGACCTATCAGGCGCTGTATTTCCAAAACATAAGGAGGGATCAATTGCATCTTTAGAGCCTGGGGAATCTACAAAAGTTAGCACAGGGTTTATCTTTGGCTTAGGATCTATAACTATAACAGTAACCGCAAATGGTGCGACAAAGACGGCATCAGGAATAGCGCTTGGACCTATGGTAATTGGAGTAAAGTAAAAATTTACAAAACCTCTTTTACTCTTTTCTATTTTTTATGACAAGTTTTTAAATAGACTATATTTTCATTTTATACTAATCCTCTGGGATGTTTAGATGAGCTATAGATATCTTAAAAACAAAAAATTACATAAGAAAATAGCAGAGAAGAGAATAAAAAAACTTTTTGAACTAGCAGAAAAAAAGGCATCCTCAAACAGATTCAATCTAGCAGATAGATATGTGGAATTAGCCAGAAAAATATCAATGAGATATAGAGTTTCTATTCCAAAGGAGTTCAAAAGAAGATTTTGTAAAAATTGCTATAGGTATTTAAAACCTGGTATAAATGCTAGAGTAAGACTAACTTCTGGTAAATTAGTAATTTATTGTGAAAACTGTGGAAAGTTTATAAGAGTACCATTTAAAAATAGGCGCTAGACTTAAATATTATACTTTTAATTACCGATAACCTAATAAAACTCTAATTTCTATAAAAAATAACAAGAGTATGATAATATGACAACAGTATATGATGTTCCTGCAAAGGATCTAATAAATGCAGTTGCGCAGAAATTAAAAAAAATAGATTCGATAGTAGAACCAGAATGGAGTAGTATAGTAAAAACTGGTGCTCACAAAGAAAATCCGCCTTTAGAAAGGGATTGGTGGCATATCAGATGTGCCTCTATCTTAAGGAAAATTTACATAAAAGGTGCTATAGGTGTTGAAAGACTAAGAGCTGAATATAGTGGTAAAAAAGATAGAGGATCAAAACCATATAAAGTAAGAAGTGGAAGTGGTGCTATACTCAGAAAAGCACTTCAACAACTAGAAAAAGCAGGTTTTGTAAGTAAAATAAAAGGTAAAGGGAGAATACTGACACCAAAAGGTAGATCATTCCTCGATAATACAGCACATGAGGTTCTAAAAGGTAGTAAATAATATTTGAAATAGGATAATAGATATGGAAGATGAAGAATTAGAGAAATTAAAAAGAAAAAAAATGCTACAGCTCCAACAATCTGCAGAGGAACAAGAAAGGGCTTTACAAGAGGAGATAGCGGCACGGGAAGAATTTGAGAGACAAAAAAGGGCGATACTAAGAGCGATACTGACATCTGAAGCTAGAGATAGATTAGCTAGAATAAAATTAGCCCGACCTGAAATCGCAGAATCTATTGAAAATCAATTAATATTACTAGCACAAGCTGGTAAAATAAGAGAGAAAATAACAGATGAGCAGCTAAAAATTATAATCTCTAAAATAATGCCAAAGAAAAAAGATATTAAAATAAGAAGAAGGGGTTTATATTGAAAATGGCAAGAAACAAACCACTTGCAAAAAAGCTGAGATTACTTAAAGCTTTAAACAGTAATAGAAGAGTTCCTGCTTGGATTGTAATAAAAACTAACAGAAGATTCACCAGACATCCAAAGGTTAGAAATTGGCGGAGAAATAAACTAAAGAAGTAAAGTGGTGATATGTTATGGCAGAAAAAGAATTAGAAAGAATAT
>Ga0164318_10006608_pt1 | contig 11222 bp, 13 predicted proteins | sample GuaBasSedimGuay9_FD_113734 | JGI IMG/M metagenome (GOLD analysis project Ga0164318, IMG submission 113734) | Subseafloor sediment microbial communities from Guaymas Basin, Gulf of California, Mexico - Guay9, Core 4571-4, 0-3 cm | ecosystem: Environmental > Aquatic > Marine > Hydrothermal vents... | reverse complement strand
CTTCCCGACCTTAAACGTCAACCCCTAATACTCCTAGTCATAGGGCTAATCAGCGTAATCCCGCTGTTCTTTATCACTATTTTCAGTCAAGGAATGATAGGCCAAGGACTCGTGGGCACTATGATTTCGATGGTAGCCTTCATAGGCATAGCGGCGGGAATACAAGACATGACATGGGACAGATACGTGAAGATAAGGGAAATGATAGTTGCTATGCCGGTGCATCCGCTTTCCTACGCGTTAGGCGTGGCGATAGCGCCGCTTATACTTTCACTGCCCGGAATAATATTTTTCGCGGCAATCGCCTTCGGGATGGGCATATTAACCCTTTCGTCGGTCGGATGGTTAATAGCTGCTCTGCTCCTATGCTGGGCTTCGATGAGTTCTATAGGCTTTTTCATATCCACCTACATGCGGAAATCTTCGCCTTACACGTTAAACAACATTTCAAACATCCTTGGAATAGGCTTGATATTTCTACCGCCGGTTTATTACCCTGAAGAAATGTTAGGCAGCCTCAGCTGGATTTCACTGCTGTTTCCAACGTCGAATTCAGCTGGGCTTATACGGGCTTACTCCGGTTTAGCTTCGATGCCTATGGAAGTTCTTGTTTTGCGGTGGGCTCTGCTGATAGCGGTTACGGCGGTTTCGATTATGCTGACGGCTGCGAAGGCGAAGTGGCGGGAAGACTAGCCTTACGGAAGCTCTTTAATCGGGTGCCGCTCGTATTGCAGCTCATAAAGCTTCGCCAGCTTGTTTACATCATCGATTTCCTCAACCTTTTTGTCCTCTCTGAACCTAACAACCTTAGGCACGCGTAGAGCATATCCGCTAGTATACTCGTCTGTCTTCTGAATTTCTTGAAAGGTTACTTCCAAAACAACAGAAGGCTTGACGAACACGCCTTCACGGTCTTCGCTTGTCTTAGTCTGCTCAATTATGCTTCGAAGAGCCTCCATTATTTGTTCAGGAAGGTTGGAAACGCGTCCGATGGTGTATAGGCGTCTTTCCCGCGGGTCTCGAACGGCGAGCAGAAAAGACGAATAGAGCCCAGCCCGTTTTCCCTTTCCGTAAAGAGCTTTCACTATGGTGCAGTCAATAGTGTCGCGTTCAGGCTTCAGTTTAAGCCAAGTATAGGTTCGACGCCCAACCTCGTAGACCGCGTTCAGATTTTTTACCACGATGCCTTCTAAGCCCTTTCTTAACGCTTCTTCATAGAACGTTAACAGTTCAACCTCGCTTCTACACTCGACTCCTTCCATTAAGTATTCGGAAGGCACAACCTCAACTAAGTATTTACGTCGCTCAGCTAATGGAATGTTCAAGAGTTCTCTTCCGTTCACGTAGAGTATGTCGAAGGCGCGAACGGTTATCTTTACCTTCCGCATCCTTTCTTTGAGCTGTTCCGGCGAAAGCTTGCGGGGAACGGTTCTTTCCAGCAGAACTTGAAAGGGTAAGAACTGCCCTTCGTTGTTGATGGCTACGACTTCACTGTCGACTATGCAGCTGTGAGCCCTAAACCCGCGTGCTATTTCAACGATTTCGGGTAACGTTTTCGATTTCTCAACGCCTCTTCTCGAGAACAGCCATATTTGGGTGCCCCACTTGTGGATTTGGAGGCGGCTGCCGTCGACCTTGTATTCGGCTCGAACCGGATAAACTACCTTGTCCGGCTCGTATAAGTGGGCGAGCTGTGGCTTCAAAAACCGTCCGGGACGAAGCTTCACCTCTGAAAGTTTTAGTTCGCCTTCTGAAGCCAGCATAAGCCCGTCTACTACTCCGGTGATGGCGCAAACGTTTTCGACTAGTTCAACTGGAACATTGTAGGTTCTAGCGACTGCGCGCATGACCGTGCGTTGATGGTACCCGAGTTTTAGGTCGCCGAGCAGAAGCCGCACTATATACTTTGCCTCCACGGGGGTGGCTCGTCTCAGCAGGCTTGAAACGTAGAGCTCCCGAGCTCTTATCCCCGAAAGCCTAGGTAAAAACCTAATCGCCGTGTAGACCTCTCCAGCCCATAGCTTTGGAGGCTTATCTTTTGTTAAGAGAAACGCTACTTCGCCGTGTTCACCGTAGTCTATGAGAAGCTTTCTAACCTCGTTTATCGAGGCGCCTGTTGCTAAGCTTAGCGACCGCTCCACTATGCCTGGACCTATTTTTAGGCTTTCGTCGGTTATGGAGCCTAGAGCCAGCCTTATTTTGGTTTCCAAGTCTAGGTTAAAGGTTTGAAAGAATTTTGTGAGCTCTGTTTCTTTCCCCCGTTTTCCACGTAGAACCGCGAGCCGTTCGTAGACCTTCACTATTTCGATGAAAGGAGTATCCCTTGCGGGTTCAATGCCTTCCATGTATAGGCGTGTCAGATAGTAGGGAACACCTATCTTCCACTCGATTTTTTCCGGAGTGAAACCGGACTCTATTAAGTGCGTTATCGCTGCTTTCGGGCTTCCATAGGTTTTTACGAGTTCTTCGAAGGTAGGCGGCTTCACTACGGGCATTCAAGGTGTCCCTTTTCAGCTTTGTTGCGTGGAAGATTTGGGTATAGGCTCGAGGGCGCGTAAGAAACCGTCAGAAGTTATGTCGACACGTATCCTTCTCCTCTCGAAATTGCACATTCGACAGTCGAGGACACGAGCTATGCGAACGAATTCGCCGCGTTTGGCTTCGAGGTCTATCTGCTGGTCTTGCCAGTAGATGCGCCCGTAATCCACAAGTATGGTTCCGTCCAAGTTGTGCGCGAGGCCAATTCCGCCAGCCATGTCATAGCTGTCCCAAGTTTCAGCACTACGCTGATTTACGTAGAGCGCTGTAACACCGTGCATCTGATTGTAACGTGCAAGTTCCATGACACGGTATTTTAGTGCACCGCGATAAGCTTCAAGCACGGTGACGGAGTCAATTATGGCGAGTTCAATCTTCTCTTTCTCCACGACGTAACGATAAGTTTCGGCAAAAGTGCTCCATTCCCGAAGTTCGGGGTAAGCCACCGTGTCCAGCACGAAAAGGTTCTCACGTATTTTGCTCCAGTCCAGCCCTAAAATGTCGGCTTTCTGCTTCAAACGCGACTGCAAATCAAAACGTGGAGTTGGGCTTTTCCAAGTGTCTTCTGCCGTGGCAAACAACACCTTGTGACCCGAAGAAGAGACCCTTACAGCTATCTCTTCAACCAGAATTGACTTTCCAGCGCCGGGAAGACCCGTTATAGCAAACTGTCCACAGACGGGTATGCCGTTTAAAGGCTCTCCTTCCGGAGATAAGAAAAACTTGTCGAGAAAAGTGCCCGTTGGGAAACCAACCAGAGGCTTTTTAGCTTCAGCAGCCTCATCCGGCTTCAAAACGAAAACGCCGAGCTTTTCCTCTTTCGCCTCAATCTCCGTCTTCATAGGCTTTGTAGCTAGTTCCCACTGGTCCGACGGCGCCTTTGCGGCTTTCATGGCTTCAGCCAACGTTTTCGTCATGGCTTTCATTAAAGTCTCAATGTCGGGCGCCGCTGCAGACTGTTCGGTTATAGGCTTTGTTTCCGGAGGCGCAGCAGCAGCTGGAACTTCTGGTTGTGGAGGTTTTTCCGCTGGAACAGCGGTTAGAATCCATTTTTCGCCTTTCCTTTCGATGACCCCTTTGGAACGTAGCGACTGTAAAACCGTGTAAGCCGAGTTCGAGCCGTATTTTGGAACTCCGAGGGCTTCAGCCACCTCGTCCAAAGTAGCTTGTCCACCTCGCGTTTTGAGAAAATCGATTACGTCGCTTTCTTCAACCATAAGTTTCCCTCGAGCTTTAAATACGAAGTCAAAACTATAAACTTTCCCGCCTTGTGCACGTAATACATAAAACCCGCCTCGCCCTTTCCTACAGAAGGATGATGAAAATGAACGTTTTAGAAGCCATAAAGAAGCGGAGAAGCATACGGAGATACAAGCCGGAAGAAATTCCCACTGAACATTTACAACAGATTCTTGAAGCGGCTCGTTTGGCGCCTTCAGCTAAAAATCTTCAGCCGTGGCAGTTTATAATAGTCGAAACCCGTGAGAGAAAGAGGCTTCTAGCGGAAATCGCGTCGAAACAGATGTTTCTCGCCGACGCAGCCGTCATAGTCGTGGCTTTAGCAGACCCCGATGCTTCGCCGAAATGGTTCAAACAAGACGTAATGATAGCGTTGGAACACATGGTTCTGACGGCCACCAGCCTAGGCTACGGCACATGCTGGATAGGAGCCTTCGAGGAAGAAAAAGTAAAGAAACTGCTTAAAGTTCCGGAAAAGCTCAAAGTGGTGGCTCTACTGCCCATAGGGGTGCCTGACGAGACGCCGGAAGCCAGACCTAGGAAAAAGTTTACCGAAATCTTCTTCAGTGAAGAATACGGTAAGCCTTTAACGTTATAAAAGTTGAACAGCTTAACAGAAAAGAGTTGAATAGCCCTATGGAAAACCTCGAAAACGTATACGCCTATATTGACGCCAATTCCCGCGACTTTGTGGAAACACTCATTCAACTCGTGAGACAGCCAAGCATTTCAGCGAAAGGCGAAGGAATCCAAGAATGCGCCGAGCTTGTTGAAAAACTCATGAAGGAAACAGGGTTAACAACGCGTATAATCCAGCTGGAGGAAGGAAACCCCGTCGTATACGGCGAAATAAGGTCTGGAGAAACAGACAAAACGCTGCTGTTCTACGACCACTACGACGTTCAGCCGCCGGACCCAATCGAACAATGGATATCCGGTCCCTTCAGCGGCGAAATTAGGGAAGGAAAAATTTACGGTAGAGGAGCATCAGACAACAAGGGAAACCTCGTCTCTAGGCTTAAAGCCGTCGAGTCTTACTTAAAAACGGTGGGCGACGTTCCGGTCAACGTGAAATTCGTGGTAGACGGCGAAGAAGAAATAGGAAGCCCCCACCTCAAGCAAGTGATAAACGAGAATAAGGAACTGTTTTCCGCAGACGCGGTTATATGGGAATTCGGCGGAACCGACAGGGAGGGCAGACCGTGCCTTTACTTGGGGCTTAAGGGAATCCTTTCCGTCGAACTACGCGTCGAAGGCGCCGTCAAAGACGTCCACTCGGCTAATGCTCCACTTGTTCCAAACCCGGCTTGGCGTCTCGTATGGATGTTAAACGCCATCAAAAACGAGAAAGAGGAAATACTCATCGAAGGCTTCTACGACAACGTTAAAGCACCGTCGAAAGAGGAGCTACATTACATCGAGGAGATTCCGTTTGATGAGGAAGAATGGCGAAGGGAACTTGGACTCAAAGAGTTTTTGCTGAAAAGAAGCGGAAAAGAAGCGCTTAAAGCTCTTCTTTGCAACCCGTCTTGCACCATAAACGGCATAGTTTCCGGCTATACTGGCGCTGGCTCAAAAACAATAGTGCCTCGAACAGCGATGGCGAAACTCGACTTTCGCCTAGTCCCAAACCAGACGCCGACCGAAATCTTCGGAAAACTCGTTAACCATCTGAGAAACAGCGGCTTCAAAGACGTGAAAATCACCAAATACGGCTCAACAGACCCAGCGAAAACCCCGGTAAACGACAAATTCGTTCAAACAGTAGCGAAAACCGCTGAAAAAGCATACGGGAAAAAAGCCGTCATATACCCGATAAGCCCCGGTTCAGGCCCCATGCACCTTTTCAAGAACGCATACGGCTACCCCATAGTCTCAGTTGGATGCAGCCATCCTGAAGCAAACGTCCACGCGCCAAACGAGAACTTGGAAATTGAAAGCTTCATCAAAGGAACAAAATTCATCGCATTACTGCTTCAAGACTTCAGCAGGACATGACAGCGATAAATAGCAAGTAGGCAAAGGGTCAGTTTGGCTGTAAAGGCTTCCGTAACCCGGAAAGGCGCTGTTCTCCTCGGCAAATACGTAGCATGCGACGGATTCCACGAAACCAGACCTTTAAGGGTCGTAACCCATGCGCATGCAGACCACCTAATCGGGCTTCGGCAAAGCCTTAAACACTGCGAACGGGTGCTGATGACCCCGGCTACTAAAGATTTGATAGACGTAATGCGGGGACCCTTATTCCTTATGATGGGAAACGTTGAAACTTTGACGTATAACCAGCCGTTCCGATACGGTGATGAAGAGATAACATTTCATTTCGCAAACCACATTCTCGGAGCAGCACAAGTGCTGGTAGAAGACAACGAAGGAACACGCATTCTTTACACGGGTGATTTCAAGCTGAGGGGAACGCCGACGGTTGAGGCTGACGTTCTGGTTATAGAAGCCACATACGGCTGCCCGTCTAGAACTCGCCCTTTCGACGCTTCAGTGGAAAACGTTCTGGTTTCCCTCGTCGAGCAAGGTCTTCGAGAAGGCACGGTCTACGTTTTTGGGTACCACGGCAAAATCCAAGAGGTAATGCAGATTCTACGAAAAGCGAAAATAAAGGTGCCGTTCGTTGCTCCGGAGAAGGTTTTCCACGTTTCAAAGGTCTGCGAAAAACACGGAATGCGCTTGGGCACAATCTTGCTTTCCACAGAGGATGAAGGAAGAAAGCTTCTAAAGAACAATTCGCCGTGTGTAGCTTTCTATCATATGGGTTCTCGGCACAAGGTTGGGCAGGACTCGTTTCGCGTATGTGTGAGCGGGTGGGAGTTTCGAAGCGTTTGCCGCCGAATAGGCGATAAGGAATACGTTGTGGCGTTGAGCGACCATTCAGACTTCGAGGACCTATTGGAGTATGTTCGACGCTGCAGACCCAAAGAAGTGATTACGGACAACTACCGTGTTGGAGACGCCGTGGCGTTGGCGAGGGAGATATGGAGAAGGCTAAAGATACCGGCGAAGGCGGTTCCATAAAAGAGGAAGCAGTGTCTAGACGGATAGAAAAATTGAAATAATGCACCTTTCATCTATTGAAAGGCACATAAACACTTACGCGTTAAACATGGAGTGTTCAACTCTGTGGAAATTGAAGTATTAGAGAAAAACGATACAAGTTTACGTTTACTTATCAAGGGAACTAACGCTGCTTTTTTGAACTCGTTAAGAAGAACAATAATCGCCGAAGTTCCATGCATGGCAATAGACGAAGTCGTGATAATTGAAAATTCCTCCATCCTACACGACGAGATTCTGGCACACAGACTCGGATTAATACCGCTAAAAACAGATTTAGACAACTACAACCTTCCCGAAGAATGCCCGTGTCAAAGCGAGTTCGGATGCAACCTATGCCGAGTCACCTTGACGCTGCAAGCCGAAGCCGCGGAAGCACCGCGCACCGTCTACTCCGGAGACCTAAAAAGCGAAAACCCGGAAATAGTCCCCGTAAGCCCAAACATCCCAATAGTGAAGCTAGCCACCGGGCAAAGAGTGATGATAGAAGCCTACGCTAAGCTGGGACGAGGAGAAAAACACGCGAAATGGCAGCCCGTATCAGCTTGCACGTATAAGTATATGCCGAAAATCGAAATTTTGGAAATCTGCGACGCATGCGGTGAATGCGTAAAAATCTGCCCGAAAAAAGTTCTGGTTAAGACAAAAGGCGAAATCGAAGTTCGCGACTTGATGGCGTGCACTTTATGCGAAGACTGCGCGGATGCTTGTCCAAAGGAGCCGCCAGCGATAAAAATCGGGTGGGAAGAGGGAAACTTCATTTTTCAGATGGAAACTAATGGAGTTCTTCCGGTTGAAAGAATAATGTTAGAAGCGTTGAAAATCTTAGACTCGCGGTTCGCGGAGTTTCTCAAAGAGTTGAAGGGGGCGAAAATTGAAGAAGCTTAAAACCACAAACCCTGAACTCGTAAGCCTTATACGGTTTCTAAAAAAGGCTTCACGGGAAAATAACGCTGAAATCTGGCGAGATATAGCTGAAAAGCTTTATGCTTCGAAGAGAAGACGTGTAGCCGTGAACCTAAGCCGGATAAACCGTTACACAAAGAAGGGAGACTACGTAGCGGTTCCGGGAAAAGTTCTCGGAACTGGCACGTTAGAGCACGCCGTGAAAGTCGCGGCGTTCAGCTTCTCAGAAAAAGCGAAAGAAAAGATACGGAAAGTTCGGGGAAGCTGCCTTACCTTCCAGCAACTTGTGAAAAAGAATCCTAAAGGCTCAAACGTTAAGGTTATTGGGTGAAAATGATGGAAGCATTAACAGAAAGAACAACAGTAATCGACGCGAATCAACTTATACTTGGAAGAATGTCAAGCATAGTCGCAAAACGCCTACTAAAAGGCGAAAAAATAATCATAGTGAACGCGGAGAAAGCTGTGATTTCAGGTAAAAAAGGAAGCAAAGTGAGAGAAGTAAAGGAGTTTCTCAAAGTTGGACATCCGTGGAAAGGTCCTTTCCATCCTAGGAGGCCGGACCGGATAGTGAGAAGAACTATACGGGGAATGCTTCCTTACAAGAAGCCGAAGGGGAAAGCTGCCTACAAGAGGCTCCGCGTCTACATAGGAGTTCCGGAAGAACTGCAAGACGTGGAGAAGGAAACGTTAAAAGAAGCTCACGCGAGCAAGCTACGTTGTCCCTATTTCACCGTAGCTGAGCTGGCTCGCGAGGTAGGGTGGAGAGGAGAGGCATGACGCCTACAACGTCGCGTAAAGTCTTGGTCATTAGCGGAAAACGAAAAACAGCCATAGCTAAAGCAGTAGTCAGACCGGGAAGCGGAAAGATACGCATAAACAAGATTCCCCTCGAAATCTTTGAACCCGAAATAGCACGCGAGAAAATCCTTGAACCCTTGGTGCAAGCTGGAGAAGACGTGTGGAAACAGCTGGACATAGACGTGAACGTCAAAGGCGGAGGATTCATGGGACAAGCCGAAGCCGCGAGGATGGCGATAGCGCGAGCCTTGCTCAAATGGACAAAAAGCTCCCACTTGCGCAGAGTATTTTTAGCTTACGACAGAACAATGATAGCTGGAGACCCGCGTAGAAAAGAGCCGAAAAAATTCGGTGGACCGGGAGCCAGAGCTAGAGACCAAAAGAGCTACAGGTAGGAGTTTAGCATGATAATACCTGTTAGATGTTTCACGTGCGGCAAGCTCATAGCTGACAAATGGGAAGAATTCGCTCGAAGAGTGCAAGCGGGAGAAGACGCAGGTATGGTTCTCGACAGTTTAGGAATAAAACGTTACTGCTGCCGCAGAATGTTTCTCTCCCACGTGGAGATCATAGATGAAATCCTCAAATTTTTCGAAGAAGCCCAAAGGAAGGGCCAAACCATTTAATGGAAGGGAACGGTGTGTCAACGGTTATAGATGACATTGTTGCGCGTAAAATATTCAACAGCAGAGGAGAAGAAACCATAGAAATAGACGTTATAACCTCTACAAGCATGGGAAGAGCCTCAGCGCCTTCAGGTGCAAGTAGAGGGAAAAACGAGGTTAAGCCTTATCCTCGAAGGGGAATAGAAGAAGCGCTCAAAAGAATCGAAACGCTGATTGTTCCCGAACTTTTAGGAATGAACGTAGACGTGCAAGAGGAAATCGACCGGACACTACGCGAACTGGACGGAACAGAAAACTTTTCGAATATAGGTGGAAACACCGCTTTCGCGCTTTCTCTAGCCGTGGCTGAAGCCGCAGCAAACGCCTACGGTCTGCCCTTGTTTCAGTATTTAGGCGGACAACTCGCCTACGAGCTTCCCTACCCTCTTGGAAACGTTATAAGCGGAGGAAAACACACAAGCGGCAAAACCCCGGACATCCAAGAGTTTCTCGTGTTGCCCTTGGACGCGAGAACGTTCCAAGAAGCCGCAAAAGCAAACGCTCTTGTCCATAAAAAGGTTGGAGAACAACTTAAAAAGAAAACCCGGAACTTCTTTGGTGGAAGAAGCGATGAAGGCGCATGGATTGCGCCCATAAAGGATCATGAAGCATTAGAGCTTATTTCAGCCGCTTGCGAGGCTGTAAGCGAAGAAATGGGGTTCGAATGCAGAGCTGGACTGGACATTGCAGCTTCAACATTATGGAACCCTAAAGCCAGACGCTACGTTTATTCGCGAAGCGGTAGAAAGCTCGATTCTGGGGAACAGCTCGAATATGTGCTTCGGCTAATCGACGAGTTCCGACTCGTCTACGTTGAAGACCCGTTCCACGAAGAAGACTTTGAAAGCTTCGCAGAATTAACCAAAAAAGCGGAAAACTGCCTTATCTGCGGAGACGACCTATTCGTGACAAACGAGAGAAGGTTGAGAAAAGGCATAAAACAGCGGGCGGGAAACTCCATAATAATCAAAGTTAACCAGGTTGGAACCCTTTCGAGGGCCGTTAAAACCGTCAAGTTGGCGAAAGAAAACGGGTACACGCCGATAGTTTCTCATCGTTCCGGAGACACTGTGGACTGGCACATTGCTCACCTAGCGGTAGGGCTGAGCTGCCCAATAATAAAAACCGGAATAGTAGAAGGCGCACGGATAGCCAAGATAAACGAATTAATAAGGGTGGAGGAAATGCTTGGAGATAAAGCACGAATGGCAAGTTTACCGAGGTTGAGATAAAATGGCTGAAACAAAAGACGAAGAAAAAATAGGGGAAGAACGAAAAGAAGAAAAAACTGTCGAAACGAGTCCAGTAGAAGATGGGCTTTTGCTCCCGAGAGACGCTTTGCTCTCCGCCGGGGTGCACATAGGAACACGGATGAAAACGAAAAACATGGAGCCGTTCATATACCGCGTTCGACCCGACGGGCTTTTCGTGTTAGACGTCAAGAAAACAGATGAACGTATAAGAATAGTCGCGAAGTTTTTAGCCCGCTTCGAACCTTCAAAAATCGCTGTTGCTTCGGCTAGGCTATACGCCCAGCAGCCCGTGAGAAAGTTCTGCGAACTTACAGGCGCCATACCAATAATTGGAAGGTTCATTCCAGGCTCGTTTTCAAACCCGTTATATCCAAACCGCATCGAGCCAGACGTATTAATGGTTTCCGACCCTAGGGCGGACGACCAGGCGGTGAAGGAGGCGGGACTAATCGGAATTCCCGTTGTGGCGTTGTGCAGCACCGACAACGACTTTTCCGGAATAGACCTTGTGATTCCAACTAACAACAAGGGAAGGAGAGCCCTCGCCGTGATCTACTGGCTCCTAGCAAGACAAGTGCTAAGAGAAAGGGGAGAACTAAAACCCGACGAAGACCTAAGCGTTCCAATAGAAGAGTTCGAAACCAAACTTACGCCGGAGGGAGCCTAGAACGGCAAAGGTAAGGCTTCCAAGCCAAGCCGGAGCCTTCTATGAAGCAGACCCGGAAGCCTTGAAAAAACAAATAGAACAATGTTT
>Ga0164318_10006607_pt1 | contig 11223 bp, 9 predicted proteins | sample GuaBasSedimGuay9_FD_113734 | JGI IMG/M metagenome (GOLD analysis project Ga0164318, IMG submission 113734) | Subseafloor sediment microbial communities from Guaymas Basin, Gulf of California, Mexico - Guay9, Core 4571-4, 0-3 cm | ecosystem: Environmental > Aquatic > Marine > Hydrothermal vents >... | reverse complement strand
CTGAAGTTTTATTTCTCTATTGTTTTGTAGTAGTTTTATTTTTTTTTCGTCTAGTAGGAAGGCTCCTTCTATTAGGCTTAGTTGTAGGGTGTTGTCTGGTAGTATTTTGCCTAGTTTGTTTTTGCTATGTAGCCTTCCGGCATATTTTGTTTTTTTTATGATTATTTTTTTGTTGTCTATTAGTTCGCCTATGGTTTGCATGGTTTTATATCCTATTTATGTAAAAAAGGTTTTTTTGGGATAAAAAAATGTAGGCTCTGTCTGTATTTTTTATTTTTGTTGTTTTTTGTAGTAGTCATGTATGCTTCTTGGCATCCATTTTTTGTAGAAGTATTTTTTTTCTTTGTGTTTTGATGATATGCCGCATATTATTAGGCCTAGTCCTAGTCCTGCGATTCCACCCAGTATTATGAGCAGTATGGTGAGGTATGTTGGGTATATGAGGAGTATGTGTTGTGGTGTTGGGGTTTTTATTTCTGGTATTCCGACATATCTTGATGATCTGCTGTTTGGTGCGGTGGTGAATGTTAGTGCACCTGCTATTAGGTCGCTGTATTTGTAGTATACTAGTGCGCTGTCTAGTGATGATTCATTTTTTAGTGTTTGTGCGTATTCGTAGTAGCTTACAGCAAGTACTGGTTCTATTCCTTGTTTTCTGCTTTCACTTATGCTGTTACTTGCGCTTTCTTGTGCTCTTTCTATCTTGTCATTGGTTGTTCCGTCTATGAGTTCTAATGCAAGGTTTGCTTTTAATAGCGCTTCTAATGCTTCGAATAATGCAGCAGCTGGGTATCCTTGTTCTTTGTCTTTTTGCGCTGAGTTGAGTGATTCTTCTGCTTCATTCAGGTAGTTGGATGCTTTTCCGATTTCCTGTAGTATGACGTTGGAGTAAACTGCAGCTTGTTCTGCATCTTCTATGTATTCTTCTGCAAGGTTTGTCAGCATGGTGTTGTTGATCTCACCTGTGTCGTTGAAATATGAGGATATTCTAAGCCACCATCCTATGCTTTTGCTTCTTTCTACTGCAAAGGCTATTTTGTAGAGAGCATTTAGATAGTCGTTCCTGTTGTAGCTATTTCTGGCTTCGGAGAGGTAGGTGTTTGCCTCTGATGCTCTTTTTTGAGCTGCGCCAACGCATTGTAGCGAGATCATACCTTTTATTTCCTCGTTTTTTGCTTCCTCGCTTTTGTTGTTGTATAGAGAGGTTGCTTCATCTATTAGGTTTTGTAGGTATTCCTGTTCGTCATCTGAGCTAAAATATCTGCAGGCATAGGACACAAAACGTGAGTCGATCAATGACTGAAATGATTTACTTGTGCTAGAATAATATAGCTCTTGTTTGTACCATTTCTCTGCCTCTTTCAAAGTTGAGTTCGCTTCGTTTAGTATATCAGTTATCTGATTTCGGTAGTAGAATGGAAAACGATTGGGTATATGTGAGTTGTTGAACAATTCACTGGCGTTGTTAAACAAGTTTTTTGCCTCATCTAGAAGCATCGATGCCAATGGTTTCATGGAATCAATGTAATCTTCAGTAGTTATTTGACTGTTTGATTCCGTCATCTCAAAACATCTACCTGTGGTGTAGAGGAGTGCATCATTTATGTCAGCTACCTCTACAACGTTTATACCATATTTTTCCATGGCATAATCTGAAACATTTCTGGTAACTGGATGAGTGATGATTTGTTTCCATCCATTGATCACTCGGGTTTCTGTTACCATCTCTGTATATGTGCCTTGTCCCTTAGGAATTAGGAAACGTGTTGCACCGACAGAATATGCTGCATCGATCTTCTGTAGTATACCACCAACTGGGCCTATGCTTCCATCAGGGTTTATCATACCGGTCATAACAGTATGATTATTAACACTCCAGTTCTCCAAAGCAGCAATTGTTGCAACTGTCATAACAGCACCAGCAGATGGGCCACCTATGATAGGAGCAGAGGTTCGCACAACAAAAAAGAAATCATAGCCTGACGGGTCAACGCTGCAGTTCTCATCGCTTTTTACAAGCGCAGAGGCTACCTTCACTGCCAGACGTGCAGACCCCTGCATATCAATCTGCGTAAGTGGTAGGGTATCGACAAAAACCCTTCCGCTGCCATTACTCTGAACTGTGACTGTTATTGTTGAGATAACACCAATGTATCCTTCATTTGTTTTTGCAACAGCTGGGGCATAAACAGTCACATTACGGTAGCTTATAGATATCCTCCCAGTGTATATCTCACCAGGATCTGCCATAAAAGACAGTGACTGAGGGAAAAAACAGGAGACTATGAATAGAGAAACTATGGATACTGTAAAAATCTTTTTTATCATTTTTCCAAACTCACCCCGGCAAAAACTATTTTATTTCACTAATTTTGTCAAACAATTTATCAGGTAAATTAGAGAGCTTAATAGATGATTATATACTAAAAACTTACTATCCATTCCCTTTAGCTCTTTTTAAACTTGTCTATAAGAAAGAAAACATTTTTTTCTTTTTTTTTACGATATTTTTAAGTACCCCTGCTAGATACCCAACCCACGATTATGACAACCATGATGAACATGAAAAACAACAAATTTGTTATAGAAAAAAACCTTGAGGTTGACAAAAAAAACGTTATACACAACCCAGACGACGACTTTTTTATAGAATTCCTCAAACCATACTACATCGTTACAAAAGATGGACAATACCTATTCGGATCAACACAACCTGGTAGACGACCAGATAGAGCATTCTACATGGTTCCCAAAAACTATAAACTAGGTAAAAAACAGCAGAGAATCGACACAAAAATTGGAAAAAAAATATATGAAGTTGCAATGAGGTATCTAAAAGAAGATAAGCCAAAGCTTATCATTCAGGAGGGTATACAGGGAGAATCCGGCTATGAAGTAGGACTTCGCATAGTAATCTCCGTAGAAATTCCCCACACCGCATACATAGCCTGGATGGGTAAAATGATGGTTTTTCCACCCAAAGAAAACATGAGTATCGACTGTTGGAACTATATTATAAGAGAAAAACTACCAGACAAATATATACAAGAGATTAAAGATATTTGGCCAGAATATGATCCAGACACACCGCTAACATTGTATGATTTCACAGAAATGGACAACAACATCAGACGTGTTCTCAGCCTAGGAGTCGATTACTTCGGCGGAGCCTTCAAAAAACCTAACCTAACAATGGTGTGGAACAAGGCAGAATCAGATGGACTGATATCCTATCATGCCGGATGTACATCTGATCGTGTTCTAAAAGGTCTAAGTGGAACAGGAAAAACCACTTTAACCGTTGGCCCTAAACTAGAACAGGATGATGCATGTGTTGGAAAACCAGTATACGACAAAAATGGTAAAATCACTGCTGTTCAGCTAATAGGATTAGAAGCTGCTAGCTTCGCAAAATCCGAAGGACTAACGCCTGACAAACCTGAGTATCCTGGTTTGATGAAATCCAGAGAAATCGATAAAAATGGAAAAAGACACATTGTTCTAGCAATGAACATCGACTGCGAAGGCGTAGAATATGTGTATAAAGATATCAAGGGCCATAAGGTGAAGATTCCACAAAAAATACCAGGTGAGGAAATAGGGTCATTACAATGCACAAAATATGAAAAAAGTGGAACCACCAATGGGCGGTTCATCTTCCTATTCAGCGAGTTAAACCCCAGATGGGGAAGTGGCAAAAAAAAGTTCCTCAAAACCGAGTCACTTAGCTTCAAAAAATATGACATACTAGAACCAATCTTCAGAGTCACTGATCCAAAAATGGCTGTTGCCCTAGACAGCGCATGCGAAAGCATCATCACATCTGCAATAGCTGCTCAAAAACCTGGCACCAGAATACGGTCATATGCAGCAACAGACTTCATGGCAAGAGAGCAATCACAACAGGCTCTACTAAAACTAAAAATGTACACCGACATGGGACTAGACTTCGATGGTAAACTAGTTTTCTTCATCAACAACGCAGGTTTTGTAGGTGAATACGACATAAATGGAAACCAAATCAAAAAACTAGACAAAAATGGAAACCCCATACCAAAGAAAGACAAAAAAACAGGTGAAATACTACGAAATGAACTCGGTGAAATCAAATATGAGGGACAGGGAGAGGGAATCCGTGTATGCGACTCAAAAAAACTAATAGACCTAGTGGAGCATAGAAAGATCAAAAAATGGATAAAACATCCCGTGTTCGGCTACCTAATACCAGATCCTAAGGAATTAGAAGAAAAACATGGAATGAAGGATTTCCGTAGAAGATTCAATCCATTAAACTATTACACACCAAAACAATACTTAGAGTTCATAAAAAGAGATATAAAAGAAAGAACAGAGTTCCTAGAAGACCTATTCAGAGGGCAGGAGGGAGAAGAAAAACTCAAAGATGTTATCTATATCTGGAAAAAATTCAGGATACCAACAGAAGAGGAAATCAAAAAATTTTATGATACCTACTACAAATAAAAAACTTCATTTCTTTTCGTTTCCTCTCTGACCTATTATATCTTCCCCCCAGTTTTTTCCAAAAGAGAAAAAAGATGGGAGAGAGAAGACATGCATGGAATAAGATGAAAATGATAGAAGGCAGGTAGTGCTTTTTTTATTTGTGTATAAGCCCCAGTGAGTTAAGCTCATCTGATAGTTTATCCACCGCTATTGAGACATCCTCTATTCTTCTGGCACCAGTGCACACTATCTTTCCAGAGCCAAATAACAGCATGGCCACCCTCGGCTCTTTTATCCTATATACGAGTCCTGGGAACTGTTCAGGCTCATATTCTACATTCTCTAATCCCAGTGCTATGGCAACCTCGTTTAGATTAAGCTCTCCACCTAGATCAGATATGGCCACTATGTTCTGAATAACTACCTCGGGTTTTTCATATACCTCTACACCAAGTTTTCTTAGCTTTTCCGCTATTATCTTGATAGTGGTCTCTACATCCTCTATATTCTTTGCACCAGTACAGTTAGCTTTTCCACTTCTGAAAAGAAGAGTAGCTGTTTTTGGGTTACTTAGTCTGTATACGAGTCCTGGGAACTGTTCAGGCTCATATTCTGCTTCCTCTAAGGATTGTGCTATCACATCAAGATCTAATTTCTCTGCAAAAGATGTTGATGCTACAATATTTTCTACTTCTACTTCTGGCATATATTTTTTTCCTCCTTTTACAACATTCCTAGGGATACAAGGTTAGTCCTGATTTTATCAACAGCAGCTGATAATTCTTCTTCTGATCTGCATCCAGTGCATATAAGTTTTCCAGAGTCAAACAAGAGTATTACTGTATTTTGTTCATCATTTGTTTTATATATCAGTCCAGGAAATTGCTTTGGGTTGTATTCTACATTTTCTGATTTCATTGCTCTGGCAGCTGAGTTTAGATCCACATTTTTTTCGAGTTGTGAAGATGCAATTAGATTCTCAACATGTATCTCTGGTTTTTCGTTTACTCTAACACCAGCATCGGCTAGCTGGCTGTGTATCCTATTTATTGTTTCATTGACTTCCTCCATACTTCTGGCGCCTGTACATAGAAGTTTTCCATCTGGAAGAAGAAATGCTGCGGTTTTATGTTCCATAGAATGTATGATCAGACCAGGAAATTCCGCGGGATTGTATTTAGAATTAGGTATGACGGTGGCTAAGGAGCTGAGATCCAATTCCATGTTCTGTGATATCTGAGTAGAAACTACAATGTTTTCAATGTTTATATCAATCATAAGAACAGCCTTTCCCTTCTTGAAGTATATAAAGGTTTTTTATAAAGATTTCGTTAATACCTGGATGAGTTGAGCATCTAGGTAGCTTCTTGGTTCTGAAAAAAGATGTTGGCATATCTTTGTTTTTTTATGTTACCATATTTTGTCGATGTTTATGTCCATGTTTTTCTTTTTTCCCTTTTTTTTCTTTGTTTTTTCTTTGTTTATTATATCAAGTATACCTCGGAATTCATCAGTTTTGTAGTCTATCCTCCTCTCGCAGCTTGCTACTGCTAGTTCTCCTCTCGTCTTTTCTATCAGGCTTCGTATCATGTCTTGTTTTCTTCTTATTGGTACTAAAGCTGATGGGTAATCAAATCTTATGATCACATCATATATTTTTTCCATAAGATTGAGGTATTTGTTTGCCTCCGATGCCTCTCCTGCAAGTATGCAGTCGAGTGCGCTCCTTCTCAGTTCTCCTACGACATCGCATAGTCCTAGTAGATATGAACTGTAGGTTGTTTTTATTTCATCTGGGTCCGGTAGATCTTTATCTTGCAGTATATTTAGCAGGCAGTATGCCTCGACGACTTCTTGTGCAGCGTTTTCGACGAAGCCTGAGTAGTATAAATCTGCATGTTTTTTTGTTAGATTGTATAGTTCCGCTAGTTCCTCTGAGGCTTTTTTGATGTGTTGTCCGGCCTCTTTGTTCTGGTTTTGATGCAGGTGTTGTATGGCTTTTCTGCATCTAATTATGATGTCTCGTGATGACCTTAATGCTTGCTCTCTTATTCTATCTTTTTCATTGATGTGTTTTTCTATTTTCTCTATAATGTTGTCTAAATTTTTCATTTTTGTATTCCTTCTCAATTCCCAATATGACACCGTCTCGCATTTTTCTATTTCATAATTTTTTTGTTTACCCAATATTCTGGTTCCTCTCCTCGGAGGGTCTTTATTATTTGTTCAGCACATATAGTTCCTGCTCTTATCTGCGCTTCTTTAGTATTTGCACCTATGTGTGGTGTGAGTACAACGTTGTCTAACGTGAGAAGTTTGTTGTTTTCTGGTGGTTCTTTTTCAAAAACATCTATAGCTGCTCCAGCGATTTTTCCATCTTTTAGAAACTCATATAGGCTTTTCTCGTCAACAACCCCTCCTCGTGCACAGTTTATAAGGTAGACGTTTTTTTTCATAAGCATTAGTCTTTCTCTGTTTATGAGATGATGTGTCTCCTGGGTGTGCGGTATGTGTAGTGATATGAAATCGGACTGTTTCAGAAGTTTTTCTAGTGTTGTATATGTTGCACCCATTTTCTTGGCTTTTTCCTCTGTGCAGTGTGGGGAGTATACCAGAACATTCATTCCGAGGCCATTGGCGATTTTTGCTACATGTTGTGCTATATGTCCGGAGCCTATGAGTCCAAGGGTTTTTCCATTTAACTCATTTCCACGTAGCTGCTTTTTCAGCCATTCCCCTTTTTTCATTGTGACATCAGCTTTTGGTATAAACCTTGCGAGTGCCAGCATATGTGCTATGGCTAATTCTGCTACGCTGACTGTTGATCCTGTTGGGGCATTGACAACTTTTATACCATTTTTAGCAGCTGTTTCAACATCTATGTTGTCCACCCCCACACCTGCTCTTCCTATCACCTTTAGTTTTCCATCTGCTCCTGCTTTTACTATCTCCGATGTAACCTTTGTTCTACTTCTCACCATGAGTGCATCATATTTTGGTATCTCTCTTAGTAGTGTTTTTCCATCCATCTCATCGTATGTAACATCATATCCTGCTTTTTTCAGCATATCAATTGCTTCATCAGCTACCTTGTCTGTTATTAATATGTGCATGATAAACCAACATCCTCCCCAGAATCATCCCAATGGGTTTTTTGAGGAATATCCATTTTTTTATCTAAAAAGGTTTCCATCACAAAAAAAGATACATGTTTTTTATCCATTTCTCTACTGTGGGAGACACCATATAGGGAATAGAGAATTTGTGGGTATCAAAGATAAAAATTTTTTTATTTTGTCCTAAATTTTTCTCCAGGATATTTTGCCTCTTTGTCTAGTTCTTCTTCTATTCTCAGTAGCTGATTGTATTTCGATAACCTTTCGCTTCTTGCAGGTGCACCACATTTAATCTGACTGCTTGAAACACCAACTGTGAAGTCAGCTAGAAAACTATCCTCTGTTTCGCCACTTCGATGGCTGCATACAGCAGTCCATCTATTGCTATGAGCCAGTTTCACAGCCTCTAACGTCTCAGTCACTGTTCCTATCTGATTGAGTTTTATCAAAGCAGAGTTTGCCGCTCTTATTTCAATAGCTTTTTTTATCCTCCTAGGATTTGTCACCAACAAATCATCTCCCACAATCTGTATCCTGTCTCCTAATTTCTTTGTCATCTCAACCCATCCATCCCAGTCGTCTTCAGCCATGCCGTCTTCCCAGCTAACAATGGGATAAGACGACACGACATCAGAATAATAATCTATGAGCTCACCGGCACTCATCTCTTTTCCCTCCAGCCTATATATGCCGTCTTCAAAAAATTCTGATGAGGCAGAGTCTATAGCCAGTTTTATTTCATCCTCGTAGCCTACAGACGATATCGCCTCCATCAAGATATCTAGTCTCTCATGGATAGTTTTCAGCTGAGGAGGAGCAAAACCTCCTTCATCCCCGATGAGAACAGCACCTGCACCCAGTCTTTTTTTAAGAATATTTTTCAAAGCATGATATATCTCAGATGCCATTCTAAGCGCCTCTCTAAAGCTTTTTGCTCCAACTGGCATAATCATATGTTCCTGTATACTGTTTTCCTGACCAGCATGCTTCCCACCATTGATTATATTATGTTGAGGCACAGGGAGCATCCTAGGATAAGGTTTTCCATACAACTCACCCACATATTCATACAATTTTTTTCCAGTGGCAGCAGCACCAGCCTTACATACAGCAATAGAAACAGCCAGTATAGCATTAGCACCTAACTGCTCCTTATTTTCAGTTCCATCTAATTCAATCAGGAGATCGTCTACCCCATTCTGATCTGTACAGTCCATACCAACAATCTTTTTACTCATTATATTGTTGATATTGTCAACAGCTCTTCGTGTACCCCGGCCATGAAATCTACGACCTCCATCTCTCAACTCAACTGCCTCATGTATACCAGCGCTTGCACCACTTGGAACCATAGCTCTAAACAAACCATCATCTGTTTCTACATCACATTCAACAGTTGGATTCCCCCGAGAATCTAAAACCTCACGTCCTCTCACAGTTCTAATCCTGCTCATAAATACTTCATTCCCCCTCACTTAAAAACCTAACAATCTGTTTTTAACTGTGTATTGCTTTTCTCTCATAAAACTTTATTCATAAAAAACAATGAAAAACAATGGTTTTACTAACAAAAAGCATTCTTTTCTCCTCTCAGACTGCAAATCAATTAATGCAAAAAAACATTTTTTTGTAGAAACACTTAAGAACACAAAACATGTTTTTTTGTATCAAATCGGAGGTAAAAGATTATGATGGATCTTATAGCAATAGCAATTGTTATAATAATATTCCTACTATTGCTGCTCTCATCAGCAATAAAAATACTAGCGGAGTACCAAAGGATCGTGATATTCAGACTAGGTAGACTACTTGGTATAAAAGGACCAGGTCTTGTGTTTATAATACCTATTATAGACAAGGTAGTGAAACTTGATCTCAGGACACGTGTCATAGATGTGCCAAAACAAAGAGTCATAACCAAAGACAATGTGACTGTTGACGTAGATGCTGTGGTTTATTTCAGAATCATAGATCCTCAAAAAGCAGTTGTTGAGGTCCAAAGATATGACCTGGCCACAAGTCTTTTAGCTCAGACCACTCTCAGAGATGTACTGGGACAAAAAAATCTTGATGATTTACTGGCAAAAAGAGATGAGCTCAACAAAAGCCTTCAAAATGTGATAGATCAAGGCACAGACCCCTGGGGGATAAAGGTCTCTGCCGTAACAATCAGAGATGTAGCCTTACCTGAAGAGATGCTACGAGCAATCGCAAAACAGGCTGAGGCTGAAAGAGAAAAAAGATCTAGGATAATAATAGCAGATGGAGAATTCCAGGCATCAAAAAAGATGACTGAGGCAGCAAAATTATATGAAAAAACACCAGCTGCCTTACGTCTCAGAGAACTACAGACACTAGCAGAGATAGCACGTGAGAAAAACCTGATAGTAGTTCCCATGGGAGGGGAGATAGGAAAAATAGCTGGAATAGCAAAAGCTGTTACCAAAAATAAGGAGAAACAAATGAGCTAAATGAAAAAAAACAGACAACGCACCCCGCTGCTATTTATATCCATCTCCATAATAATACCTCTACTATTCTATTGTAGCGTCTACGTCTATGCTCAGAAACCAACCATATTGCTTGTAGAGATAAAAGACACAATAGACCATGCCACAGTGGAAACCCTAATAGAGGGTATCAGAGAGGCAGACAAAAGAGGCTCTGAGGCAGTAATACTCCTAATAGATACACCAGGTGGTGGGCTAAAAGAAACATTTGAAATAGCAGATCTGATAAAGGACAGCAAAACACCAATTATAGGATACGTCTACCCAACTGGTGCCAAAGCCTGGTCAGCAGGAACATTTATACTGCTAAGCACACACATCGCAGCAATGGCAGAACATACGATAATAGGATCCACCCAGCCAGTAGAAATCACCTTCGAAGGTACAAAACTAATTACAAGCAACAAAACAATCAATGCACTAGTAGAATGGATCCAAGAAAGAGCAAGCATGTATGGTAGAAATCAGAGTGTTGCCAAAGATTTTATAATAAAAAATCTCAATTTAAATGCTACTCAAGCCAAAAAATATGGGGTCATAGAATTTGTTTCAAACTCCATCGACCAATTATTAGAACAGATCAACGGTATAAAAATAAACACATCAGCTGGAGAAACAATTCTACACACCAAAAACACGGAAAAAATACTATACTCTCCATCCATCAAAATACAGATACTAAAAATCATATCAAACCCACTACTCTGCTCCCTTCTTCTCATGCTAGGCATATTTGGAGTAATATTTGGTATATCATCACCAGGCTATGGAGCAGAAGTATTTGGCATCATAGCAATCCTCCTATCCTTAGTTGGATCAGGATTCAGCATTTCCACAATCAGCATAATATTTATTATAATAGGAGCATTACTGCTTCTAATCGAAATATTTGCAACACCTGGATTCGGCGTCATAGGAATAGGCGGCATCATATGCCTAATAATAGGTTCCATATTTCTAATACCTGCCTATTCTAATGAAAGCAGAAGTTGGTTGATATCCATGGAATACATACAAAGCATGATAACCATTCTTATAGTGATAACAGCACTCATCGCCATATTTTTTGTATTTTTGTTATACAAAATACTACGCATTAGAAAGAAAAAACCTTCAGTTGGAAAATTTGTTGG
>Ga0164318_10006606_pt1 | contig 11224 bp, 11 predicted proteins | sample GuaBasSedimGuay9_FD_113734 | JGI IMG/M metagenome (GOLD analysis project Ga0164318, IMG submission 113734) | Subseafloor sediment microbial communities from Guaymas Basin, Gulf of California, Mexico - Guay9, Core 4571-4, 0-3 cm | ecosystem: Environmental > Aquatic > Marine > Hydrothermal vents... | reverse complement strand
GTAATGGCATTGGCTCCGACAATTTCCCGGCAGACCCGCTCACAGAGACCGCAGAGGATGCAGTCGTCATAATGCAGTTCAAAGGGGGATTTTTCAATCCCATATTCCGCCGCCAGCTGGTTCAGCTTCGGAGACGTGTCGCAGCGTGACAACAGCAGTTCCAACACCATCTTCCGCGAGCTTCTGACCTTCTCCGTATCCGTTTCCACCTTGATGGGAACGGTTATCGGATAGTTGCAGGAGGTGGTCAATGTCCGGTAGCCATTTTTTACCACTTCCACCAGGCACAACCGGCAGGCCCCGTACGGCTCAAGAAGTTCATGGTAACACAGGGTGGGAATAGCAACCCCGTTGGCCCTGGCCGCCTCCAGGATCGTCGTCCCTTCTTCCACTTGCACCTTTTTCCCATTAATTGTTATCTCTACCATCATCATTCCCCTTTACTGTGGATGGGATATATAAAACACCTCAGATAATTTTCACCGCATCAAACTTGCAGGCATCGTAGCACATGCCGCATTTAATGCATTTGTCCTGATCAATTTCATGGGGTTCCTTCTTTTCCCCATGGGCCGCGCCTACGGGGCACACCCGGGCGCACTTGTGGCAGCCGGTGCAGGCATCAGGATCAATTTCAAAATGGATCAGCTCCTTGCAGACGCCGGCCGGGCATTTTTTGTCGTTGATGTGGGCCAGATATTCATCCCGGAAATAGCGCAGCGTACTCAGCACCGGATTCGGGGCCGTTTTCCCCAGACCGCACATGGAACCTTCCTGGACCACCACGGCCAGTTTTTCCAGCAGGTCCAGATCGCTCAGCTCCCCTTCTCCCCGGGTAATCTTGTCAAGGATTTCATACATGCGCAAAATCCCTTCACGGCAGGTGGTGCACTTGCCACAGGATTCCCCTTTGAGGAAATTAAGGAAATACTTGGCCACGTCAACCATGCAGGTACGGTCATCCATGACGATCATGCCGCCGGAGCCCATCATGGAACCAACCTTGCCCAGTTCGTCAAAATCAACCTGCAGGTCAAGATGTTCTTCCGGGATGCAGCCGCCGGAAGGGCCGCCCGTCTGCACGGCTTTAAACTTCCTGCCGCCGGGGATGCCGCCGCCAATGTCAAAGATGATCTCCCGCAGGGTGATGCCCATCGGCACTTCAACCAGGCCGGTATTGTTAACCTTCCCCACCAGGGAAAAAATCTTGGTCCCGGGGCTGCCCTCAGTGCCGATGCTTCGGTACCACTCGGCGCCTTTGTCGATAATCACTGGAACGTTGGCCCAAGTCTCCACATTGTTCAAGACCGTTGGTTTTCCCCAGAGGCCGCTTTCGGCCATGTGGATATGCTTGGCCCGCGGTTCGCCGACCTGGCCTTCAATGGAAGCAATCAGGGCGCTTGATTCACCGCAGACGAAGGCCCCGCCGCCGCGGCTGATCTTGATGTCGAAGCTAAAGCTGCTGCCCAGGATATTCTCACCCAGCAGACCCATCTCCCGGGCGGCGTCAATGGCCATGGTCAGATTGGTCACCGCCAGCGGGTATTCGTGGCGAACGTACACATAACCGTCCGTGGCCCCAACCGCGTAAGCACCAAGCAGCATGCCCTCGATAACCGCGTGGGGGTTGCCTTCCAGCAGGCTTCGATCCATATAGGCGCCGGGGTCACCCTCGTCTGCGTTGCAAATAACGTACTTCACCTCAGAATCAACATTTCTGGTGGACTCCCATTTCCTGCCGGTGGGAAAACCGCCGCCGCCGCGACCCCGCAGACCTGATTTTTTCACTTCTTCCAAAACCGCGTCCGGACTCATTCCCGTCAGAGCCTTGGCCAGGGCCTGGTAGCCGCCGATGGCCAGGTAGTCGTCAATGCTTGTCGGGTCAATCAGGCCGTTGCTGCCAAAAATAATCCGCTTCTGCAGCTTATAAAAGGGAACGTCCTTTTCCAGGGATATCTTTTCTTTGGTGGTCGGCAGGGCGTAAAGCAGGGATTCAATCACCTCACCCTTTTGCACCGTCCGGGCAATAATGTCAGGGACATCCTCAACCTTCACTTTATGGTAAAACACCCCCTGGGGATGGACAACAACCAGGGGCCCCTGTTCACAAAATCCATGGCAGCCGGTGGCTTTCACTTCAACCTGGTCGAGCCCCTGCTTTTCCAGTTCCTGCCGGATGGCGTCCACCACGTTGGAGCAGCCATGGGCGAGGCAGCCGGTACCGGCACAGATGGTGATCACGGTCCGCTGCGGATCCCGGACAGCCAAACATTCCTGACGATAGGCTTCCAGTTCCTGGGCTGATTGTATTCTTTTCATGGGAAATATCCTTCTTCTCAGTTAGCACCTAACATTAACGATAATTTTCCATCAATTTATCCACCTGTCCGGGGGTCATATCGCCATGATATTCCTGATCAACCACGACGACCGGACCAAGGGCGCAGGCCCCCAGGCAGTTGACCGTCTCCAGGGAAAATTTCTGATCGGCGGTGGTCTCGCCCCGGCTGATGCCCAGCTGCCGCTCCAATTCATTCAGAATCCGCTCGGCACCGCGCACATGGCAGGCTGTTCCCATGCAGACGTTGATGATATGTTCACCTTTCGGCTCCAGACTGAAAGCCTTGAAGAAAGTTGCGATCCGGTACACCCTGGTTAGGGGAATCGCCAGAGCCTCGGCCAGTTCCCGCAAATCTTCCTCCGGCAGGTAGCGTTTGGCACTCTGCAGATCCTGCAGCATGGCGATGATCTGTGAAGGGTCGGAGCCATATTTGGCAGTGATTTTTTTGACTGTTGATTCCATAATCCTAGCCCTCGCTCATTGCTATTTTTTTCAGCAGCTTCTCATAAGAAGCATCAACGTACTGCTGGATAAATTCAATCTCTTTTTCCTGCAGGTGGCGAAAGCGACCCTGCGGTTTAAGGTAGTCCTTCACCGGACGGTGGTGCTTGTATTGAACCGTCATCCGATATTCACCGTTCACCACTTCATAAAGCGGAAAAACCTTGGTTTCCACCGCCAGGCGGCCAATGGAAACCGCCAGGTTGGGAGCCATGCGCCAGCCGGTAGGACAGGGAGCCAGCACATGGATATAGGCAGGACCTTCCATATCCGCCGCTTTACGCACCTTCTCCATCAAGTCAAAGGGGTAGCTGGGGCTGGCCGTCGCCACGTAGGGGATATCGTGAGCCACGGCGATTTCCGCCACATTCTTTTTCATCGTCACCTGGCCGATGCTTTCCTTCCCGGCCGGGGAAGTGGTGGTGGCCGCCCCGTAGGGAGTGGAACTGGAGCGCTGAATCCCGGTATTCATGTAGGCTTCATTGTCATAACAGATATAGATAAAATCATGGCCCCGCTCCAAAGCCCCTGAAAGCGCCTGCAGGCCGATGTCAACAGTGCCGCCGTCACCGGCCTGGGCGACGATGGTTATCTTCCGGTCTACCGGATACCGGCCCTTTTTCTTCAGGCTTTTAATCCCGGCTTCCACCCCCGAAGCCACGGCAGCGGCATTTTCAAAGGCCACGTGGATCCAGGGAACCTGCCAGGCTGAATGGGGAAATGACGAGGTGACAATTTCCAGGCAGCCGGTAGCGTTGGCAATGATATAGTCACGACCCAGGGTCTTGGCTACCAGGCGAACAGCCAGAAGCTCGGCACAACCCTGACAGGCCCGGTGTCCAGGGGCCAGGGATTCCTGCTGCGGCGCCAGTTTGGCGGCATATACATTTAAGGCATCCATTATTCCCTCACTCCTATCATTTTATATTCATGAATTTCGCCCTCGGCTTCCATCTTTTCAGCCAAGGCTGCCATATCCATGAAATCTTTAACGGTCACATCCCGGCCGCCAAGGCCGGCAATAAAACTGGCAACATAGGGTCGATCAGCGGTTGAATAAAGGGCGGAGCGAATCTCACCAGCAACCGGGCCGCCCGTACCCCCAAAGGATACCGCCCGGTCAATGACGGCCAGGGTTTTCACGCCCTTGACCATTTCCCTCAATTCATCCACCGGGAACGGACGCCAGAGGCGCAGGCGCAGCAGCCCAACCCGCCGGCCCTGCTCATCCCGCATCACGTCAATGGCCTCCATGGCGGTTTCACTGATGCTGCCCATGGTCAACAGCAGGGTCTCGGCATCCTCCGTCCGGTAAGACTCAATGACATTGTAATAGCGGCCAAACCGATCACCAAAATCCTTGAACACTTCTTTGATGACTGCCTTCGATTCGATGAGGGCAACATCCTGGGCTTTCTTGGCTTCAAAAAAGATTTCGGGAATTCCCACCATTCCCATGCTGACCGGCTTGTCGGGATTCAACTGCACCAGCGGCTGATAGGGGGGCAGGAATTCATTTACCTCTTCCTGGCTGAGAAATTCATGGGGCTCAATAACATGGCTGAGGGTGAAACCATCAATATTAACGCTGATCGGCAGCAGCACCCGGTGATCTTCCGCGATCTTGAACGACTGCAGGGTCAGATCAAAAGCCTCCTGGCCATTCTCGGCAAAGATGGCAATCCAGCCCGTATCCCTGACACTCATCAAGTCGCTGTGATCGTTCCAGATGCTGATGGGACCGGACAGGGCCCGGTTGGCCAGAGTCATGACAATGGGCAGCCGCAGGGCCGGAATGATAAAAAGAATTTCATTCATCAGGGCCAGCCCCTGGGAACTGGTCGCTGTATAGGTCCGGGCCCCGGCAGCAGCAGTTCCGGCACAGACGCTCATGGCCGAGTGTTCCGACTCAACGGGGATAAATTCGGCGTTCAGCTCCCCATCCGCCACCAGCTCCGACAGATGTTCCACGATATGGGTCTGCGGTGTAATCGGGTAAGCAGCAATGGCATCCACATCCGCCAGCTTTACCGCTTCACTGATCCCCAGCGAGACCTCAATTCCAGTTTTTTTTGCCATCACTTATCCTCCTCTACCATGCTGATGCAGCCCGTCCAGCACTCGGTGGCACAAATCCCGCAGCCTTTGCAGTGGTCATAATCAAAATCATAGGTGCCATCGGCGGCCAGATTGATGGCGCCATCCGGACACGACAGGTAGCAAATTCCGCACTTTATGCACTTGCTTTTGTCGACGACCGGTTTCTGCGACCGCCAGTCGCCGGTGCGGTACTCGGCCGAACAACCGGGACGGGTCACCATAAACGCCAAGCTGTATTCCTTCCAGGTCATTTCATTAAAATTCTTAGCCATTTTTATGACTCCTTTCCCGCCACTACCGTTTCCTGATACGCCCGCTGCATGGCTTTAATATTACGGGACGCGATGCGTCCAAAACGCTTCTCAAGCGGCGCCACCAGGGAATCAAGCGAAATTATTTCCTTTCCCTTTACCAGGGCCCCCAGCATGGTGGTATTGGTAATCGGCAATCCCAGCTCCTCCATGGCAATATGGGTGGCATCCACCTGGGCCATCTCGGTTTTAAAACCGTATTCCCGGCGCAGCTCTTCGATGGTTTTATGGCTGTTGATGACCAGCAGTCCGTCATCCTTCAACCCCTCTTCCACATTAACAATGCTTAAAACCGATGGATCCAAAACTACGACGATATCCGGCGCGTACACCTTCGTCCGGTTGCGGATCTTGATGTCACTGACCCGGGCAAAAGCAACAACCGGCGCCCCCCGCCTTTCCGGGCCGAAGCTTGGAAAAGCCTGGGCAAATTTCCCCTCATTAATGGCAGCAATGGCAAGCATCTCCGCGGAGGTCACTCCTCCCTGACCGCCTCTCCCATGAATTCTGACTTCAATCATGAATACTCTCCTTCATCCCGGAATCCAGAATCGTCAATAACCACTCCTGGTGTAGACAACATTATCATTATCGTTACAATTTACATCGGCCACTGATAGACTTTTCAATCGTTACCGGATCCATATATTCAATATCGGCTCCCACCGGCAGACCGCAGGCCGGCCGGCTTACCTGCACGTTCAACGGTTTGAGAAGGTCCGCAATATATACCGCGGTCGCATTGCCCTCAACCGTGAGGTTGGTAGAAATAATGACTTCTCTTACCGATCGCTGAATTACCAGGTTTTTGAGCCGGTCAAGGCGCAGGTCCTCGGGACCAACGCCCTGGAGCGGGGCGACCGCCCCATGCAATACGAAATAACAGCCTTTAAACGCCCCGGATTTTTCAATGGCGGTTACATCGGCAGGCGACTCAACCACACACAGCAAGCGCTTATCCCTGGCAGGATCAGAGCATAATGGACAAGGGTCGATTTCAGTCAGGTTTTGACAATGAGAACAAAGCTGCAGGCGGGAGGTGACTTCCTGAATGGCCTGCGACAAACGCAGGGCCTCCGGCGGCGACAGGCGAACAATGTGAAAAGCTAGACGGTCAGCGGTCTTACGACCAACCCCGGGCAGTTTCATTAGCTGTTCCACCAATTTTTTAAGCGGTTCCGGGTATTTATACATCACCACCTGCTCCGTCCGGAAGAAATCTTAAGCGACAACGGCCATATTGTATACAATTAGAGGAATCAACCGGCTTTGTCAAGCAAGATTTGTGATTTAGCGTTGATCCGGAAACATACCGATCCCGATGAATGTTTACAGCGGTCAGTTTGAATACATCAAGTCATAATGTTCATAAGCAATAAAAATCCATCAGGCAACGGTTTGCCAAAAGAAACACGCGGTAATTATTACCATAACGGCTAAACGCCTATAGAGCAACTAATGATATTTATATGTATATAACTTTATTTACGGATGTCCAGTAATTTTTTATTTCCAAAGGATTCCCTCCCCGAAGCAGTCAAAAGGCGTTATCCTTTTTGCGACAATTCCGTTAAAACCCCCTTAGAACTTTTCGGATGAATAAAGGCAACCCGGGCTCCATGGGCTCCGGGACGGGGAGTTTCATCAATCATCCTCCCTCCTTTTGCCTTCACATTTTCAATTTCCTTCTCGATGTCATCGGTAGCATAACAGATATGATGAATACCTTCACCTTTTTTCTGCAAATATTTTGCTACCGGAGAATCTTCACTGGTAGGCATTACCAACTCAATATTCGTTTCACCAATTTTGAAAAAAGCAACTTTAACCTTTTGGGTGGCAACTTCTTCAACACCTTGCAATTCCATTCCCAATACATCACGATAAAATTTTGCCGTTTCCTCAAGATCATGGACGGCAATGCCAATATGATCAACCTTTTTCAGCATTATCTCCTCCAACCATCAACCATTCATTGTTGATCCCCATTTCCTGAAACAATTTTTCAGCCCCTTCCAACGGGGTCATTTCCTTTTGATAAATAGCCTGAACCAATGATTCATAGCCGGCACAGGCTTGGGCTAATTCAACTATTCCATCCATCAGGTAGGTGCACAGTTCCCGTTGGACATTGGACTTGAACTTTTCCTTGTCTAACCCGGCATTTTGCACAAATTCCCGGTGCTGATAAATGCCAGCCAATAAATCCGCAATTCCCTGGTCATTTTTAGCCACCGTTTGAAAAATGTCCGGCTTCCAGTCACCGGTAGCCATATCCAACATTGACCTCAACTCATTCACCAGCTTATCCGCCCCCTCCCGGTCGGCCTTGTTAACCGCAAAGATATCCGCGATCTCCATCACCCCGGCTTTGGCAATTTGGATGGCATCTCCCAATCCGGGGACCATCACCACCACCGTTGTATGAGCTATTTTGACAATATCGACCTCATCCTGTCCCACACCCACTGTTTCTACAATAATAACATCCTTGCCGGCGGCATCAAGCAGGTGAATAACATCAACCGTGGCTTTGGCCAGCCCTCCCAAATGACTGCGGGTCGCCATACTGCGGATAAAAACTCCTTCATCCAGGGCATGCTGCTGCATACGAATGCGATCACCCAGAATGGCACCACCGGAAAAAGGACTTGAAGGATCAACCGCAATGACACCAACCGTCTTCCCCTGCTGCCGCAAAAGTGTAATCAGTTTATCAGTGAGCGTGCTTTTTCCCGCCCCGGGAGGCCCGGTGATGCCAATCAAATAAGCATTGCCGGTCTGGGGAAAAACCGCTTTTAGCAACTCTTTTTTACCCGGGCGATCATTTTCAACCACGGTGATGGCTTTGGCCAGTGACCGAACATTGCCTTTCACCAGCCCTTCAATTATCTTAGTCAAAAGCACCCCCTTAAAAACTTTTATCTCTTCAATCTTACAACCATCATACCATCAACAACGGCACTGGATCATTCACACCAGCGCAGAAAATTATTGATTCACATGATCGGTAAGAAACTTGATGGTCTCATCCGTGGATGATCCCGGACGGAAAATTTCCTTGATGCCGGCCTTTTTCAGCCCGGCAATATCACCGTCAGGAATAATGCCGCCGCCAAAAACCAGAATATCTTCGGCACCTTTTTCCTTCAGCAGGGCAACGACCTTGGGAAACAGGTTGTTGTGAGCTCCCGAAAGGCAGCTGAGCCCCACGGCATCAACATCTTCCTGGATCGCCGTGGCCACAATCTGTTCCGGCGTCTGCCGTATGCCGGTATAGATAACCTCCATCCCGGCATCTCTCAAGGCCCGGGCAACGACCCTCGCGCCCCGGTCATGGCCATCTAATCCCGGTTTGGCAACCAATACTTTTATTCTTTTAGCCATCTGGACATCCTCCATTTATTTATTGTTCATCCGGAAATGGCCATTTCCGGATGAACACTTTCAGCAATCAGCTTTCGGTACAACATCAAAGAAACAACCAAACAAATGAGAACCGGCGTTCCATCCAAAAAATCAGTTCACGGATGGCAATGACACAACCCGGCAAAAAATTACTGTTCCTGGTATTCACCAAAAACCTGGCGCAGCACGCCGCACACCTCGCCCAGGCTGGCATACTGCTTCACCGCCGCCAGAATCGGCACCATCAGGTTGCCGCCGTCTTCCGCCACCTGTTTCAGCTCGGACAAGGCTTTCGACACCGCCTCCTTGTCCCGCTGTTCTTTTACCTGGGCCAGTTTCTGCCGCTGTTTCAATTCCATTTCGGCCTTAATGGTCAGGAGATTTTCAGGCGGCGTTTCCTCGATGGTAAATTTATTTACCCCGACGATAACCTGTTCCTGGGCTTCCACTGCCTTCTGATAGGCGTAGGCACTGTCGCCGATTTCATTTTGAATATACCCGGCCTCGATAGCCTTGACCACCCCGCCCAAATCATCGATTTTCTTGATATAAGCCAGGGCCTGCTCTTCTATCTGGCTGGTCAGGGACTCAACCAGGTAGGAGCCGGCCAGGGGATCCACGCTGTCGGCAACCCCGCTTTCATAAGCGATAATCTGCTGGGTGCGCAGGGCAATGCGGACGGAATCCTCGGTAGGCAGGCAGAGGGCCTCGTCACGGGAATTGGTATGCAGGGAATTGGTGCCGCCCAAAACCGCGGCCAGGGCCTGGATAGTCACCCTGATCACGTTGTTGTCAGGCTGCTGAGCGGTCAGGGAACAGCCGGCTGTCTGGGTGTGAAAACGCAGCATCATCGACGCCGGCTTCTTGGCCCCGAACCGTTCTTTCATCAGGCGGGCCCACAGGCGACGGGCGGCCCTGAACTTGGCCACTTCTTCCAGAAATGAATTATGCACGTTAAAGAAGAAGGACAGCCGCTTGGCAAAAACATCCACATCCAGCCCAGACTTAACCGCCGCATCGACGTAGGCCAGTCCATCCGCCAGGGTAAAGGCAACCTCCTGCACCGCCGTGGATCCGGCCTCGCGGATGTGATAGCCGCTGATGCTGATGGTGTTCCAACTGGGAAGGTTGTCCTTGCAGAAGGCAAAGATGTCCGTAATGATTTTCATTGACGGCGACGGCGGAAAAATATAGGTGCCCCGGGCAAAATACTCTTTCAGGACGTCATTCTGGATGGTGCCGCGCAGCTGTTCTGGGGCCACACCCTGCTTTTCCGCCACGGCCACGTACATGGCCAGCAGCACGGCAGCCGGGGCATTGATGGTCATCGAGGTGCTGACCTTGTCCAAGGAAATCCCGTCAAAGAGGGTTTCCATGTCGGCAAGGGTGTCAATGGCAACCCCCACCTTGCCCACTTCCCCTTCCGCCAGTTCATGGTCGGAGTCATAACCGATCTGGGTCGGCAGGTCAAAGGCGACGCTCAGACCCGTCTGACCGTTTTCGAGCAGGTATTTATACCTTTTATTGGTTTCCTCGGCCGAACCGAAACCGGCATACTGTCTCATAGTCCAGAAACGGGCCCGGTACATGGTTGGCTGAACCCCGCGCGTGAAAGGATACATGCCCGGAAAACCAATGTCTTCGGTATAGTCCACCTGGGCTACATCTTCAGGCGTAAACAGGCGCTTCATCTCTATCCCGGAAGTGGTGGCGAAATTTTCCCGCCGCTCCGGGAAACGGGCGCAGGCCTTGTCCACCAGCTCCTGCCACTGCTGCTGACGTTGCTGAAATGCTTGCTTGTGTTCATCACAGGTCATGTTTTCCCCTCCTTATCATGGTATGCCGGTGGCAATCATAATCCATTTTTATACTTTTCCCACTCCTGCCGAACCACCAACTACAACGGAATATTTCCATGTTTCTTATATGGCTTTTCCTGGTCCTTGTCCTGGAGCATTTCCAGAGCCCGGATGATTTTAATCCTGGTCATCTCCGGTTTGATGACTTCATCAACGAAACCATAGGATGCCGCCCGGTAGGGATTGGCAAATTTCTGCCGGTATTCAGCCACCAGTTCTTCCCGACGGGCGGCGGGGTCATCGACATTTTTCAACTCTTTGCTGAAGACGATGTTCACCGCTCCATCAGGTCCCATAACGGAGAATTCCGCCGTCGGGTAGGCAAAGTGAATATCCGAACGGAGCTGCTTCGACGACATGGCGCAGTAGGCGCCACCGTAGGATTTACGGGTGGTAATGGTAATCTTGGGGACAGTCGATTCGGCGTAGGCAAAAATGATTTTCGCCCCGTGGCGGATGATGCCGCCGTATTCCTGGGCGGTGCCCGGCAGGTAACCGGGAACATCCACAAAGGTCAAAATAGGAATGTTGAAACAGTCGCAGAAGCGGATGAATCGGGAACACTTGTCAGAAGCATTGATGTCGAGGCAGCCGGCCATGAAATTCGGCTGGTTGGCGACAATCCCCACCGACTCCCCGTTAAAACGGGCAAAGCCGACCACCATGTTGCGGGCGTAGCGCGGCTGGATTTCAAAAAACTCATT
>Ga0164318_10006605_pt1 | contig 11224 bp, 7 predicted proteins | sample GuaBasSedimGuay9_FD_113734 | JGI IMG/M metagenome (GOLD analysis project Ga0164318, IMG submission 113734) | Subseafloor sediment microbial communities from Guaymas Basin, Gulf of California, Mexico - Guay9, Core 4571-4, 0-3 cm | ecosystem: Environmental > Aquatic > Marine > Hydrothermal vents >... | reverse complement strand
ACCAACACCAAGCTCCTCTAAATATTCCACTATCTTTTTCATTGCCTCTCTATTATGCATACCGTTAAACTTTCCAGAATTTACCATAATCCCATCATCAACATAAGCCCTTTCCATCTCCTCAGCCTTTAGCTCTTTATCTCCCGGCCTTATCACAACCTTTATCTCTATACCATGCTTTTTTGCAAATTCAAAATCTCTTTGATCGTGTGCAGGAACTGCCATAACTGCTCCACCGCCGTATTCATAGATAACAAAGTCGCCTATGTATATTGGTACCCTTTCTCCATTAACAGGGTTTATAGCATATCTACCAATAAACATACCTTCCTTTGGCTTGCTCTCATCTGTACGTTCAGCCAGGCTTTCTGCTCTTACCCTTTCTATAAATTCTTCAACCTTGCTCTCATACTCTGTGCCTTTAACAAGCTCCCTTACCATGGGATGCTCTGGAGCAAAAACCATAAAAGTAACGCCATAAATTGTATCTGGCCGTGTAGTAAATATTTTTATAGATTTATTGCTTCCTTCAATCTTAAACTCTATCTCTGCCCCTTCGCTTTTTCCTATCCAGTTTTCCTGCATTATCTTAACGCGCTCGGGCCATCCTTTAAGTTTTTCTAGCCCTTTAAGCAATTCATTGGCATATTTCCTTATATTTATAAACCATTGCTCGAGCTCCTTTTGCGTAACCTTCGTTTTGCAACGCCAACACTTTCCTTCTATAACCTGTTCATTCGCAAGCACTGTCTGGCAGGAGGGACACCAATTCACAGGGGCCTTTTTCCTATAAACCAATCCCCGCTTAAAGAATTGCAAAAATATCCATTGATTCCATTTATAATAATCTGGATCGCATGTTCTTATTTCCCTGCTCCAATCATAACTAAACCCCAATCTCTTTTGCTGCTCTCTCATTTCCTTTATCCTTTCATATGTCCATTCCTTTGGGCACGCGTTGTGCTTTATGGCAGCGTTCTCCGCTGGTAAACCAAGGGCATCATAACCCATTGGATAAAGCACATTGTAACCAAGCATTCTTTTAAATCTTGCATATGCATCCCCTATTGAATAATTCCTTACATGACCCATATGCAACTTTCCGCTTGGGTACGGGAACATCTCCAGTACATAGTATTTCTTCCCCCTAGGTTTTGCTTTAAATATCCCTGTCTTCTCCCATTCCCGTTGCCATTTTACCTCAAATTCTTTAAAATTCATTGCAGATACCCTGCATACTTTAGCTACTTTTGCCCTCTTTGCTCAATACCTTTTCATAAACCCTTTCATAATGCTTGACCATTTTTTCTATAGTGAACATCTTTTCAACCCATTTTCTACACTTCTTGGGTGATATTTTATCTACATTCTCTATCGCTTTCAAAAACTCTTCGTATGTCTTAACCACAAACCCCGTAACACCATGCTTTACGACCTCTGGCACAGAACCTCTATTGAATGCTACGACAGGTGTTCCACATGATTGGGCTTCTGCCATAACCAAACCAAATGGTTCTTCCCATTGTAATGGAAATATTAAGCACTTTGCATGCTGGTAAAGCTCCACTATCTTTTTAAGTGGGAGGTCTGTATAGAAAAATATATTTTTGTTATCCACATAAGGTTTGATTTTTTCATTGAAGAATGGTTCTTGTACCTTATCTATCTTACCAACCATTATAAGCTTTTCATTCAGTTCTTTGGCTATCTTGACAGCAATATCTGGACCTTTATGCGGAACTATATTACCTATGAAGAATAGATAATCACCTTTCTCTTCGGAAAAGGCATACACATTTATATCTATACAATTATAGACAACATCAATAAAATTCAATCCTTTCAATCTCTTCTTCTGGTTCTTGCTTATTGCGACATAGCTTGTTGTCTTACAAAATAACTTTTGCTGCGGTGTACGGGGAATTAAAAGATAATCATTATGAAGTGTTGTTACTGTTGGTATATTTGAGTGCATTGCCCATGCTATACCGAATTGACCTGTGTGATTGTGTATTATATCAACCCCCTCCTTTTCGGCATCCCTGTATGCATTTATTGTGTGGGTAAAGTAGTGAACAGGATCAATATAATCTATGCCAATAGCTTTCTTGTAGGTAAATTTTAACCTCGCCTTTGTTCTTGAGTCGCCTGATGCATACAATATTACTTCATGTCCCCTTTCAACAAGTGCTTCTGTCAGATGGCTTACTATCTTCTCCGTTCCACCATACTTTTTAGGAGGAACAGATAATACAGGTGGTGCAACTTGTGCTATTTTCATTCTATCAACCTGACTTTATTTTACAGCTTTCTTATGCTTAGACCTTATGGGGCACTTTAATAAATAATTATTAAGACAATCAAATAAATAAATGTTACTATAACATGCGCAAGAGGTGTTATTTTTCACGAAGCGTATCTTCTAAGATTGCTATATAGGCTCTTGCCTCATTTTGCATTTTTTCCTTAAACTCCTTCCCTCTTGGGAGTTTTAGTATTTTCCAAAAAAATACAAGATCTCTCAAACAAATCTCAACCACTGCCAGCCTAAACAAGGCTTGATAGCTCTCCTTGCTTATCCCCTTAAAATACTCCTTAACTAACAATCTTTGTTCCTCTCTGTGATTCTTTCTCTTAATCCAAAAATCAGCGAGATCATACAAAGGATTTCTAAGATGGACGTGCTCCCAATCGATCACCTTTATATCTTCTTTATAGAACATTAAGTTTGCTTCAGAGAAATCTCCATGCGTCAATTTCACAATTCTTTTTCTATTGCGCAAAATTCTCCTTTCTTTGCAAATAAATTTTTTTGTTTTCTCTTTTAACTTGCTTTCAACTAAGGGGTTCCTTAAAAATGTCTTCAGTCTCTGTTGTAAAAAATGGTAGCCAAACAATGGGCTAGAAGGGATAAATCTAAAGATATGGAAGGGGGATGTGTGGATTGTTCTTAAGATACGTGCTATTTTTACTATCTCTGAGTTAGAAAACCTATCTTCAGATACCCTCGAGGCACCTCTAATAAATTCGCAAACGATATAAGGAAAGGTTGGAGAAAGGGAATAATCAAAAACCTTTGGTACCATTTCAAAAAGAGGGTGTCCAGGATGCTCACTTACTGTTTTTAAAAAACCTATTTCATTCAAAAACCTGTTTTTGATCCCCCTTTCTCTTACCAAAAGGCACTTAAAAAATACCTTTCTCCCGTTAACATCTTCACAAACCGCCCGATAGAATCTAAGCCCTTGTGAAGTAGCCTGTACAGCTTGCTTGGGTGTTAATGAAGGCTTTGCTAGGCCCAATAATCTTAACTTGTCCTCTATTACCCTGATCGGATCTTTTACAAAAAAGCAAACCATAATATTTATTTGACTGTGCTCTTATAAACATCTATTGTATTCTTTACCATCCTTTCTATTGTGAATTTTTGCTCAACAAGCTTTCTTCCGTTCTCCCCCATTTTTTTCCTAAGCTCATCGTTGCTTAGCAATTTAATTATACTATTAGCTAAAGCAATATGGTCCCTTTTAGGCACAACAAAACCATTAAATCCATGCTTTATTATCTCTGGTAAAGCACCAGAAGTGGAGACAATAACAGGTTTGCCAGAGGCGTTACCCTCTATCGTAACCAAACCAAATGCTTCATCACCCTTTTCATAACTTCCTGCTGTCGGGTTTATTACTACATCTGATGCCGAGTAAAGCATAAGTACATCGTCCATTGAAAAATCAGCAAGCATAACATGTTTTTTAAGCTTGAGCTCTTCTATTAAGTTAGCTATCTTTTTCATGTATGGGTCTATATCACCAAAAAATGATACTTGTTTGCCAGCTCCTGTAAGGACTAAAATAGCATCAGGAAAGCTTTTTTTCACTATAGCCATAGCTCTTATCCCATATTCCGTGCCTTTAAATTCATCTATTCTTGCGGGATGTAAAATAATCCTCTTATTTTTAAGCTTTGGATATTTTTTGAAAAGAGACTTTAGTTCAGCTTCGCTCCTTGGTCTAAATCTTGTGGGATCAAGGCCATGATACACTACCTCGATTTTCTTTTTCTCAATTCCAAGTTTTACCAACTCGGATTTTACAAATTTGCTAACAGCTATTATTTTTGTCCATTTTATTCTTTTTGTATACGCTACAAAGCTTGGGTTATTTGGCCATACCTGATGGACAGTAAGGATGAGCGGGATATGCATTTTTTCACATATTACCTCACATGCTACGCCATGATAGGGTACAAAGCAGTTAAGGTTATGTGCATGAACCAAATCTGGCTTTATTTTCTTTATCCATACCCCGATTTCTCTTTCAACCTCCTCATACAATCTTTCATACTCATTCTTATAAACAGGAATATTTGAGACGTAATTTGAGAGATTCATAATCTTTGACCTGTGAACCTTTACACCTTTAAAATCTTCCACCTTCGACCTTTTAGGGATATATTCTGTAAGAAGGAATACCTTATGGTTAAGCTTTACAAGTTCTGGTAGTAAAGTTGCAAGATGTGTCTCGACCCCACCTTTTGTAGGGGGAAATGCCCAATGTATGCACGCTATCCTCATCTTATCACCTCTTTTATTACATTTATCCAATCATTCAAATGTCTGGTTATAAGGAAATGTTCTTTTACCCATTCTTTGCCAAACTCCCCCATATTCCTACGCAAGCCCTCATTTTCAACCAGTTTTACAACCTTTCTCGCACAATCTGCATAATCATACGGCTCTACAAGATACCCACTCTTCCCATCCACTATTTGCAAGGGAATGCCACCTACATTTGATCCAATTACAGGGGTTTTTTTCCACAAAGCTTCGCTTATAGTTAGCCCAAAACCTTCCTTGATGGATTTCTGTAAAACCACGCATGCCATGCTCTGAAGGCAGTTCACAAGCGTTGTGTCATGCTTTGCAATTATTTTTACGTCATCTTTGTTTTTGCAATACTCTCGCAACTCCTTGTATATGGCAAAGCCTTCAGGATCATCTGATGCAAATGAACCAAGCATAACAAGCATGCAATCAACCTTTCTCTTCACCTTCTCAAAAACCTTTACAACTCCTATAGGATCTTTCCACTTATCAAATCTTGATATTTGAGCTATTACAGGCTTTTCCAACGTTATTCCATTTTTCTCAAGATAGCTTATCATAAAGCTCTTGCTAAGCTCTTTGTTTTTTTCTGTGAGAGGATCGATAGAAGGCGGTATTATAGAGCATGCTAGCGTTATATCTTTCTTTATATATTTTTTCATGGAAACGACGAGATGATCGTACCTTAATATGAAATTCTTAAGAAAGTTCCATGTTGAGGGGTTTGGAGCAGAGAGGTCTATATGACATCTCCATATCCATGGACACGTTTTCTTAATAAAACTTATAGTGGCAAGGGGTTGGGGATCGTGAACTATTACACATTCATAGTCTAGCTTTGTTTTTGAAAATTTTTTATTTACCTCCAGATATATTTTCTTTTCCTCCTCTTTTATTTCCTCATCGGCACCTTGAAGATTGTTATGAAGCTTCTTCGTTATTGCAAAAAATTTTTTAGGAGCTTGGATAACCTTCCACTCTGCCTCTATGCCAACACTTCGCATAAGCGGTACCATTGAGCTTAGAATCTCAGCAACCCCACCCCCTTTTGATGTAGAGTTTATATGAATAAGTCTTAGTCCAGAAAGAGCTGAGGCATTACTCAATATTCTCTCAATCGTTTCTTTTCCGACAAACTTTTTGTAATCCTTTAGCCTTCTTTCCATAATAGAATATAGACCAAGGTAAAATTTATTGCTTAGTTAGAGCATTAGGTAGCTGTACCTTTGCTTCCTCCTTTAACAGCTCCTTAAGTAACGACCTTACATGTATTATAGAACCCACGTTAAATCTTGCTCTGGAAGGCTCAGGACCAACCTTAATAGAGTATGCAGATTTTGGGAGAGCTGCAAACAAATCCTCATCTGTCTTATCATCACCTATTGCCAGTATAAAATCCCATTTTTTCTTTGAAAGCCAATAAGATGCAGCTAACCCTTTATTTACATGATTGTTCTTTATTTCAATAACCTTATCCCCTTCCAATATTCCGAGATTAAGGTTTGTAGTTAAGTGCAAAACAGCCTCTTTAAGCTCTCTCAATCTTACGGAACTGAGCTTCGGGTCCGCATTTCTATAGTGCCATGCCAGCGATGATTCCTTTTCTTCAATAAAAGAGCCGGGTGTTCTATCCATGTATAACTCGAGTATTGGTCTTATTTCATTCTTCCAACCATTTCTTAATGGTTCTATTGCCTTCCATTCCTTGCCCTTTTCCTTGATCCACATTCCATGTTCTGCAATCAAGCCTACATTTAGCTTACCAAACCACTCATTCAACGTGTTTTTATCCCTTCCACTTATAATTACTATCTCGTTCCCATTATTTTGAGTAACAGCTCTGAGCAATTCTAAAAGCATACCATCTGGTTTTGCCATTTGAGGTGTCTGTGCAAATGGTACAAGGGTTCCATCATAATCCAATAATATTAATCTCCTTTTACTCTCTCTGTACCTTTCTATTAACTTCTTTCTCGCCTCTGCTGTGAGCTTCCTTACACATAACTTTTGCTGAGATCTTTTAACATGCCTCAACCTCTCAATAAAATCATTTGCCCATCTCACAACGTTGTACCTTTTTAATCTCTTTTGCATTATTCGATTGCGTTCTATTTGCTCCTCTACAGGCATTTTTAATGCACGCTCTAATGCTTCTACAATCCTTTCTTTATTATTCGGGTTTACTATTATAGCCTCACCCAGCTCTTTTGCAGCACCTGCCATCTCGCTCAGAATTAAAACACCTTTATCCCTTTTGCTTGCAATGAACTCCTTTGCTATCAAATTCATACCATCTCTGAGGGGTGTTATTAATGCAACATCGGCCAAATGATAAAGGGCAGCAAGTGTGTTAGATGGCAAGAAGCGGTACATGTACCAAACGGGCATCCAATCAATGGTTCCGTGCTTTCCATTAATTCTACCAACCAGCTCATCAACCTGTTTCTTCATCTTCTTATAATGCTCTATCTTTGTGCGCGATGGGACAGCAATCAAAACAAGTGTTATCTTTTCCTTATACTCTTGATTCTTCTGAAGAAATAGATCAAATGCCTCCAAGCGTTGTGCTATGCCTTTTGTATAATCTAAGCGGTCAATGGAGAGTATTATTTTACGTTCTCCTATCTTTTTACGGATCCTCGTAACTTCTTTTCTTACCTTAGGTGTATTGACCAAATTAGAGAAGCGTTCATAATCTATCCCCATGGGAAATATATCTACCTTTACCAGGTGATTATTAGTGATGATCTGACCAAGTGTGTGCTCAATACCTAATATACATCTTACACTGCTCAGAAAATGCTCGACATAATCATAGGTATGAAATCCTATAAGGTCTGCTCCAAGCAAACCTTCCAAAATCTTCCTCCTCCATGGTAACAAGCGGAATATTTCAAAAGAAGGGAAGGGTATGTGGAGGAAAAAGCCTATGGTTGCATTGGGTAAGGCTTCCCTTATAAGCTTTGGGAGCAACATTAGGTGATAATCATGTACCCATATAGTATCTCTAGGTTTATAAACCTCAAGCAAAACGTTTAAAAATACCTTATTAACCTTTTTGTACACTTCCCAAAAGCTCTTACTATATATCGTATATAAAGGGAAGTAGTGGAACAATGGCCATATAGTTTTATTACAAAAGCCGTAGTAGTAATTCTCAATATCATTCTGAGAGAGGAAAACAGGATAACATTTCTCTTTAACCAACCTTTTCTTTACCTCTTCTCTCTCTTCCTTACTCAGCTTATTGGTTGCTATCCCCGGCCAGCCTATCCATAAACTTTCATATGACTTGTAAAAGGTACCTAAACCTGTGGCTAAACCACCTGTACTTTGTTGAAATCTCAACTTACCGGCTCTTTTTGTTATTTTTATTGGTAACCTGTTCGAGATTATCAACAATCTTTTTTTATGCTTTCCAAGCTCTTCATCATCTTCTGACATGCAATAAAATCCTTAATTTTTGGATTTTTAAATCTTTCTTCCTAATCATAACCAGTGTGATGGGATGAAGATAGGGATTGCCCAGCTAAACCCTGTCGTTGGGGATATAGAAGGGAATGTCGAAAAAATAAAGAGTGTTTTTTTAAAATTAAAGGGAAAGGTAGATTTGATAGTTTTTCCTGAGCTATTTCTTACAGGCTACCCACCAAGAGATTTGTTGGAGAGGAAGGAATTTATAAAAATCACAGCTAGAGGCATAAAAGATGTTGTTAATATCTCAAAAAAGAGCAAACGAACAGGGATTTTGTTTGGCACACCTGCGATTAGGAAAAACAAGAAGGGCAAAGGCTTAAGCAATACTGCCTTGCTTGTATATAATGGTAAAATAGTATTTAGGCAGGATAAATCTCTCTTGCCATATTATGATGTTTTTGATGAAACAAGGTATTTTGAGCCTGCAAAAGCTATAAAGGTTTTTAATTTTAAGGATGAAAGGCTTGGCATATTGATATGTGAGGATGCCTGGGGCAAATATAAAATAAATGGTAATGCCATATATAAAATTGATCCTGCAAAGATTCTTGCTGAAAAGGGAGCAAGCATTTTTATAAACATTGCTGCATCGCCCTTCCAAATCGATAAAGACAGCGTGAGGTATAAAATAATAAGGGATAATGCCAGGGCTCATAAGCTCCCTTTTATTTTTGTTAACCAGGTAGGAGGAAATGATGAATTGATATTTGATGGCAGGAGTATGTTTATTGATCCCAAGGGTATGGTTGTTAAGGTTTTACCGGCCTTTAAGGAGCATATAGCTATTGTTAATAGTAAGGCAAAAGGGAAAGGTAAGTATACCTGTATGGATAGAATAAAGGCTGTGCATGATGCGTTAATTTTAGGGATAAAGGATTATATGAGAAAGTGTGGGTTTTCAAAGGCTGTTGTGGCGTTATCTGGTGGTATAGACTCTTCATTAACAGCTTATCTTGCTACAAAAGCAATAGGGAGTAAGAATGTTCTAGGCTTGTTTATGCCATCTCCCTATACCTCAAAGGAGAGCAAAAGTTATGTTAAAGCCCTTGCAAAAAACCTAGGTATAGAGTTAAAGATTGTACCTATAACTCCTATATACCAAGCATATAAAAAATCGCTAAAAAAAGAGCTAAAAATAGGCAGGAGCGTAGATAAAACACTTGAGAACTTGCAGGCAAGGATAAGAGGAAATGTGCTAATGGCATTTTCAAACAAGTACGGGTATTTGGTTTTGTCAACAGGCAATAAGAGCGAGCTTGCTGTTGGTTATTGTACACTTTATGGAGATTTAACCGGTGGTCTGGCTGTATTGGCGGATGTTCCAAAAACAATGGTATATAAGCTTGCTAACTATGTTAATAGCAAGAAAGAGATCATACCTCTGGGTATAATTAAAAGATCACCTTCAGCAGAACTTAAGCCTGGGCAAAGAGATCAAGATGTGCTCCCTCCTTATGATATTCTTGACTGCATACTCTACTATTATCTTGAAGAAGGAAAGAGCATTAATGAGATGGCAAAGATGGGTCTAGATAGAAAAATAATTAAACAGGTCATAGATATGTTAAATAAGAATGAGTACAAGAGAAGGCAAATGCCTGTTGGTTTAAAGGTGACATCAAAGGCATTTGGTTCTGGAAGGCGCTTCCCCATAGCGGCAAAGTATTACTTTATATGAGTGCTCAGAATCCTGTAAATGTCTGTTTCTGGAGTATAAACCTTCCTGATAGAGAAATACTCATTTTGTTCACGAACAAAAACGAAATGCAGGCATTCCGTATCCTCAAGAAAACAAAATGAATTGAAAGCCAAAATAAGGATATGAGAAAAGCTCTAAATAGTGTAGAGATAATGGATGCGTCAAAAGAATTGAATATTCCTAAGGCACAGCTCAAATCGGTAAAGTCTGGAAATATTGCAACTCTGTTGTCGGGCATCATAAAATCTAAATTACTTTACAAAAATTCAAAATATTTAAAAAATATCAACCAAATATAATCCATAAAAGCCCCGGTAGCTCAGCGGTAGAGCGCCCGGCTGTTAACCGGAAGGCCGCAGGTTCGAAACAAAAAGGGACCACGGGAGCTAAAGCCTCCCCGTCCCTTCTTGTATCTTTCCTATGAAAGGTTGCATGGAAATCCTGCCCGGGGCGTGTTATGTTTTTTGTAGGAATTGATTTGGCATGGTCTGAAAGGAATAAGACAGGCATAGCAATATTAAAAGGAAATAAAAGTAAAGCTCATTTCTATTGCAGCAAGAATGTACTATCTAATAAGGAAATCGTAGATTTTATCAAAGAAAAAATTGGAAATAGAAATGCATTCATAGCGATAGATGCTCCGCTAATAGTTCCCAACGAGCATGGTAATAGGAATGCAGAAAAGTTAATTGGCAGGTTGTTTAAAAAATATAAACTAGTGGCTTATCCTGTGAATAGAAAAATAATGAGCCAGTACTCAGGTGGTGTCCGTGGAGAAGAGCTAAGCAAACTTTTTGAAAAGGCTGGATTTAAGCACGATCCATATATTAAGAGGTTCGAATCTGAAAGAAAGTTCTTTGAGGTTTTTACACATGCTTCAATGATCGTTATATTTAAGCTAAGTGGCATACTTCCATATAAATCTAAACCAAAAAGGGGATATGAGCTCAGATGGAAAGCTTTTAAGCAGTATCAATTATATCTAAAAAGTCTAAGCACTAAACACCCATATTTATTTTTACCAAAAGGGATCACAGAGAAAGATGTCAAAAAATTAAAGGCAGGCATGCTTAAAGAATATGAAAATATGCTTGATGCGATACTTTGCGCCTATACAGCATATTATTGTTGGCAAAACCCTGACAGGTGTGCTGTTTTAGGTAATATGAAGGAAGGATACATACTAACCCCTGTTTTTAGTTATATGAAAAAAAGAGTGTTAAGATAAGAATGGTGGAAAGGGTGAGCTATATAGCTGTTTTAAATAAAGAATTCCACCAGTCTATTTGACTGGTGGTAAACAAAAACAAATACTAATTCTCAATCCAAGAATAAAACAAAACCTCTGGAAAGAGAAGAAGGCAAGCCTTACTTAGGCTTGCCTATATAAACTAAGGAGGTGAAACCATGGCCAAAATTAGCAAGAGCTCCAGCGTTGGCAGTTT
>Ga0164318_10006604_pt1 | contig 11225 bp, 18 predicted proteins | sample GuaBasSedimGuay9_FD_113734 | JGI IMG/M metagenome (GOLD analysis project Ga0164318, IMG submission 113734) | Subseafloor sediment microbial communities from Guaymas Basin, Gulf of California, Mexico - Guay9, Core 4571-4, 0-3 cm | ecosystem: Environmental > Aquatic > Marine > Hydrothermal vents... | reverse complement strand
TTAACGCAGATGGACACAGATTAGCGGTGTAAACCACTTTTCAGACCGATAGTTCTCCATTATGGTAGTTGTGGTTGCGTAAGACAATCCGACGTTATCAGAAAATAATAAAAAGATTCACAAGTTCGTTGACCTGACCATCGAAGGCATCACTGATCCGGACGGCCGACGCTGTCACGATCACCATTACTGGTATCACCAGTGATGAGCCGACTGCCTCGATCGAAGGTGCTGGCGGTGCTAAATATGCGCCGGATGCGGATCCCGGATGCACCGGAACTGCCATAGCTCGCGTCAGAGCCGAGCGGTCCGGAGATAATAATGGTAAGGTGTACGAGGTCACGTTCCTCGCAAGCGATGGAATCGGCGAACCTGTTGAGGGTACGGTACAGGTCAAAGTGCCACACGACCAAAGTGGTGATTGTGTGAGCATCGACAGCGGTCAGAACTACGACGCTACTGCAGTGAACTGAAAGGAAGACTCTTCTTCCTTTCTTTTCTTATTTTTTGAGAAGATATCATATCTTTGCCAGACGCGTGAAAATGTTGCTGGCTTGTGCTTCGATCATACGGGTCTTTGCAGCCACCAACATTGGTGCTGTTTTCGTGACTGGCGCGTTTGCCGCCGGAATCGCGAATCTTGTCGCATCGGCGCGAAATCGCGAATAATAACAAATCAACGCCAAAATAGCGTCATAAATCCGTATGCACTGTATTTGAAGTATGTTGAACCGTAGTTAATCAACCACATCACTCCGCAGGTGCTCCCCGCGATCTATGACCTTATCGGGCCAGACCCTGACACCAGAGAGGATTGCACCCTCAGAAACAACCACCCTCGAACCGAGCACGGTCCCGGTCTCAAGCGAACAATTCTCGTGCACGCGGCAATCGTTGTCGATGATAGAACTGAAGATGAGCGAGTTCCTGCCGATCCGAACGTTGTTATAGACATGTGAGGTCAGGATGTGCGCATCATCCTCAATCGTGCAACCCGACCCGATCGTTGTGTACGGACCGATCAGCACCCGTGCTCCAATCGTGGTATTCTCTCCGATCACAACAGGACCAACGATCATAGATGATTCCGCGATATCAGAACCTTCCCGAATCATCACCGGATCCCTGATCCGTGGTGTGGGAATCCTTGCGCTACCGGATATCTGATCTAGTTTCCATTTACATGCGTTCCGGTACATCTCGTGATTGCCGATGTCAGTCCATCTGCCCTGCACGAGAAAGCCATCGATCTCCTTCCCAGCATCGAGCAGGGCGGGAAAGACATCTTTTGCAAAATCATACATCTTGCCGCCCGGGATCCAGTCTATAATCTCGGGATCGCAGACGTAGATCCCGGTGTTTACGAGATTGCTGAATGCCTCACCGGGTTCTGGCTTTTCAAGGAACCTGTGGATCACGCCATCCGCATCCATGTCGCATACCCCGTACTCGAAAGGATTGTCGATGCAGACCAGTCCGATCGTGACCATGGCATCGTTTGTCTCGTGGAACCGGTATATCTCACGAAGCTGCAGATCAAGGACGTGATCGCCGCCAACGACCATGAACGTACCATCTTCGAGGTGCGATCTGGCGTTCCTGACCCCTCCAGCAGTCCCGAGCGCGTTTTGTTCGTATATGCAATCGATATCGATGCCTTCGACCTTCCGCACCTCTTCTTCGATCATATCGCCGAGATAACCAAGTGTCAGCACGGCATCTGTGAACCCCTCTGCTTTCAGGTGCTCGATCAGATGCACGACAGAGGGTTTGTTTAGAAGCGGTATCAGTGGCTTTGGTCGCTCAAGGGTCAGTGGACGGAGTCTTGTGCCCAGTCCACCACACATAATACATGCTTTCATGATATCAGTCCGTGTTCTGATACGTCTCAACGAATTTCACGCTATCCAGTCCCATCGATCCGAAGAGTTCGTTTGCGATCCTCGACTTCGCGAGCAGCCAGTTCTGATTTAGCCGGAGATCGCTTGGCGGCTCGATTATAACAGTCTCATCGACAAGCTCCACATCAAAATCCCTCCTGAGGTAGGATTGTAACAGGGATTTGATCTTGTCGAGGTCATCATCGATCTGCTCTTCGATCGTGTAATCGAAGATCAGTGTTTTGTCAGCCATAGGGCTGTTGAAATCGATTCGCACCCTGCGCCCGATCGTCATGACAACCATGCCCTGCTGCCCATCGACGACCGCCCACATCCCTTTCACAGGCGGCTCTGTAAATTTGGATGTGGGATAGGTCTTTACCAGTTCCGTTTTGTGTTTGCCGTAGCCCTTCTCCGGCGGAATCTCAACCGTCCCGTGATAGCCGGCTTCCTTCCCGACAATATCCTCGTCCAGCCCTTCCACGACATGCCCTTTGCCAACGACGATCACGAAAGAATCGTAGTGGGTCTTCTCATCGTATATGTCATGTTCCTTTGCGACTTCCTCGTCGGTGGTGTCGAATACCGTGCCGTCTTCCAATCGCCCGGTATAGTTTATCCGTATAAAATCCTCATTCTCTATAGTCAATTATATCATCTCACAGTTTGTATTTCTTTTGTCCATTGTGTGGAGCATGATTGTTGCAAGTTTCATAGTATGCGGCAAATGTAAGCATCTTCTATCAGTATATTGTTTATAACGTTTCGTGTAAATCTGATACCAGCTATATCAAGTCCCGTGTGGATTGTCGTCTTCAGAAGTTTTATTAATCGATGCTTTGGGCTCAGAACTGAAATATTTTTCAGAGAAATTTCTGACGGCGGCGAGGGTCGTGTCAGCACCGACCGTATAAAACCATAAGATTTCTTCGGACCATTCTCTTCTACAAACGGAGAAGCGATTAAAAGCCGCCATTCATCAGAATCTGACGAATAGAACCACAGAGAAGCATCTACTTTAAACTCTGTCCCGTCCAGAGCTTCTACCAGATCCTTCCCCTCTTGTATATCCCGCTCTACCAATGCCGTTTTATCCATTGTAGAACTCCATGTGTTCCATCTACGATCGCAGAATAGAGATCTTGCGCTTCTTTATCAGTATGGTTCTCATATCGGCTTGCCTCCGACCAATCTTTGACAGTATTCCAATTATCTGTAAAATCCGGATTACTTTTCAACTCATCGTCAAACTTCGGTCCGAGAGCAGCTATCTTAACAATATCTTCAAGTTTATGACTGTAACTTGCGTTAACAACCTTCTTGTCCGGAAAATCGTGAAGTCTTGTTTGTTTTGCGATACACGCTTTTAACCCACATTCAACCACATATCCGCAAAGATAATACGATCCTTCGTAATTCCCGTTTTCCAGTAACACGTGTGCCTCCCTACATCTGATAAGCGCAAGATCTTGTAGATCATTCCGATTCATCTTCATGCCTCGCTAACATGAACATTTCACATAACATAGCTACTTAAGTCCTGCGCGCAAGCCCGTACCGCTCGACATTGTGGTCAGCAATTGCTTGAATCTTCGCAATCTCATCTCTTCCGCTCTCATCCTTAAACAGATGCGCAAACCGCTTCTGCATCCGGAGGTACTCCTCGACAGGCTTTTGTTTGATCTTATGCACCTTCCCGAGTTCTCCGTTCACGATCTCAAAGATCGGATATAGCGCGGTCTCTACTGCGAGCCGTACGACCTCGACAGCCAGTGAACTGTCGAAGTACCAGCCAGTGCAACATGACGCGTGGATCTGGACATAAGCCGGACCCTCGGTCTCGGTAGCGGTTTTTATCTTGCGGATCACGTCTTTCGGGTATGCTATTGTTGCAGTCGCCACATAAGGCGAGCCATGCGCCACAAGGATCGCGGGCATATCCTTCTTCGGACGGGTATTGCCACAAGAAACCGTTCCGGCAGGTGATGTCGTGGTCGATGCATCAAAAGGCGTCGATGCACTGCGCTGAATGCCGGTGTTCATGTATGCCTCATTGTCGTAGCACACATACGTTATGTTGTGCCCGCGCTCGAATGCACCTGATATGCTGCGGATGCCGATATCGAAGGTGGAACCATCACCTGCGATAACGAGCACCTTCGTGTGAGTATTGCCACGGGCCGCGAGTGCGGTCTCGATCCCTGACGCGACTGCGGCAGGGTTTTCGAAGAGCGAGTGGATGTACGGGACCCGCCACGCCGATTCAGGGTATGGGGTTGTGAACACCTCGAGGCAGCCGGTAGGGCCGCACATAATGCAGTCACTGCCAGCGCCTTCAAGAACGAACTTCGCTGCAAGCGATGCTCCACACCCTGCACAGCCGCGATGTCCCGGTGCCAGTAGACTCTCTGTAATCATTCTTGATGCTCTCCTATCCCCAGTACACTGTGATATTCTCAGAACGGTATGTGGTTGTGCGGTTCGGGATTGAGAGGGTAGTTTGCGCATAGATTGTTGCCTCCCTGCCAGCGAAATACCCTCGGTCCGGCCAGAGACTGATATACTCTGCTTCCCAGTTACCATCCGCGTCCGGGTACCAGTTACCGCTCACGAGACGACCTCCTTCCCTCTCGGTATAGACATGGATCTTCACTTCCATGCCGGGCTCACCGCCCCGTCCGCCCACCTTTGCGACGCGAGGAACAGTAGCCTCGTCTGCCGGATAGGTGATCTCAAGCTCAATAGGTGGGGTCGATGTAGGTGTGGGTACGATGGTTGGTCGCTGTGCCGGTGTAGCTGTCTCTACCGGTGTCGGTGTTACCCTTGGAACCGGTATATCCGGATCGAGTGGGTTTTCATCCTTAGGATCCCAGTAACCATCGCCATCGGTATCCACATTGTTCGGATCTGTTCCGGCAACCAGTTCCCGTTCATCATCCCATCCATCGCCGTCGCTATCGACAACCTTCGCATCCTGTCCGATGCATCCTGATAACAGTAGTAGTGACGCAACTGCCACGATTAGCACAATATCTTTTAATCTCATGATTACCTCCAATTGTCTGGTATCTATTTATTTATGTTTCGGTGATATAAGGACTTTCGCTGAAGATAACCATGACAACCCAAACAATGGTAGAGAAGATCCTGTCTCGAAAGTCAGGAAGAGACGTTCTGCCGAATGATATGGTAGTAGTACCTGTGGATAATTGCATTCGCGCAACGATGGCACGCTTCCGCTCGCAATCCGGTTGATGGCGACGAACTTGCGACGAGAACCGTTCAGGATCCCGACAAAGTGATCGCAATCTATGATTACGCGTCACCGTCCCCGAGCGAGCATATCTCAAACGTCCGGGTCACGATGCGGAAATTCGCACAGGAGAACAGGATTCTATTTTATGAGAACGGCGACGGGATCGGCGCGGACGGCGCGACACACATGTCGATGGGGTTTCTCGGAAACGCTGTAGACGTTTGTGAGTGTGGAGTCAGGGCAGTTATGAGCAACATGGCGATCGAAGCGGGCGGGAAATGCGGACTCTGCGCTGCTGGTGAGAAGACTCGCGAGTTTCTTTGCACGTTACGGCAGATATGATGAGTGCACGCCGCTTGCCCCTTACCCAGAGGCAGATTACGCATCCGTGATCGTGATTGCTGTTGACGACATCGAGCCGCAGATTGCTGCACCGCACCACGTTGATAACGTAGCCCCGGTGGGCAAGTATGCGGGAATGCCGCGTGATCCGGTCTGCATATGCTCGTATACCATCCGGAGGATCGAGGATCTACGGATTGCTGCATGCAGCTTGATGGTAGGAGTGACTACGGGAACGTGGCTCGTGGTGTATCCTGCAAGCAGGAGCGTGCTCTTGCAGGCGATCTCATAGGGTGTGATCGCAACACTCGTTGAGTGCAGGTGCTGTCGTATGTGCGTCCGGATGCGAATTTGGGTATCGGATGGACGGTTGTGCTCGGAGGCGAGGCGAAAGTACTATCCGCTCAGAACAGGAACTTCAAGGGTAGGGTGAGGGACAACATCGCGGAGATGTGCATGTCGTCGGTTGAGACTGCCGCGGTGAGCGCGGTGAGGGGGGAGATTTGCGATCCGCGTGACCTGTTTTAAGGTAGATGGGAATATATAGATAGAAATCCAAAACAAGGAGATGTGGAAACAATGATAAAGACGATGCATGCCGAAGGAGTTTCGAATCTCATCTTGAAGATACCTGGAGATATTGTGGATGCGCTCCGTCTGCCCCCTGATGAAGTGGAGGAAACATTGCACAAAGAACTGGCACTGGCACTGTATCAGCGTGGCGTGCTTTCATCGGGCAAAGCAAGTGTACTTGCAGGGATGGGGCGGATGGAGTTTGAGGAACTTCTGGGACAGCGACATATCCGGCACCACTACACGGAAAGGAACTTAGAGGAAGATATTGAATATGCCCGAAGCCATCAGTGATTCGTCCACCCTGATTCATCTGGCAGGAATTGGACGCCTGAAACTATTAAAAGAATTTTATGGAAAGATTATTATTACACCTGCGGTCTGGGATGAGGTGGTGGTGGCGGGACAGGGTAGGGCAGGTGCCGATGAGGTTAACGGAGCCAGCAACGCAGGTTGGATTGAAGTAATCGCGCCAACGAACGAATCAGTGGTCAGGTTGTTGGAGCGGGAATTGCATACAGGAGAAGCTGAGACTATCGCATTGGCGGTAGAGCGGCATCCGGAGGTGATCTTCTTGGATGAGTCGGAGGCAAGAAGAGTGGCGAATGTGTACGGGTTACGAAAAACGGGAGTGATCGGAATTTTGATCCGGGCGAAGTTAGAAGGAAAGGTGATATCACTTCGCGAGGAATTGGATAAACTGCGTAGCGAAGCGGGTTTCTGGATAGGGGATGAAATATATTGGCATGCATTGAAAGCGACGGCAGAGGCATGATGGTAAAGATTCCAAGATTCGAGACGGAACAAGAAATGCGAAAATTCTGGGATACCCATGATTCAGCCGAATATTTTGAAGATATGAAAGATGATGAGGCAGAGGTTGAGTTTAATCGATAAAGGTGTTTTGGTTGTTCCCATGGGTGTGGATCGTGTGAGGTCTCTACGCGGGATAGCACTTGAAGAGAGGGTCAGTTCAAATGTTTCCGAGAAAACGGATCGATGAATGTATCACGGCACGGGAGAAGTTGAAAGGAGATTAACAGATTGCATAATTATTGTGCACCACAAAGCAAGCACGCAAGAGAGCGTTTCCAGCTCAAAGAGACCATCGTAACCATCAGTTCGGAGGAACAGTACATCCCGGTCGCAAAGCGTGCGATCGAATCATGCAGACGCGATCTAGAACGATTCATCCGGTTAGACCCGTTCTTCGCATCCACACTCGACGAATACCACTGCCAAAAAAATGCTCCTGAGATCGCGGCGCGGATGGCGGATGCAGGCAGTGCGGTCGGCATCGGTCCGATGAGCGCGGTTGCAGGCACGATTGCGGCAATCGCAGTTGAAGCGATGGTGGATGCCGGTGCTACTTATGCGATTCTGGATAACGGCGGCGATATCGCTCTCGTCAACGATGAGACCGTCATCGTCGGGATATACGCAGGAAGAACGGACGATGTCAGCATCGGGCTTGAAATAGATCCGCGTGAGTCTATTCTCGGAATATGCACCTCATCCGGGAAGATCGGGCATTCGATCAGTTTCGGAAACGCGGATGCTGCAACGATTCTTTCGAGCGACGTGTCTCTTGCGGATGCGGCATCCACTGCTGTCGGGAATGCGGCAATCGATATTGCATCGATCAAAGACGCGTTCTCGATTCTAAAAGGAGTTGAGCCAATCACCGGAGGTCTGATCCTCCTTGATGGGTACGTTGGGATGTACGGGCGTGTTCCGGTCGTGGAAGCGCCGCAGAGGGTTGAGTATATCACAGGGGCATTGGGATGATTGGGGTGAATTTGAATATTCAGAGAATGTGCTCGAGTAACGTGTGGCAAACAGATAACCCCCAATCGGTGTAATCTGCGTAAATAAGTGGCTGATAAAGGTTTTTAGCCACAGATGGATATGGATTCCACCGGTTTTATCCACGAGTTACTCGAGCATATATTTCAGAGACACCATCTGAAAATCAGAAGTGTTTTCGCATGGATTAGAAAGTCTCGCCGAAACCTCCGAAACTATTATCACCCAATCGCTCGAATTGCATATAAAACACAAAGGTGATCAAAAAAATGGCAGATATCGTAGAAGCACTGGTTTCCGGCGGGAAAGCGACTGCAGGACCGCCACTTGGTCCATCGCTAGGACCGCTTGGCATCAACATCAAGCAGGTCGTAGATGACATCAATGAGGCGACAAAGGAATTCGATGGCATGCAGGTGCCGGTCAAAGTGATCGTTGACGCCGACAAGACCGTGACACTTGAGGTCGGAATACCTCCGACTTCAGCACTGATCCTGAAAGAAATCGGGATCGGGAAAGGGTCTTCAGAGAGTGAGATTGTTGGAGATATGACCATTGAGCAGGTGCTGCGGGTCGCACGCATGAAAAAGGACAGTATTCTTTCATACACGCCGAAGACCGCAGTAAAGGAGATCATCGGTACCTGCGTGCCTATGGGCGTGACCGTAGAAGGGATGACGCCAGTAGCTGCGCAGCAGGCGATAGGTAGCGGCGAGATCGAGATACCTGATGAGTGGTGACGACAAAACGATTCCGGATATCGCATGCACCATCCTCGATGAGGGACTGATCTGCGATCACTGTCTTGGAAGGCAGTTTGCAAAACTGTCAACCGGGCATACAAACAGAGAGCGGGGGGCCGCGATCCGGCTGGTGCTTGCAATGACCGCGGACATGGCGGGAACGGGTGGCGATGACGAACCAATGCACCCCGACCTTCGGATTCCGGAGCGGTGCTGGGTCTGTAATGGCATCTTTGAGGAACTCGATACGTGGGCATCGAGAGCGGTAGACGCTATAGGTGGGCGCGAGTACGAGACGTTTCTCGTCGGTACCCGGCTTAGCGGGCTCTTGTCTGAGAATGAGGAACTTCTGTGGGAGGAGGTTGGAACCGATCATGCCGAGCCGCTTAAATCAGAGATCAACCGCGAGGTCGGCAAGCTGATAGCGAGCACTACAGGAAAGGAAGTTAATTTCACAGAACCTGACATCGTCTGCCTGCTTGAGATTTCGGAGGGCACAGTAGAGCTACAGATCAGGTCAGAATACATCTACGGGCGGTACCGGAAACTGGTGCGCGGCATCCCGCAGACCAGATGGTACTGTCGGGAGTGCAGTGGCGCGGGATGCGAGCGGTGCGGTTTTACAGGCAAGATGTATCAGGAGTCCGTGGATGAACTGATCTCGGTCAAGGTTATCGAGGCGATGGATGCCGCGGACACCACATTTCATGGCGCAGGCAGGGAAGACATCGATGCACTCATGCTCGGGGACGGAAGGCCATTTGTTCTCGAGGTAAACGAACCCGGAAAACGGACGACCGATCTCGAGCGGCTCGAGCAGGAGATTAACGTTTACTGCGAAGGAAAGGTCACTGTCTCGGGTCTACGTTTCGTCGATCACCAGACGGTCAGGAATCTCAAAGGCGCGCGGCACGACAAGGTGTATCTTGCAACGATCTCGTGCGCGGGTGTTGATCGTGATACACTGGTCTCGGGACTGGGCGAGATAACCGGTGTGATCCGGCAGCGGACTCCGACCCGGGTCGTCCATAGGAGAGCTGATCTGGTGCGGAAGCGAACGGTGCGCTCTGCCATGCTTGAATCGTTCGCAGGGGACTTTGCGGTTGTCAGAATCGAGTGTGAAGCAGGGCTGTATGTAAAGGAACTGATCTTTGGGGACTCTGGCAGGACTGTGCCAAGTTTGGCAGGAGTGGTCGGAGCAGATGTCGTGGTCACAGAACTGGATGTGGTCGAGGTCATGGATGCGCGGGAAGCGGGCGGAAAGTGACCCGCCCAAGCGCAAAAGATGTAAAGCACTGTGTTTTTTAGCTTCTGTGATTTTAACCGCGCTGTATCGAGCGTGTAGATATGATCTTGATAGCCACTACGCTCCCAATCGTCCCAGATTCTTGAAACCGTGATCTCGGCCTCTATAAGGTTATGGGATCGTGTCGTGCGCAGAATCATGACATGCCACGCACTCAGTCCCGTGAGACGGACCCATGGTATGACACACCTCACACACGATGGTTGTGTCATGTATGGGATGACACTCCACGCACTCGATGTACCGGTGCTCACTTTCGCTTTCATACATTGTGTTAAACGGCTTTGCATGACAGTCCACACACAGTCCGGACTTAGTTTCAGCGGAGTCTGGCGAGTACAGGATGTCGGTTGGCACATGTCCGATCCGGTGACAGTTGCGGCAGTCGCGCATACTCATCCCGGTACTATGTCCCGGATGGCAGTCGATGCACATCAGCGTCTCAGCATGTAGCGGATGACACATATAGCACGACAAGTCGGCGTGTTTCGTATGCTCTCTCGCAAACGTCTCTTCGATGACTGTGTGGTGGCATCGCGCGCATTCGCTGTTGTTGCCGTAATCAAACTCGATCGACTCCGGAACATGCGGATCATGGCAGTCGTCGCATTCCGTGACATCGCTGCCATGAAACAGTCCGTGACAGTCTTCGCATGAGGGCAGGTAGCCATGCTGGACATGGCATAGATCGCACTTCAGCTTCGAGTGTCTACCTGTGCCCTTATCGATTGCATCGTACTGCGGGAGATGGCATGGCTGACATATACTGTCGTTGATGTGTGAATCGTTGATCCGTAACTCCGGAGCGTGTGGGTCCGGATGGCAGATCCCGCACCCCTGAATGCCTGTGCCATGTGTATCAGGATGACATGTCCGGCAGTCTGGCTGGTATCCGTGCTGGATGTGGCAGAAGGTGCAGTTCAGATGCGCGTGTCTACCGCTCCCGTCCTTTATGGTAAAATACTGCACCGTGTGACAGTCCATACAGTCGATATTTGTCGAGTTGAGATATGCGCCACCATCGGGAGGGGACGCCCGCTCTGCATCATCAGGGTGGATGCAGCCGTTAAGAGCGGTTGCGCATACAATCATGCCGATAACCAGGACCAGATATGTTATGCGCTTCATAGCCGACGAATACCTCCTTGGTGCTTTATATCGTTACCATTCGCACCCACGATATTTTAACATAGCGCACCGGTATTGAATAAGTTTTATGTATCATGTGGGACTGTTATTTTATTAATGTCTGAACGTTTCGATCAAATAAAAGAATTTTACCGGAGTGATAGCACGTCGGCGGGAGTCTTGCGTGACCT
>Ga0164318_10006603_pt1 | contig 11225 bp, 6 predicted proteins | sample GuaBasSedimGuay9_FD_113734 | JGI IMG/M metagenome (GOLD analysis project Ga0164318, IMG submission 113734) | Subseafloor sediment microbial communities from Guaymas Basin, Gulf of California, Mexico - Guay9, Core 4571-4, 0-3 cm | ecosystem: Environmental > Aquatic > Marine > Hydrothermal vents >... | reverse complement strand
TGCAAGTGTCACACAACGCTTCCCATCTGCATTACCACCTCCCGCTGCAACGAGCGAATTTTGACCGCTCGCCGTCCCACCATCAGCCGATGCAATCACTGCAGCGCCATTGCCGGAGGCAACACTGTCAATGTGCGAAGCGATCTTTACGTGTCGCCAATTCGGGTCAATGCAAATGTTCGTTACAATCAGTTCCCCATCTGCCCCTACGATTGCAACATACCGACCGAGAAAAGAATTTCTTTGTCCCATGAAGTATTGGTTCGTTGTCCAATAATTGACTTCGTTGGTTTGAGCACCACTAGAAACGAGCCTCCAGATAAGCTGCGTAGTCTCATTAATGCTGAGACAAAGAAGTGGAGCAGCGTCGTTACTGGTGGCGATCTGAGCTATTCCCACGACTGCCGTGGCTAGCTGGGGATTCGGATAGGTACCGGTGAGACAGCCGCCCGCTACATCACCATCCCACACGATGGCGTTGCTGTAACTCCCAAAAACAGGGTCCGATTCACTGGTGAGGAAGTTCGTAGAATCCAGGCCATCAATCTTGTCTGAATCCAGACCCGATCCGCTGCCATCGTTTCCCTCGGTCCAAATCTTATCACCACCCCAGGTCAATCCCTTGGAATAAACATTCCCCAGATAGTTGGACCCGCCAGCCACATTGCCAATCCATATCCTGCCGCCTCGAGACATGAAAAGATCGTTGCTTACGAAGATTCCCTTCTGGTAGCGCTGAAGCTCGGTCCAGTCGTTAGGTTCGTTCGTTTTTACGCCCGCACTTATGTCATCACCATCTTGCAAGCCCGGGGGCATCGCCGACCAATCAATTACATTTGATGCAACTGCGTTCGGTGCGAGATCAGCATTAGAAATGGTACCGTCTATTATCGTATCCCCAGCATGTTCATGCGTGGGGATATAAAGGGATTGCAATTGCGAGCCGTCAATGTAGACAGGCGCATAGGCTTTGACTGCCAGAAAACAGAATACGGCGCTACTCGCTATACTCCGCTTCAAATATGAAAACAACATTGGTGTTCTCCGTATCCGCACTGCATACTATGCTGTCACCACTCTCCAAGAGGAAAGTTTTATCAGGAATTACGTCTAGGCTGCGGCAGGCCAGGTTCGAGAGAAATAACAGGACGGCATCTATTTCGCCATCAGAATACACGATCTTTACTTGCTGTATTCTACCCTTTTGATTTTCGGGAATCAGGACGGCTATCCTTTGCACTTCGACGGGTTTGACGCTCTGGACCTGAAAAGTGGCATTACTGCCGTACTGAACGTGACGGAATCCTAGCGTCAGTATTGCCGCAACAATTATTGTCCAAGATAATATTTTTCTATTTCGCGCCATCGCCTGAGTTCTTCTTTTTCAGCGTCGAACACGGACTTTTTGCCGATGTTTTTCTTCTTCTCTTCTGAGGAAACATATACAGCCCTTTTGGCCGCTGCAAATGGAAAATCCCGAATCAGGTTGGCGTAGCGCCAGCCAAATAGGCGGCTGATACTGATCGCAGCTTGCCCGGCATAATAGACTTTTTTGGCCGGGTCTTTGGTTTTGTAAACGGTTGAAATTAGTTCTTGCGCCCGCGCCAGATCACTGACAAATGGGTATCCTATCGGATAGGTACGCCTTCCAAGGATCATTTGAGGGACTAGCCTTGCAACTCCTGGAATATATCCGGCTATGTTCATTAGGAAGTATGTCGCAAAATCCTTTAAAACCTCCGTACCCTTCTCCTTTTTATTTATGTATCTCCCGCGCCACCAGCTGCGGAAAATATCCAGAAATGTTTTCATCGCAGCCCCGGCGAAAAGGATCGCGAAAAAACGCATTGCCTTTTTACTGTATTTACGTGGTCTATGCGTCGCCTTCATCAAATGGAGATATGTTTGACCTCCTATTTTGCCCACCTGGGCGGTGAAAAACATAAGCGGGCGATACCACGTCCTCGCCTTTGCGGCAATTGGACGTTGCATCATGTCACCTGAAGGTTGGTGCCGCGCGATAGCGCGTTCAGTCAATCTTCCCGCCGCTTCTTTCACTGCTGCATCATCTTTGGGAAGTCCTGTCTCTATCTCAAGTATGTCCCTGTAACAATTATAAATTCTCCCTATCGCCTGCCGGTCTCCCTTCACAATCAGCGACATCTGTCGCGATCCGACTCCTATTTGCTCTTCCGGCGAATACGCTAATGCACCGAAGCTGCTGAACAGTTGCCCCAATTCACCTGTGACGAAATCAACGCGACGATGAACGAACCTCTCATATAGAACGGGAGACGCACGGGCCATATCTTCTACGCTTGCGGGCGGACGGAAAAGATTATGAAGCCAAATATGAAAGGGAATATCTTCTAAGGCATAGATATACGAAATCGGCTGTATGAGCGATACTCCGACGTTAAACGAAAGATATCCCTTGCCGATCCTATTGATGAGAGTATCCATCTTTCTTTCAAATGGGTCTACGTTTAGCAGAATTTCTGCCGGACGATTAATGAAATCTATCAACGCCCTCCATGCTTCATTTCCAAATTTTTGCTGAATAATGTCACCAAGAGATGTCGTACGGTTATTCGTTGGATCCTTCCACCTCTGACGTAGTATCCTTTTGAGTGCCGCCGCAATCTCAGCAAAGGCATACCATTCCGCAAACGCATTCATGTAGCGCCCCAATAATTGTGGTGCTTCAAATAATATGAGTGGTTCCATTGCCTTGGTTCGTCGTTTTGTGAAAGAAAGGGAATTTAAAGTTAGCTCATTGAAACGCATGAATCCTAGGAGTTCTTCACCCATTCCCTTGGCCGTCTGCCGATAGAGAGTTAGCGTAGTTTTCGGCCAATAATATCCTTTCCTACCGAATATCTCGGCACCAAACATGCGCAGGGCCAGCGGATTCCCAATATCAGCAAACCAGTCAAATATCTCTCGCAGCGTTCCCGCTATCTTCTTCAGACCCTTGTGGGTCTCAACATATTCAATTATTCGGATTGCATCGTCTTCGGTCATACGCACTGGGGCCATTGTCCTTGCATCTGCGAAGACGAAGCCGCCTTTATCAGATAACAACGACCTGCGGCATTCAGGATCATGGAGACCCATATAAAGGGAAAGCATTGAATAGGGGCTCAACTTCACATGACGTTCACGTCCTTCGCCATGAAAGGTGAAATCAACATAATCAACTATAGGCACACCCTTGAGTGTCGTCTCTATCTTTTTTATTAAACTCATCAACCTGGGGCTGTGATGAGAGAAGCGCCGGGTTTCATATCCCATCTGATGAACACCTGAGAGAGTTTCGGCCATCCGTTCGGCAACATGTTTCCGAATGGCCTCGCGCTTACGCGGTGCTTCGATTATCATTTCATCTATTAATTTCAATAGCGTCGGGACTTCTCCACGTCCGATTGCTTCCAAAAAATGATGTGGCGGCAAATGGGTAGAAAGATAAGCGTGAACTGCTTTTGTGCGTGCAGTTTCTCCAGAGACAGCCCCATACTTTTCAGCCTTTGATATAGGCGGCAATTCCTTAATTTCTTTATAGATTCTCTGCGCCGCCTTAAGCGCTTTTGCCTCCTTGAGCCGACGGTTGATTTTGTCTCCGAGTTTTTGTTGCTGAATAATGCTTTCAAGGAAAGTATTTATCTTTTCAACTTCTTCGCGATTCAGAGACGAAATAGGCGTTTTATCAAGTCGCTGTACTTCTTCAATGAGATAAGGCGGCAGAAAAAATTCGTCATTTTTTTCCGCTTCTTCTATCTGCGCATTGATCCGCTCATCCCATAGCTTCTTCAGCTTCTCCAGTTTGGCCCTTTTCCGTGCTGAAAGCACCGATGGATCATATCGCGCAAAGAACGAATAAAGCAAATCGCGCAACGCCGGACGGAATCGCTCAATCCCCGTTTTCCTGATAGCCTTGACGAGTTTCTTGGTATGTCGCAAAGCCACGCGGCGCTGGGCTTCTTCTTCAGCTGCTATTATGCGTTCAATGGCTTTTTCGCGCAGCTTGCGAATCGTATCCGGCGTCTTGGCGAGGGCGATTCCCTTGATTGCGGTGACGAATTTGCCTCTCTCGGAAGGCGGCAAAAATGCTCTAAGCCAATCCACGACATCCTTTACAGATTCCGCACGCGTCCATTCTTTTTCCGTCTCAGCAGAAAGAATTTTTTCTATCTTTTCTTCATAGCGTTGACGCACCTTCTTCTTAGCTTTTTCATATTGTTCTTTTAATTCCGCGATCCTCTCGCCATATCTTTGCTTCAATTCTTCACGCTTCTGAGCAGCACTTTCGCGTAAAGCTCTTTCGCGTTCGCGCCCTTTTGCCTTTGCTTCTAGATAACGCCTTTCTATGGCTTCGGCCTTCTTGCGCCATTTATCCAAGTCTCTTTCCTTTGAGGCAATGAACTGTTCTGCTAGCTTGCGCAGCTCTTCTTCTTTCTTTTTCAATTGCTGACGACGCTCAATTGCGCGTCCTAATTTATACGCGGTCTTGGCATCTTCTTCATATCCGGGCTCGGATTTGATTGAAAGCAGTCGCTTGATTTCCTGCGCGAGATTGGGGTCTTTTTTGTATTCCTTTTTGCTGAGTAATCGCGCCTCTTGGCTACTCTCTTTTCCTTCTATTCGTTTCTCCGTTTGCGGTTGTTCCTTTGCTGTAGCTGCCGCAGTCACGGAAGGCCGTGCTTCACCAGCAACCAGCTTTTCGACAGCATCTATTCCGCCAATGTCCTGAAAGAGGCGGTCTATATGTTCTTTTGACAATCCCAATGCCCGCTTCTCTGAAACATCCACACGAAGCCCCAATTCGTTAACGACTGCTTCAGCAATCACTTCTTCTGCAACCCTATCGCTTATTTGGCCTGGTGCCACGCCCGCTTTTTCCGCCATCAGCCTACGTGCTTGTTCTATTATCTCTTGTTTAAAGTTCTCATCAGGGTGAAGCGCGTAAGCTGCATGGGCCAGTTCATGTACGACCTGCTCGTGTGTGGCTAATAGCGAGAAACGGGCAACTAAGCGGCCATCATCTTTTGCGCTGCGACTGTTTACATCTGCTAGAATGACTTCGGCTTTGCTGATGTTATCATCAGCCGTTTTTTCCACTTTTGCGGGAAATCTCTTCCATTCGAGTTCAAAATCAAGACCATGCTTTTCTGCCAATTTTCCAAGTGTCTGTTCCGCCAAACTCTTTATCTCTTCTAAATCTGTGCGTTTAGTCTCTGCTTCCTTGACATAGGAATCCACGTCCGCTGACGGATCAATTAACAAAACGTCAATCGGGTCTATGACAATGTTCTTGCTCAGAGACTTACCGATTTCTCCTCTAATGACTCGAAGGGCATTCTCGTATTCTTCCGGTGATATTTCTCCACGCTTTCTTTTTTCGATCAGGAAATCGCGGATGTGTATGATTTCGCCATTGTCATCTTCCACGACCAGCTTTAAGGGCACGCTTTTCTTCGTCTTCGTTGTGATGCGTGCAATCGCCTCGCGCGTGACCGCAAGCGGGTCTGCGCCCGTGAGATTAATGCCTTCGCTTACAGCACGATAAGAGTGACCTACAACGCCCTTCGCCATCTTTTGGCTTTCCGGAGTGACTTCAGTTATCGTCTCTTGAGGGATTCCGCTTGCTTCAGCAATTTTTTCGCGAGCTCGTAATCCCCCGCGTTCACCGCCGCCCTCACCGCGTCCTTCAGTTCCGGCGGGGAGCTTTCGACTAGCTGCCGCCCTTGCAAGGTTAGCCTTAACGATCTGCGTTTCATATCGTCCCCTCCTTTCCGCTTTAATCAGTTCTTCTAACCATTGCCGCGATTCGTGTGTAGCCTTTTGTCTTACGATATCCCAAAATGCCTCACGCGCGGCTTCGGTGCTGGGATGGAAGTATCCCTTTTGCTTGAGCACATACGCATATGTAGCAAGCTCCTTCAAGGGCAGGTCTTTTATTTCCGGAGGAACAGCGAGCTTATTTCTGATCGCTTGTATTGCCTCCCATGCATTTATTATTTTCTGCGCCGCTTCATGGCTGCCGCCAGGGTTTACGTCAGGATGGACAAGGCGTATCTTCTGCCGGTAATTGCGCAGCAACATTTCGTCAGACCAGCTCGGATCCGCATTCAATGTTGCGTAGGCCCTTGCAATTTCTTCTGCTGAAGGTACGTGCTTCCCGGTGCGGACGTGGGCGGCCCTCTTAAGAATTGATTGGATCTTGTCAAATGGCGCATTCTGTTCAGCCAATGCTTCAGCCATGTTTTCAAGCAAATGCACCTTGGCAATGTAACGGCTGAGCCGTCTATCACCTGTCAGGCATTTATTTACGATATCCTGCGGGATACCGATTTTACGGAAATAACTGTACATGCCTCCCATTTCACGCAGACGCTGGCGTTCCATTGGCGAGCCCGTTCCCAACGACATCCGGTCTACGATCCTGAGGGCATCTTCTTTGGGGATCCCATGCCTTATGAGACTGCGTGCTTGTGCTCCGCGAATGTAATCTCTTGCACCAGTCGCCACCTCAATGATGGAGAACATAACCATATTTTCCATCAATGAATCCAGAGACGGGAGATTACGCTGACGCCATCGCTCTACTTTTTCAGGATCAATCCCCGCTTTTTCCGCCAGGTAAGCCGCTGCCTCAGTTGAACCATAATCCCAGCCGCTGAGTTCAGCAGTCAAAAGTCCAGCACGTGAAAGGCGTTTTAACAGCGCCTTGGTCACGCTGGGCGCGGTTCTGGAGAATTTATATTTGAAGGGTACATGATTAAAAATCACCTGCGCCGCTACCAGATCAGCCACCCGCTTGGTCAGATCGGCTTTACTCATCTCCCTCTCAGAAGGGCGCGTCATAAGATAGCCCAACAATTCCGATCCACCGGCTAAGAGGATGCCGCCTTTAGCGAAGGCCAGATAAAAAGGCAGATTATAGAGATAATGCGGTACGGTTTGAATGAGCAGCCGGGGCAAAAATGGCAATTGCTTGGTCTTACCCATTTCTTCTGCGGCTATCAGCAGTTCTTCTGCGGTAAAATCTTTGCGACGGCCTTCCTCATCGTAGTAATCACCGAGTATTTTTTTGACATTGGAGATTGTTGAAAGCAGGGCGCTGCCAAAAGCACTGTGCCGTATGCCTGCAGTCGCGGTTACTAAGGGATGCTCATAAAAATGCTCTTCTTCCAGTTTTTGCAGCAAAAGCTCGCGATTGTATTCTTCAATTTCTTTCCGCCGCTCCTCACTTTCGACATCCAATTTCCTGACGGCTTCTTGGATTACTTCTTTTCCTTTTTCGCTTTCCAACCATCGCAACTTATTGAGGAAGTCAACCTTCGCATCTGGATCGGCATCCGGCCATATTTGATAAGAGGTTGCAGGAAGAAACAGATACGGACTTTGTTTTAGTTCATCAGGAACGGCGTCTCTTTCCACCGCTTTCTTGAAGCCCTCCAGTGCCGCTACCGTATCCTGAGATTTGATATCCACGGGTTCGGGACGGTTAGTGACTTCCTGTTGTCGTATGGCGTCGTAGGTTCCGGCCATATCCAAAAGCGATGGAGCAGCGCCTTGAATGGGGGGCGGAGAGAACGAAGGTGCAGGAACATTAAAAGCCCTGTCTTCGTCTTGCTTTTCCAGAACGCCCGATATTCTCTCAAATCCAAAAGGCATTGTTAACGTCCACTGAATTTTCGTCGCTGCTGTTCGGCTTCCCCTAAAATGTTGACCCTTGTTCCGCCTTTGATCTGCTGTAACGCCTTTTCCAATTCACTCAGGCTTTTCTCATTCAGCAAATCTCTCACAGGCATCTGCAAACCCCTGCTTCTTTCAAATTCCCGTACCAGACGGCTGGCAAATGGACGCAATACCGACGGCATAGGCATAATCTCGGTTGTTTTCTCCATCCACTTGACCTTGGCTGCTTCAGGCACGCTCACCGCTGTGCCGAAGGCTTCGTTTATATCAGCCAGCGTTAGGCTGTCATCTGTGACAATCGCCTGGGCAATTGCAGGTAGTTGCGTGGGGTCTTTTACGTCTATGCCCAGTTGACTTTTGATTATGCCTTCGATCTTCGACAACCCCTCTATGGTGCGGTTTTTCTGCTCGCTTACTGTACGTTGTCGCAAGAGCCCTTCCTTGGCCGCCAATGTTTCGGCAGGGATAAAGGCCAGACTTTCACCCTCAGCTTCTTCTCTGCCCTTTTCTTCAGGGATAGCTCTCTTGCCTTTCCCGATCTCTTCTATTTCCTCTTTGCCGAGAACGACCTTCTCCCCATCTTTCCTGATGATACTGAAGCCGCTTAAGGCGCCGGTATCGGGATCAAAGACCCGTTCTATCTTGTCTATCTCTGAAGGGTCCATTCCCACCAATGATGCATATGCATTTTTAGCGACTTCATCAAAACCAAGGACCAAGGCATCAGACATGAGCTTTATGAGACGCTGTTGGGTATCCACAATTTCAGAAAGAATCCTGGTTTTCCTACGCAAATTCGGCAAGGAATCAAATCGGAATTCTTTGTCTCCTGCCTTTATCGTGGCGATATTATACTCAAGCGCGGTTCCGCCCTCTTGACTGCGACTCTTGGTGATTTCAATGTCTTCAGGCGTTATATCAATTCCAGGGTGTAATTCTTCGAAGAAACTTTCGATGGCCTGCTTATCGCCTTCGGCTACCGCTGAAGACAATGCGTCCTCCAACATGGATCGCATTTTGAGTCGGCCTTGCTTGATACGCAAACGGTTGATCTCTTCCTGAATCTTATTTTCACGTTCGCGCATCTTCAGTTCACGCAGCGCCAGACCTAACCGGAAACCCGATTCCACGCCCTCAGCTAATCCCTTCATAAATCCGCCTATTGCCGCATCAGCCATTTCACACCTCCTTTATCAGAGTAAAAACGGAAGAATAGTTGCGCCAGTTCCTATGAATTTCCCGATGCCACTCGACATGGCGCTTTGCTGCTTCAGTTTCTGCTGTTCACGGCGATATTCCAGATCAGCAGCCAGGTCCGCTGCTGAAATTATATTCTGCAAATTCGCAATGGTCAGTTGCAGGGCTCGCGCGTAAGCGTTTTCGAGCATGCCTGCTGCGCCCGCATATGCCTGTTCTGCGCTGGCTAACGCTCTTGCGCCGATTTGCGCTGCGGGTTCTCCGGTTCCAACTAATCCAGCCAAGCGCTGTATGTTTCCTTCACGTACACTGCGCCTTATGCCCTGCCCCACCCCTGCTTCCGCCGCCCTGCGGAAAAGAGCCAGCTTCTGCCACGTTTCCTGAAATCGTGGATCGCTTATATCCAAACCGAATCGTGAAAGCGCCCGGCCCATCCTCTCCTTCGCCTTTTCATACGATTCCTGTAAGTTCTGCTTAGCGAAAGTTATTTCGTACTCGGGAATACGCCCAGCCCGTGCCGCAGCTGCCGCCTCATAGACGTATGGGCGGAAGAGTTTTTTGTATCGCGCCCAGGATTCTTCAGCGAAGCCGCGTTGCTGACGAAGCAATCGCGCCTGCTCTCCATATAGGCGACGCACATCGCCAGGCAATTCCGGCATCTCAAACATGGATGCCATTGCCTCTTCTCGTCTTTTCTTCTTTTCTATCGCAAGCCTAGCAAGTTCTTCTGTCAAAGAATTGCCCATTTTTATCTCCTTTTTCTCAGGTCAAAGCCGTGCCTCCTGCTATGTTGAAATCATTCTCTATGGCATAAGATTGCCCGGCACTTATTCCCGAACCCGATCCCAGCGCTTGCCCGATCATAAACGCTCCACCAATATTGCCTACTAAACCCCCTATCGCTTCCCACATCATCATTTTTTCCTGTTCATTCAGCAGGTCTCGGTAAGCCCGACGTTTCATTTCGATTTCATGTGCTTTCCCTGCCAATCTCGTCATTGCCGCCTGTCCCCTCGCCTGCGTTCCCAATAATTTACCTAGCGCCTGTGCGCTGGCAGACCCAGCGGAAGTTGCGATCCGCGCTAATGACAATACCGATCCCGGCTTTTTCAGGCCCATTTCAGCAATGGCTTGTGTGCGTCCAAATTCCATTTCGCTGAGCGCATTACGGACGGCCTCACTCTGTTTGTATGATTCTCCTGCCTCAGCCTGCGCTTTTATGGCTGCCAGCCGCATAGCATCCGAAACCGAGCCACGCGGGCCTTCAGCCAGCAATGTTCCGAGTGTTTCGGCAAAAGGCTGGCGCTGAGCTTGTAACTGTATATTGGTAGCGGCATATTCGGCTTCCGCCAGTTGCGGTTTGGTCACTTCCTTAATCAGCCGTTCTTCTGCAGGCCAGACCTGACCCTTTACGTAGGAGATTTCCTCAGCACCGATTGCTCGCTGCAGTCGCGCGAGTTTCTTCAGTTCCCGATAGAATCTTTTTTCCTCTTTAGTTAGTGTGCCTGATGGCGGCGTAAAAGGCAGCGAAGCCGGAACCGTAGAAACATTCACCCCTGAACCCGCAGTCAAAGCCCCCCACAGCGATTGCAGACCGCTTGCTCCTAGAGTTAGCAGACCCCCTGTTATTGCAGCAGGAGCAATGAAAGGTGCGAAAGGAGCCGCCGCCGCCGCTAAAGGCAAACCGAATACGGCAGGATGTTGTTTAATCCAGCGGCCTGCCTTCTTGAATTGTTCCCCGGTCCACTCGACGACATCTACAGCGCCCTGGCCGACATCCTTAGTCCATTCCCACGCCTTTTCAGCGCCGCTGGTTATCGCGTCGCCTACATCTTCAATCGTGTCAGTTACATCATCCCAACTTACCATTTTATTTCTCCGCACTAGGAATACTGCCTGCGTCTGCCATACGAACAAGAATTGAACGCATCTGCTCGATGTTTTCTTTTACAACCCGCAAGAATCTCATCAATTCAGCGTCCGCCGTCTTCGGCAGGGGGGGCAGAGGCGGCAATAATTTTTGCACTTTTTCTTTCGTTACATTCATGGCGTCATCATCTCCTGCACACTGGTTGCAAGCTCTATAGATTGTACCGCATCTTGGCTTTTCACTTCAAATGTGACATATTTGTCCGCATCTGTCCTCGGTATTTTAGTAATGGAATCGGAATGAATCTGAATTTCCCATTTCTTATTTTCTGCGCCCCTGCCAGTATATAAAGTCAACGTGATCGGATAGGTGGTCGCCATCACCCTTGCGACATTGAATCTTACCGGTAGCTGATGAACGAAATCACCGCTGCGCCACGTCAGTTCCCGGCAATTTT
>Ga0164318_10006602_pt1 | contig 11226 bp, 10 predicted proteins | sample GuaBasSedimGuay9_FD_113734 | JGI IMG/M metagenome (GOLD analysis project Ga0164318, IMG submission 113734) | Subseafloor sediment microbial communities from Guaymas Basin, Gulf of California, Mexico - Guay9, Core 4571-4, 0-3 cm | ecosystem: Environmental > Aquatic > Marine > Hydrothermal vents... | reverse complement strand
TCCACCATCATTTTTGCCTTCGGAAAGTAGCCCCTATCGTAGATTAAATCCCCATTGACAAAAACCTTTTCAACATCACTTCCCCTAGATGCATAGACAAGATGGGAGAGATAATTGTCCTCCGGGAGAAAGTGGAGTTTTTTGGTGTTTATTAACACTAGATCCGCCATGTAGCCTTTTTCCACTAAGCCCGTATTTAGTCCCAGTGCCTTTGCTCCTCCAAGCGTTGCCCAATAAAAAACATCTTCTGCGGTAGCTTTAGTTGGGTTTTCAGTCTTCACTTTGTTCAAAATCGCTGCGAACTTCATCTCCAAAATCATATCCATAGCGTTGTTCGACACTGCACAGTCGTTACCCAGAGCTATGTTCGCTCCTCTTTCCCAGAGCCAGATTATAGGAGCTATGCTGCCCTCAAGCTTGGCCAGGCTGATGGGACAGTAGACCAAAGTGGCACCACTCTTTGCATAGAACCCAACTTCCCTCTCGGTTAAATAAACGCCGTGGACGCCGATTAACCTCTCGTTTAAGAGTCCAGCCTCTTTTAGATACTCAACTGGCAAAAGACCTTCCCTCTTCTTGACGCGCTTTACTTCTTCTCTGCTCTGAGAAACGTGAATATGAACAAGAGCATTTTTCGGCTCGCTGAAGTCCCTAACTCCTTCTAATAGTTCTCTGGAAACAGTATCCGTTGCATGAGGTGCTAAAGTAGCTGTAACTAGCTCGTCTTTACCGCTCCACTTTTTGAAGAACTTAAATCCCTTTTCAGGCTCCGCTATGGGCATGTCGACCAGATCCATCATAGTCTGTCCAATAAAAGCCCTAACGCCAAGCTTTTGGGCTGCCTTTGCGATCTCCTCAGCAAAGAAGTAGTGGTCATTTATTGTTGTTGAGCCGTTTGCTACGGCTTCCGCGATTCCAATTAGGGCCCACTTATAGACATCCTCTCCCGTCCATTCCTTTTCCATTGGCCATATAACATTATTAAGCCATTCATCAAGGGGAATATCATCTCCCAGCCCTCTAAACTTCGTCATCGCAACATGGGTGTGTGCATTGATCAGTCCGGGAATGATAAGATAATCCTTTCCTCCAAAAACCTCATCAACATCCCAGTTTTTGAGCTCTCCTGTAGGCACAACATCGTAAATTCTGCCACCCTCCAAGAGGACCGCCCTACCTTTTTTGGCACCTCTCACATCGAGGAGTGTTCCCATGATAGCCTTCATCTCAATCACCTTGGGTAGTCCTAAAACCTATTTAAAGTTTGTCAGAATGTCAATTATAAAAGCGAATAATTTAAATATGAGCCAACCTTAGGGTTACCGATGCCTATGCCGATGCTGTTTGAGCCTAAAGCCAAGAGGTTCAAGATAATTGTGATGTGGATGAATTGACTCTTCTTAGATAATTTAATAAACCCGCCATCCAAGTTGAAAAAGATTGAGATTGGAGGTGTTTCATGATGATTGATAAGGTTTACTGCTCTCAGGTAAAACCCAAAATGGAAGGGGAGAGGGTCAAACTTGCCGGATGGGTTTATAGAAAGAGAGAAGTTGGTAAAAAAGTTTTCATAGTCCTCAGGGACTCAAGTGGAGTAATTCAAGCAATATTTAGGAAAGATAGTGAAGAAGCCTACAAGCTAGCTAAAAAAGTTGGTATAGAGTCCAGCGTGATTGTAGAGGGAACGGTTAGAGCAGACCCCAGGGCTCCGGGTGGTGTTGAAATCCAAGCAGATAAACTCGAGGTAGTTCAGGACGTCGAATTTTTCCCGATAACAAAAGATGCGAGTGATGAATTCTTACTAGACGTAAGGCATCTCCACCTTCACTCACCCAAGGTTGGGGCAATTTTGAAGGTAAAAGCCACCATGATGCAGGCTGCAAGGGAGTGGCTCCTTCAGGATGGATGGTATGAGGTGTTTCCGCCCATTCTAGTTACAGGGGCAGTTGAGGGTGGTTCAACACTCTTCAAACTCAAATATTTCGACAGAGAAGCATATCTAAGCCAGTCCGCCCAGCTCTACTTGGAAGCAGCAATCTTTGGTCTGGAAAAGGTATGGTCACTTACACCAAGTTTTAGAGCCGAGAAGAGCAGAACACGGAGACATCTAACGGAGTACTGGCATCTCGAACTAGAAGGTGCTTGGATGGATCTGTGGGATATCCTCAAAGTTGAAGAAGAGCTCGTGAGCTACATGATCCAAAGAACTTTAGAACTCAGAAGGAAGGAAATCGAGATATTTAGAAAGGATTTTGAAACGCTCAAAAATACGGAGCCACCATTCCCGAGAGTGAGCTACGACGAGGCTATTGACACACTCCAAAGCAAAGGCGTGAGCATAGAATGGGGAGAGGACATGGGTGCGGATGAAGAGAGAATTCTAACTCAAGAGTTTGATAGACCATTCTTTGTGTATGGCTACCCAAAGCACATAAAAGCTTTTTATATGAAGGAAGACCCCGAAGACCCAAGAAAAGCTCTAGCCGCCGACCTTCTAGCACCAGAAGGATATGGAGAGGTTATAGGAGGAAGCCAACGTGAAGATGATTATGACAAGCTCGTCCAAAGAATCCTTGAAGAGGGCATGGATCCAAAGAATTACGAATGGTATCTCGACCTTAGAAAATATGGCTCAGTCCCACACAGCGGTTTTGGTCTGGGACTGGAGCGTTTGGTGGCGTGGGCAATGAAGCTCGATCATGTAAGATGGGCTACACTGTTCCCAAGAACACCTTCGAGGATCTATCCTTGAGGTTTTCTCATATTTTCCTTAATTCTCAAAAAGATGGCTTCTTTTTCTGAAGAATCATCAGAAACTCAAACCCTACTGCTTATCCTGACAGTAAGAAAAGTTTAAAAGAAGAAAACGGCTCATAAGAATGGATTTCTAAACTTTCTGCCTGGATAGCGTGCTATGCCCTCAAGTTCTTCCTCTATTCTTATGAGCTGGTTGTATTTGGCATTTCTATCGCTCCTTGCCGGTGCTCCCGTCTTTATCTGACCCGCATTTAACGCCACAACCAAATCCGCTATAGTTGCATCCTCTGTTTCTCCGGAGCGGTGGGAGACAACTACTCCATAACCCGCTCTGAAAGATGTATATGCAGCATCAATTGCCTCACTTAGAGTTCCTATCTGGTTGACCTTGAGGAGGAGTGCATTTGCTGCGCCGAGTTCAATGCCTTTTCTTATTCTCTTTGGGTTTGTGACAAATATATCATCCCCAACTATCTGTATTTTACTCCCAAGCTCCTTGGTTATGAGAACAAAGCCATCCCAGTCCTCTTCGTGGAAGGGATCTTCAATGGAGACTATTGGGTATGATGAGACGAGTTCTCTGTAGAGTTCCAGTAACTCTTCACTCGTGTATTCCTTGCCGTTGACGACATATTTGCCGATATCCGGGTGATAGAATTCGCTTGAGGCGGGATCCATTGCAAAGGCTATCTCGTCGCCGGGCTTGTAGCCAGCTTCCTCAATTGCCTCGATGAGTAGCTCAAGTGGCTCATGGGGCTCCTTCAGTGGCGGAGCAAATCCGCCTTCATCTCCCACATTTACCGCATCCTTACCATACTTTTTGGCTATAACGCTCTTGAGCACGTGATATGTCTCGCTTACCCACATTATGCCCTCTCTAAAGGATTCCGCTCCAACGGGCATTATCATGAACTCCTGAAAGTCCAGCTCATTACCCGCGTGTACACCCCCGTTTATAACGTTGCTCATCGGAACGGGCATTACGTAGGCGTTTGTACCCCCGATGTACTTATAGAGGGGCAAACCAAGGGTGTTTGCTGCTGCTTTTGCAACCGCGAGAGAAACACCAAGGATTGCATTTGCTCCCAAGTTTGACTTGTTTTCCGTTCCATCGAGCTCGAGCATGAGCATGTCGATGTCCCTCTGGAGCGTGACATCCATTCCAACCAGCTCAGGAGCTATAATTTTGTTAACGTTCTCCACAGCTCTCTTAACACCTTTACCGTGGAATCTCTTTCCCCCATCCCTGAGTTCCAGTGCCTCGTGAGTCCCTGTTGAAGCACCGCTTGGAACAGCGGCTCTTCCCATTGCAAAGGGCGTGTAAACCTCGACCTCAACGGTTGGGTTCCCCCTTGAGTCCAGAATCTCCCTTGCAACTATTCCCGTAATCTCAAATGGATTCTCCATGCCAAACCACCTCGAGTGATATTGGACGTCAGAACTTAAAGTTTTTGGGTGGTTATACTCAATTTTGAGGGAAAACCCCTAAATATACAAAGATCAATAATCCTCTAGGTGGTGCTCGTGGATATTGCAAAGTATATTGACCATACAAATCTCAGAGCATATGCAACCAAGGAGGATATAATCAAGCTGTGCAGCGAAGCCAAAGAATACGGCTTTCATGCGGTTTGTGTTAATCCATATCGGGTTAGACTTGCCAAGAAGGAGCTCGAAGGGAGTAGGGTTAAGGTGGCGAGTGTCATAGGATTTCCGCTGGGGGCAACACCAACGGAGGTCAAGGTTTTTGAAGCCGAGAAAGCCCTAGAAGATGGCGCGAATGAGCTCGATATGGTGATAAACATCGGTGCACTGAAGGACAGGGACTATGAATACGTCAAGAGGGATATAGAAGCAGTTGTGCAGATAGCCCACAAGAGGGGGGCAATTGTGAAGGTTATCATAGAAACATGCTACCTCAGCGATGAGGAGAAGGAAACAGCGTGCAGGCTTGCCATGGAAGCAGGGGCAGACTTTGTGAAGACATCCACTGGCTTTGGAAGTGGAGGGGCAGCCGTGGAAGATGTGAAACTCATGCGCAGGATCGTAGGGGACAAGCTAGGTGTTAAAGCTGCGGGAGGGATAAAGGACTATGAGACGGCGCTGGCTATGATAAAAGCCGGTGCAAACAGGATCGGGGCATCAAAAGGCGTTGAAATTGTGAGGGGGGTAGAAAAATGAAGGAAGACTTGAAAAATATCATCCTGACTGAAATAGATGCTCTCAAAAAGGAAGGTCTGGAACCTGACATAATCCTTGCCGGAGGAGAGTTTCTGCTGAATGCCGGGGATCTCCTGGTAAATTTGAACCTGAAGATATATGAGGTTGAAGAACTTGGATATGATGCCGTTATAGCGGACTCGCAGGCGTTAGGACTCATGAAAAAAGCATCGAGGAGGGTTTCTGTCGATCCTTTCCTAAAGGATAGGGAAAGGGAGACATGGGACGAGCTGGGAAGAGTCTAAGCTTTTATGCTTTTATAAAGCTCTCTATCTGAGGATACAGCCTTTTTATTAGGTATCCCGCACCTCCCCCCACAATTATGCCACTAACCGCCTGCAATGTGTTCCCGGGGACTTCAGTTAATGCCGCTCCGAAACCGTATAAGTAAACCCCCACAAAGAAGTAACCGGAGACCATCAAAAATCCACCCAAGATTGTAGCTATCAAAACCACGGTGAAATCGAATCTCTTTGAGACGAGATATCCAACGATCCATCCTTCAACCCCTTTTATTATGAGCGTGAACGGAGCCCAGTGAGGATATCCACCTAGGGCGTCCGCAAGAGCGGAACCAAATCCTCCCGCAAATGCCCCCACAAGAGGTCCAAATAGGACACCGCTGAGCATGACCATTGTATCGCCTATGTTTATGTAACCACTTGTGGCGGGTGTGGGAACCCTAATAGCTATCGTGATGACTGCAACCAATGCGGTCATCACAGCAGATATTGCCACCACCCCGGCACTCTTAAAGCTCTCCTTTTTCCACACGAATATGTAGGTTAGATAGAGCACTGCAACAGCCAGCAAAATCCATTTTGTATATGGAGCCAAAAACATGATGCTTTCTTCTCCCATATTCTCACCTCATCTTGATAATATTCTCAAGTTAAAACTTGAAATAACTGCTTAAAAACTTTTCTTCAGGATGTCTGAAATTGAAAAAAAGAGGGAAATAGAATCACTTAAGGGATGCTTTCAGTGCATCCTCAAATATCTCCATTGCAACGTCTATCTCCTCTTTCTGGACAATCAAAGGTGGAATGAACCTCAATGAGTTGTCTCCACAGCCAAGGAGTATCAAACCACGCTTTGCAGCTTCCTTGGCAACCTTGTTCCTGACCTCAGCATTCTTCTCCTTTGTATCCTTGTTCTTAACAAACTCAACTGCCTGTGCCAGCCCTATACCCCTCGCATCTCCTATGACCTCGTACTTCTCCTCGAACTCCTTCAGGCGCTTGTGGAGATACTCACCAACCTCTTGGACATGTGGGAGGAGCCCTTTAACAATTTCAACAACTTCGAGAGCTGCCTCAATTGCCACGGGATTTCCTCCAAAGGTTGATGCGTGTCTCCCCGGCTTGTCAAAGGCTATATCCGCCCTGTGGACAACACCCGCAAGCGGGATTCCTCCACCGATTGCCTTTCCAAATTGTATCGTGTCGGGTGCGACTCCAAAGTTCTCAATCGCCCAGAATTTACCGGTTCTTCCAACACCCATCTGAACCTCATCGTCGGCTAGGAGAATTCCGTACTTATCTGCAAACTTCCTTAATTCTTTAAAGAAGTCCTTTGGTGGGACAACATAGCCACCTTCTCCCTGAATCGGCTCAAAGACGAACGCACCCACTTCATGCGGCGGAACATGCTTGAATACATAATCCTCAAGGAACTCAAAGACCCTGTTTATGAGCTCCTTGGGGTCGGCATAACCATCTATGTGCCACGGGTTTCTGTAGGGGTTTGGATAGGGGATGTGCTCGATACCCGGCATGGTTGGGAAGAAGCCATCCTGCTGCACCCATTTGCTTGCCGTGAGGGATAAAACCGCTTGGGTTCTTCCGTGGAATGCGTGATAGAACGCTATGAATCTCTTCCTCTTTGTGCCGTACTTGACAAGCTTCATCATCGCTTCATTAGCCTCTGCACCGCTGTTCTGGTAGACAACCTTCTTTTCAAAGTCTCCGGGAGAGAGTTCTCCAAGCTTCTGTGCAAGCACAACGGCATTCTCATAGAAGAAATCGTTCAATGCAAAGTGTGTGAACTTCTCGGCCTGCCTCTTTACGGCTTCAACAACTTTCGGGTGGACATGCCCAACATTCATGACACCAACGCCGCTTCCAAAGTCATAGAAGGCATTTCCATCAACGTCATAAACCATAATTCCTTCACCCTTCTCAATAACAATTGGCAGTGTCTCTGGATCCTGCGTTGTCTGTGCTAAAAACTTAAAGTTTCTATCTATTACCTCTTTTGCCTTAGGTCCGGGGAGTTCTTTAACAACAGGTCTCTTCACCATATCAGCTCACCATTGCATAGAAGGGAGTAGTGGTATATAATTTTATGTTCATTAAAGAACACGTTAGCTCGAAAAAAATTCGAAAAGAGTTAAAAACTGGTGAACTATGGAATGGAAGTCGAGGAAAAAAGGACCAAAATTAAAGCTCACTCCGAAAGATTTTTCTCACGCCAGTCCTCAAGCAGTTCCTTCGCAGATGCAGCCGCTATAGCTCCCTGACCGACAGCAACCGCTATCTGTTTGAAAGTGTTCGTTATATCACCAGCTGCAAATATCCCCTTAACCTTGGTCCTCATGTACATGTCCACTGGTATATACCCATATTCATCCGTTATGCCCAGATGCTTCACGAAATCTGTCTTCGGCTCATATCCTATGAATATAAAGACTCCATCCACCTTTTTTTCAAATGTTTCTCCAGTTTTAAGATTCTTTAGGATCACACTCTCGACTTTTGCTTCCCCTTTAATCTCTGTAACAACCGTGTTTAGGATCATTGGAATTCCCGATTCTCTAAAGCGATCCTGAACTATTTTATCCGCCCTAAAACCTTCCCTTCTGTGAACCAAGGATACATTAACCCCTATGCTTTTAAGATAGAGTGCCTCCTGGAGCGCTGTATTTCCACCGCCAACAACTATCACGCTCTTACCCTTAAACAGGGGTCCATCACAAGTCGCACAGTAGCTCACTCCCCTGCCGTAGAATTTATCCTCCCCAGGAACATGGAGCTTCCTTGGTTCGGCTCCCACGGCAAGTATAACAGTCTTAGTTTTGTATGATTTGCCATTTTTGGTCTTCACCTCAAATTTGCACGGTCCTTCATAGTAGGCACATTCTGTGGGATCGATTCTTACCACCTCATCAAAGATCACATCAACACCGAGCTTCTTGACCTGCTCGTACATCCTTGTGGCAAGCTCCTGACCGCTTATACCCTCGGGAAATCCGGGATAATTCTCTATAATGTCCGTTAATGCTATCTGTCCTCCCAAATCCTTGCTTATGATATCAACATCCAGTCCATAACGAGCCGCATAAAGTGCTGCCGTGTATCCTGCCGGTCCCGCACCAATAACGAGAACATCTCTCACTTTATTTTCATCCTTACCGCTTGTTGAGAGTCCTGTCAGACTAAACATCCTACCACCCCAATCTCTGCTTTTCATGGATTATTTAAAAACATTGTGGAACATATCTGGGTAAAAATTAAATCAGCTTCACATCCCTGTCCAAGAGCAGGTGAAGCACGTAACCCATGGATGCCACTATTCCAACAAAGAGGGACTCTTCAAAGCTGATTTCGACACCGTAGTAAAGTGCAATGAAGATCAAAATTCCATAAATTGCCGCAAAAGTTAAGGAATGAACAACTCCCCTGTGTTTTGGCATTAAAGCAGTGTATGCATGCCAGGAGCAAAAAGCCACCAGTGCCGATATCCCCCACCCGATAGCCAAGTTCGCCCAGCCATAGGACGTGAAGTTTATGTAAGGAATTAATTTCACAAAGAACGCACTTCCCACAAGAACCGCCACTATCGGCTTGGAACCCCTGTGAATCAGGGCATCCGGGTGATCCAAATCCGGTAAATCGCTTCCCAGGACATAAAAGGCATATCCCAAAGCCATCGCAATGAAGCTCAGTTTAACGGGAAAGTTCGCGTAGTATCTTAAAAGTGCAAGAAATAGAACTGCCAGGGGGTATGTTAGAATGCCCCCAAGAACGTGCCCTTCATAGTTCACTCCTCAGCTCCCTCCTCTTCTAAGAACGCCCTAACGTACGCTGGCACTTTGTAATTTCCCTTGGGGTCTCCCACCAAAAAGCCCATCCTTATGAGCTCCTCCAGATGCTCATACACCTGGATTCCAGGTTTTTTAGCTTCTTTGGCCACCTGAATATAGCTTATTGGACCGCCCTTGAACTTGAAAACTATTATCTCAACCAAATCCCTGTAGTTTTCGGGAATCCTAGTTAGGTACTCCTCGAGATTCTTTGGCTCTTCCAGTATGGTCGTCACGACGTAATCGTCAATTGGATCAAATTTATGTTTGCTCGCTTCATTCAGTACGAAGTGGAGGAGCCTAAGTATCTGCCTTGGATTGCCCTTGCCCAAGTTGTGAATGAGTTCTATCGCCTTCTCTGTGAAAGGGTATAAAGGATCATCTGTGTCTCTAATCCTAACCCGATTAAGGCGCTTTTTAACGAGCTCAAATGTTTCATCCACGCTCATTGACCTGAGCTTGAATTCATAGTGAAGTCTCATGAAGAAAGCCGGAAAGATCTCAGTATAGTCCTCGTAAACCTCAGGAATGCATGCGAATGCAAATATGCACCCGTGGGGCATGTTGCTTATGAAATGACGGAGCATTTCAAAGAATTGAATTTTCTCAGACTCCCTGGCGGTTTGCATGTTCTCAAGCTCATCCAAGAGAAGAGCCGAGTGAGGATATTTTGCCATCTCTTTAGAGAGAAGTTCCGCGATATCCCTAGATTTGTATTCATCAACAGAAGTTAGCATTTTATCAAGCTGATCAATGAAACCGAGCCTTTTGGACAGGTTTTCCAAGAATATTGCGGTTTTGCTCTTGGGAGGCTTGAATGCATTAAAAATATCCTTTGTTATCTTCAAAATATCATTTGTGTCTACCTTAACGTAGATAGCTTTGCCATTGTTCTCCTCTATAGCCTTTGCCAGACTCTTTAACCTCTGGGTCTTCCCCATTCCCAGAGGACCAACTATCGAAAAGGCAATCGATGATTTATCCCCCAAAACCTCCGATATAGCCATCGAGAGCTTCATATCAACCTCCTGATACACATGTATGCTCTCAACGTCCTTTATACCCTCGCTAGCAAGCTCTGCAAAGGGGTTTTTAGAGAGCCCGTAGATCTCATAAGAAGGTGACTGATAAACTTTGAGGGGAACATTCCTTTTTTCCATTTAAATCACCACCCCTAAAGATTAAAATCATCATGGGATATAAAAGTTGTGGAGGGAAAGCTATGACAGTTTTGCTGGTAACATGTCCCAATGGAAGAGAAGGAGATGCATCCCTCGAACTTGAATGGGCACTGGGGGATGCAAAGGTAAAGAGAACAAAATGGAAGGGGGTTCTCCTCTGTTTTACCCGAATTGAAAAGGGAGAATCATTAAAGAGAATAAAAGAATTTGAAACAAGTGCCATTTTTAAAGTAATCCCTATCGACACACTCGTGGAGAGCTCGAAGGAAGTGATTATAGAGTGCGGATTTAAGGTGGCTACGGAGAGGATAAAAGAAGGGGATAGCTTTGCGGTTAGGTGCAAAAAAAGAGGGGGCAAAATCAAATCGGAGAAGGAGATAGAGAGAGAGCTTGGGGCTAGAATAAAGGAAGGTTTAAACGCAACGGTTAATCTAAGCAATCCCAGATGGCTTGTGTTAGTTGAAATTTTAGGTAAAAAAACAGGAATAAGTGTCCTAAAAACAGAGGAGGTCCTAAAAAAGGAAGTTAGCTGTTAATGCTGTAATTTTAATTTTAAGTTTTAAGTCAATTCTTAGTCGAATTTCAGAAAGAGGATATTTTGATGGGCCGTGCATAGGCAGGCTAACCTTTCAAACGCCCAACCCCCAGTTCAGGGTAAGACCTCGGGCAATAGGGAACGGCAGGCTAAACGGGTCGGTTTCCCTTCCCGCTTACACCCCCGCCCCTACAAACCCGTCTTCTACGGGCGCCCTCGTCCCTGGAACGGATCGGTCACCCAGACCCAAACCCAGGGAGTGGCCGCTTATTTTTGGGGACCGCTTCGGCCTTAGATGCTTTCAGGCCTTATCGGAAACGGCGTAGCTGCCCGGCAGTGCCCTGCAGGACAACCGGTAGACAAGAGGCCGCGGCACCCGGTTCCTCTCGTACTAAGGGCACCTTCCCCTCAAGCGGCCAACACCGCCGGAGGATAGCATGCGACCTGTC
>Ga0164318_10006599_pt1 | contig 11233 bp, 14 predicted proteins | sample GuaBasSedimGuay9_FD_113734 | JGI IMG/M metagenome (GOLD analysis project Ga0164318, IMG submission 113734) | Subseafloor sediment microbial communities from Guaymas Basin, Gulf of California, Mexico - Guay9, Core 4571-4, 0-3 cm | ecosystem: Environmental > Aquatic > Marine > Hydrothermal vents... | reverse complement strand
TTACAAAAATAACAGATGAAGAAGCCAGGTCTGTCATATTCAGATGCCCAGTTTATGAAGAGATCGAAAAGAATAACATATCCTGTCTTTTCTCATATGGATTTGCAAGGGGATTGCTTAAAAGTGTATTTCCAAAAGGGGAGCTAATAATGGGTAAAACAATGGGAAACGGAGCATCCCTATGCGAATTTGTTTTTAAAGCAGAGGCTACAGATGAGGATAAAAAGGAGGTAGAAAAGATAAAACAAAAGTTTAGAGAGATACGTAAGATAAGACATAGTGATGAAAAATGAATATAAATGAAGAAAAACAATTTGAAGCTAGTTTAAACAACAAGGATGAATTTATAAGCACTGGCATAGAGACTCTAGACAAATTACTAGAAGGTGGTATACCAAGAGGATACACAACGCTTATACTTGGCGTACCAGGAAGCGGAATAGAAATTCTAGCCAAGCAGCTAGCTACAACAGGAGAAACATTATATTTCTCCACAGATGAAACAAGGGATAAAGTATTAGATACAATACAAAAGTTCGGTTGGTCGATAGAAAACATTGAAATTGTCGATATAGCTTCTCTGTTTTCGGAGAGTATACTAAAGAGTCAAGAGGAGAGAATAGAGGCTTACAAAAAAAGAAGCAAGATAGATTTAAAAGAATTGATTTCAGAGAGCTCATATGGTATGCCAAGCATTAAAAAAAGCGAGACAGATTTTTTAGCGCTACTCTTAACAAAAACAATAGAAAAACTATCGCCACCAGAAAAGATAATCATAAACTCATTAGACTTTTTCCTAGAACATTATCCAGAAGAAGACGTTTTTAAGGTAATCCACGCTCTCAAAATGCGAAATATGAAAGCAAAAACAGCTCTCTTCCTTATAATGACAAAGGGAATACATGCACCATCTTTCGAAAGAAAGATGGAAACAGTTGGAGATTGCGTGATAGAGTTGGAAGTAATTAAGAGAGGATCAAGCTTTGATAGATATATTTCTGTTAAAAAAATGAGAAACTATGCAAGAAAAATAGGCATAGCAAGTTATACCATAGAAAATAATGGCTTTGTATTGGAAACTATAGAGCGTATAATGTAAAATTTTATCACCTTATTTTCCATTCTAAACAGCAAACCCATAGCAATTCTAGTATCAAAGCTATTGCCGGCGGAATTGAAGAAGGAGCATTAAATAGCGAGAAAGCAATTAATAATGCTAAACCTTCATTTTTGAAAGACGCGAAAAGTGAAAAGGAAATTGTATCTCCCTTTGAAATACCACATTTCTGCCCGAGATAAAGAACTAGTGAACCAATAGCAAATGTTCTTATGAACATAGCTATAAACAAGAAAACAAGAATATAGGATTCATACAAAAGGAAACTTTGATTTTTACCCATTATTGAAAATACGAGTATAAAAAAACAAACATTTGTTATAAAATGTATTTTCTTTTCAGATATCTTTATTTTCATTATTAGCCTGGAGATCAATAGTGGAAGAACTATCAATAAAAAGATATTTTGAAGTAACCCGTATACATTGATAACCTCACTGGAGAATATAAATATCAAAACAGGAGTAAAAAATATAGACATGAGATATATGGTAGATAGGGAAAAAAAGCTAAGTTTTACATTTCCTTTGATCACTCTTGTCAGAGGAGCTACCATTATAGCAGGTGGAACAGCAGCCATAACAACAAAGCCATTCCATATTTCTTTTGGGAAAAATAAACCCAGTAATAATATAACAGAGGATAGGAGAGCAAAATTTAACAGGAGTGAGACAATGAAATTTTTTCCTTCTCTCTTAAAATCTAGCTGACTAATTCTTACATTTGTCAGGGAGAATATCATTGCTATCATTAAAGAGGCGGTTGCAATCTCACTTGTATAAGCAGGAAAACCTCCGGTAAGCAGTCCTAATATCATTCCAATTAGGATAAAAAAAGTAAGGCTTGAGAACGTAGCTTTCACCTTTGATGTGCTCATGGTTTTTAGATGGTATAAATTATATCATATAATACTTTTTTAATTAGATTGAATAGTTTTATAAACTCAAGGTAAATTCTCATCTAATGGTGGTAAAATGATAGGATCCTTACCAAAAGAGATTTTAGACAGTCTTCTAGAAACTATGCCAATTGAATTCTCTGTTTTAGATGCCGATGACAAGGTCCTTGCTTGGAACAAGCATGAGACAAGAGTTTTCAAAAGACCAGTTGGTGTTGTAGGGAGAGATGTTCGGAATTGTCATCCAAAGAAAAGTTTAGATAAAGTAGAAAAGATTTTGAATGAAATGAAAGAAGGAAAAAGAGACAAAGCGCGATTTTGGATAGATCTAGAAAAAAATAATGAGAAACGGAAGATATTGATTGAGTACTATGCTCTTAGAGATGAGAATGGTAGATACCTTGGCTGCATGGAGGCTACGCAAGATATAACAGAAATTCAATCATTGAAAGGGGAAAAAAGACTCTTAGATTAAAAAATAAAGTTGGTGCTGGCAGGATATGTTAGGCATGACAATATCAGAAAAAATATTAGCAAAATCTGCAGATAAAAACAGAGTTGAGCCTGGGGAAATAATAGATGCTAAAGTGGATATGGCAATGAGTCATGACAATGCGGCATTGGTCTCAAAGGTTTTTGGTGAAATCGGAATAAAGAATGTATGGAATCCAGATAAGATAGTAATTATCCTTGATCATAGAGTTCCAGCAAATAATATTAAAGCAGCTGAGGCTCATAAAAAGATTAGAGACTTTATAAGGAAACAAAAAATAAAACATTTTTATGATGCTGGAGAAGGCATCTGCCATCAGGTAATGATAGAAAAAGGTCATGCAAGACCAGGCATGCTTGTTGTAGGAACAGATTCGCATACTACAACTTATGGTGCAATAGGAGCTTTTTCTACGGGAATTGGAGCTACTGAGATGGCAGCAGTTTGGGCAACTGGTAAACTATGGTTGAAAGTCCCAGAAACTATTAGAATAAACATAAGTGGAAATCTACCTAAACTCGTTACATCAAAGGATATTATACTTCATATTATAGGCAAGATAAAATCTGATGGTGCGAACTATAAAGCGATAGAATTCTATGGTGAAACAATAGATAAAATGAGTATAGAGAGCAGACTAACCATGTCAAACCAAAGTATGGAAGCAGGTGCCAAAGCAGCTATTATCCCCCCAGATAGTAAAACAATAGAATACGTTAAATCAAGGACTAAAGAAAGCTTTGACATTGTAAAAGCAGACAATGATGCAAAATATGAGGAAATTTTAGATTTTGATGTAACAGATCTAGAGCCGATGGTAGCATGTCCTCACACTGTAGATAATGTGAAACCTGTTAGAGAAGTTGCGGGATTAGAAATAAATCAAGCTGTACTGGGATCCTGCACCAATGGTAGGTTAGAAGATTTAGAGCTTGCAGCTAAAATAATAGATGGAAAAAATGTGCATAAAAATGTAAGAATGATAGTTGTACCTGCATCTAGAGAGATCTATTTGAAAGCGATAGAAAAGGGATTCATTCAAAAATTTGTTAAAGCAGGAGCTATGGTAATAAACCCAGGATGTGGACCCTGTCTAGGAGCTCATCAGGGTATATTAGCTAGTGGAGAACGTGCAATAACTTCGACTAATAGAAACTTTAGAGGAAGGATGGGCTCACCAGATTCAGAGATTTATCTCGCTTCACCAGCTACAGTTGTCGCATCAGCTATAAGAGGAGAGATCACAGATCCAAGGGATCTCTAAAATGTTTTCTCTAAAAGCATATCAAGTAGCAATTTTCTTCTAACTTCTTCTGCTACATCTTTACCAGCCAATACTTCTGCTAGTTTGAGACCAAATAGCATTGCAGTTGCAGGACCTCTACTGGTTACAATATTTCCATCTTGGACAACAAGCGAATTATCTACTATCGCGCCGCCTTCTCTAAGCTCATCCTCCATACCAGGATATACAGTTGCCTTCTTACCATTTAATATACCTGCATGAGCTAATACTGTAGGAGATGCACAGATAGCTGCAATTATCTTATTATTCTCAAATGCATTTTTTAATAGATTAATTACTCTTTCATCTTCTCTTAGATTTATGTAACCTGGAGCGCCTCCTGGCAGAATTAGTGCATCATACTCATCTATGTTCACATTGTCAATACTCTTATCTGGCAATATGTTGACATTATGAGACCCCTGGATAGCCTCGCTTTCTGTTCCAACAATATCTACATCAATGTTACATCTTCTTAGCACATCCACTACAGTTAGAGCTTCTATCTCCTCAAACCCTGGAGCAAATATAATAGCTACTCTACTCACACTCTCACCTCCCTTAAACAAACCTGGATAACTTTTTAAATCTCTTCTGATTTTAAAATTTTATGGAAGAGATTAGCATAAGATCCAGCAGGAGAGAAGAGTTAATTGATATCACTTCTGAAATTCAGGAGATAGTAGATAGAAAAGATATAGAAGATGGTTTTGTAATAATTTATGTACCTCACACCACAGCAGCTGTTACAATAAATGAGGGAGCAGACCCTGATGTACAAAGAGACATCATAAGCACTTTAAGCAAGTTGATCCCAAAAGAAGGAGATTATATGCATTTAGAAGGAAATAGTGATGCACATATCAAGTCCTCTATACTTGGACCAAGTATAATTGTTCTTGTAGAAAACAAAAGACTGGTTTTAGGAACATGGCAGAAAATATTCTTTTATGAGGGAGATGGACCAAGACATAGGAAGATATTTATAAATGTTTTTTCAAATGGTGGTAAAGCATGATTTATTACATACACGGGTATCAATCCAGCCCTAGTAGTGAGAAAGGCAAGTTGTTCAAAGAAAAACTAGGGGCAATACCAATTAAATATAGAGACTGCAAACCAGAGGATTTGGTTATAAAAGAATGCATAGGCAGGATTAAATCAATAATTTCAAAAGACAAAAAAGTCATATTAATAGGCTCATCCCTTGGTGGTTATTTGGCTGCTAAAGTAGCTTTTGACATAAAAATAGACAAGCTCATTTTATTAAACCCTGCGATTGTGCCACCTTATGCAAACAAAGAGGATATAGATCTGCCTGAAAGAATAATAGAGGAAATGAAAGATGAGAGATTATTTAAAACAAAATTACAATCAAATATTTTTATATTGTTTGCTACAGAAGATAAGATAGTCCCTAGAGATTGGATATTAAACTTTGCAATGGCGCAAGAGGCGAAAGTGATGTTTATTATAGATGATCATAGATTCAGCAAAAATATGAAAAATTTGCCGGATATTATTTCTAAAATTGTTGAGTGTTTTTGATGAATAAGTTTTTTAAAGAGTGTAAAGCTATCTTTCTAATGGTTGGTATGATAAAGGGAAAAGCGTTGAAATATGGAGATGATATAAATACAGATGTAATATTCCCAGGTAGATATCTGGCTTTGACAGAGCCTGAAGAAATAGCTGCCCATGCCATGGAGGATTTGGATCCAGCTTTTTTAAAAAAGTTGAATAAAGGTGATATAATAGTTGCTGGCAAAAACTTTGGCTGTGGGTCATCGAGGGAACAAGCTGCTATTGCTTTAAAATATGCTGGAGTTGGTGCTATAGTAGCTAGATCATTTGCGAGGATTTTCTATAGAAATGCAATAAATCAAGGTATACCTGTAATAGAATGTTCTGAATGCGTTGAGATAATTGAGGATGGAGATGAAATTGAAATTGATCTAGATAAGGGAGTTATAGTTGATAAAAGTAAAAATAGAACATTTAACTTTAAACCTTTGCCAGAATTTATTCAGAATATATTACGTCAGGGGGGTCTTCTTCCTTTTTTAAAGCAAACTCTTAAAATTAAGTAATATATGAGATATTATTATATAATTAGAAATATTTATATATTCGAAATATAATTTTATTAATTGATGAAAATAAAAAAAATCCTTATAATTAGCATATTAGCAACGATTACTCTTACAATTAATCTAAGCGGATGTATCGAAGATCAAGTTACCATTTCTATTGCATGTTGGAATTTACAAGCTTTTGGCCCCTCCAAAGCATCAAACGAGACATTACTTGAGTATTATGCTGAAAAGTTAGATAACTATGATATCTTTATCATACAAGAGATAAGAGATAAAAGCGGCGAGGCAATAGAGAGGCTTGCAGAAAAACTACCAGGCTATACTTATATAATTAGCGAAAGAGCTGGAAAAACACAAAGCAAGGAGCAGTATGCAATATTCTACAATTACAAGGTCACATTGTTAGATTACTATGATTGGACACCATGGTTACAATATGAGTTTGAGAGACCACCACTTCAGGCAACATTCAGCGTTAAAAACTGGACATTCACCCTATATACCATTCATACGAAACCATCTGATGTGTATAACGAACTGACAAATCTAGAAAATCTTATTGGTGAACCAGATAGTGACACTATTATAATGGGGGATCTAAATGCAGATGGAAGCTATTATGATGAGGACAACATACAACATTTTACCGACTGGCACTGGATAATCACAAATGATGTAGATACAACCGTGAGTGAAAGCGATAACACGTATGATAGGATAATTATAAACGATTATGCGTATAACAATTATCTATATGCTGGTGTTATGGATGATGTTACAAAAGAACAAAGTGACCACTATTTGATATATGCTGTATTTACTGCTGAGGAACCCTAACTCTAACCACTTTTCCTAATATTATTTGAACATTTTTGCGATAACTTTATCAATTAGTAGATTACTTAATATACTATTTCCAGATTACAAATACTGAATTCATCTATTGAGGAGGCAACAGAATGGATAGATTGGATTTATCTAAACTACGCTATGGTACAGAACTAGTCAAAAGAGGCTTTGCTAGAATGCAGAAAGGAGGCGTTATCATGGATGTCACCAATGCAGAGCAAGCTATAATTGCTGAAGAAGCTGGGGCAGTAGCAGTTATGGCTCTAGAAAGGGTACCTGCAGATATAAGGGCTGCGGGGGGAGTGGCTAGAATGGCAGACCCTGCAAAGATAGAAGAGATAATGAACGCAGTAAGTATTCCAGTAATGGCAAAGGTTAGAATAGGACACTTTGTTGAAGCCCAAGTTTTGGAAGCTTTAGGAGTAGATATGATAGACGAATCAGAGGTTTTAACACCAGCAGACCCTTATTATCATATAGATAAACATAAGTTCAAGGTACCCTTTGTATGTGGATGTCGAAATCTTGGAGAGGCAGTTAGAAGAATATGGGAAGGAGCTGCAATGATTAGAACAAAAGGAGAAGCAGGGACAGGAAATGTAGTAGAGGCTATAAGACATCAAAGAATAGTAACAATTATGATAAAAAGATTAAGAGATATGAATGAGAATGAACTTAGAAATCTTGCAGAGCAATACTCAGAAAGCTATTTGAAACCTTTAAAAGAAGCGCTTAACCAAGAGAAATTTAAAGATGATGAAATTGTTTATGAAGAATATACATATAAGGAAATCAAGGATGGAATTTTTGAAGTTTTAAAGGAAATAAAAAATTTACAAAGACTACCCGTAGTTAACTTTGCAGCTGGTGGTATAGCAACCCCTGCAGATGCAGCAGCTATGATGCAACTTGGAAGCGATGGCGTATTTGTTGGATCAGGCATTTTTAAATCATCAAATCCTGAGGCTAGAGCAAAGGCTATAGTAGAGGCTGTTTTACATTATGATGAACCAGAAATTATAGCTGAAGTTAGCAAGAATTTAGGAGAAGCTATGAAAGGCCTAGAGATAGAGCAAATAGCTTCAGAAGAAAGATTGCAAGAGAGGGGATGGTAAAAGGGATTAATAGAGAATGAAAGTGGGAATACTCGCCATCCAAGGAGCTATTTCCGAACATTTTTCAATGATAAAGAAAGCATTTTTAGAATTGGGTACAAATGGAAAAATTCTTTTGGTGAAAAACAGAGAGGATGCCAAAGAAATAAATGGTTTAATAATACCTGGTGGGGAGAGTACCACTATCTCTAGATTGATGTTAAAAACAGGCATATATGATACAATTCTTAAAAGAGTGGAAAATGAAAATCTACCTATAATGGGAACATGCGCGGGCACTATACTACTTGCAAAAAAAATAATAAATCAACATGAGAAAAATGTCAAAACATTAGAATTAATGGATATGGAAATAGAGAGAAATGCATTTGGAAGACAGAGAGAGTCTTTTGAGTTAGATGTTCCAGTAAAAGGTTTCACCCGCCCCTTTCATGCTGTTTTTATAAGAGCGCCAATAATACGTAAAACATGGGGCAATTGTAGGCCCTTATCAAATATCGATAAAAATACTATAATTGCTGCTCAACAAAACAATTTAATAGCTTTAACTTTTCATCCAGAGTTAACAGAGGATACGAGGATACATAAATATTTTTTAAAATTAATTAAAGAATAAAAAGATTTTTTTATGCTTTCATTATAGCTGCAAGGAATACTCCAAGTGCTATCCCCGCTCCAACTAATGCACCTACAACTGCGACAACTGCTGTAACTACTATGCTACCACTCCACCAGGGTGTAGCAACCATGGACATTCCATAGTAGAACAAAAAGCCAATGATTATACCAAGTACAACTAATATCAAGCCAACAGCTCTACTTTTACCAGATCCAAAGTATGCGGTGAATATCCCTGCTATGAAACTGCATATTGCGAATACTAGCGTCAGCATTCCCAAAAATGTTCCTAATAAAGGACTCATTTCTTAATTTACACCTCCTCAAAATTTTGTTCCAGTTAATGTTTTGGTGTCTACGACACCTTTTATAGATCTAATTTTATTTACAACAATGTTTCCCAGTGTGTCAAAGTCCGGCGCTTCTATTTTTGCTATCAAATCATATTCTCCAAAAAGTGGATGAAGCTCTACTATCTCTGGTATTTTTAAAAGTGCATTGTATACCTCGTGTTCATGCGCCGGGGCGGCACTAATAAGCACAAATCCTATTGCCATCTTTCCCAATTCACCTTAGAACCATTATATACTACACAAATATAAACTTTATCAAAAATATTGCGATAAGTGCATTAAAAGTGGATGGGGAAGGGTCTCAGAGGTGGTGAGGAGAGACAAAAAATCCTTCCTCCCCCATCCATTACATAAAATTAATATAAAGTATATAAATTTTATTATGATTAAAGTTTCATAATATATAATAGAAATAAACAAATTTAAAGAACAACACAAGGGATATCTAATTAAAACATGAAAATATTATATGGCGTCTGTGGCGAGGGCCTAGGCCATGCAATAAGAACCAAGATATTAGTAAATTACCTCAAGAAAAAACATGACATAATAATTGCTGCAGGTGGAAAGGCATACGATTTTCTATCTAAATGTTTTGATCAGGTGGAAAGTATAGAATGGCCTAGAGCGATATACAGGGATAATACATTTAAAATCTTTCAAACTGGGTTAAAAATATTATTAAAAACAATAACGAAAACCCCGCACTCCTATTTCAAGGTTAGAAATATTATAAAGAAATTTAAACCAGATATAGTAATCACAGACGCTGAGCCTATTTGCTGCTATGCTGCCATGTTAAACAAGATAAAATGTATAAGCATAGACAATCCACATAGTATTCTATTTAAGCCAGATTTAGAGATTGAGCTGGATGAATATATAGGCTACATAGCATTGAAAATTATTTTTAAAATTAGCATACCAAAGGTTGAAAAATACATCATCTATGACTTTTGTGATGAAAAAAGTCTGAACCCCTCTTGTATTTTTGTTAAACCCCTAATACAAGAGAAAATATTAACCCAAAAACCCTCCTATGGGAAGCATGTTTTTGTCTACCAGACATCTAGCTCCAATATAAAACTTATAGAGATTCTAAAAAAATTAAATGAAAAATTTATCATATACGGTTTCGATAAAAATGTTACTGATGGAAACCTTATTTTTAAAAGATTCAACGAAAGCGAATTCTACCAAGATATTGCAGAGGCAAAGGCTGTCATTACTAATGGAGGTTTTACTCTTCTAAGTGAAGCCCTATATCTTAGAAAACCTATTTTTTCAAACCCAATAAAAAACCAATTTGAACAAGTTTTAAATGCAAAAATGATAGAAAAACTAGGTGCAGGGGTTTATTGTAAAGAAATCAAGAAAGAATATCTAGTTAAATTTTTAAGTGATTTGGAAGAATACAAGAGAAACCTTAAAAAATACAATCCAGGTAATCAGAAAGAGATATTAGGTCTGATAGAAAAAGAAATTCTCTCTGTAGTTAACAGGTAAAATCATTTTTAATAAAATTTTAAATAACAATTCTCTAATACTAGGATAAGTTTTTCAAGAGAGGGAGATTAGAATGGTTGAAATAGCCCCATTTAATGGCATATGCTATAACAGAGAAAAAATAGATAATCTCGCTGATGTAATGTCACCACCATACGATATTATCTCTAAAGAAATGCAGCAGCAATTATATGAGAAACATCCATATAACGTTGTAAGACTAATCCTTGGTAAAGAGTACCCAGATGATACAGGTGATAATAACAGATACACTCGCGCTGCCAAACTTTTAAAAGAATGGCTGGAAAAAGAGATACTCATAAAATCTGAAAAACCAGCAATTTATCCTTATAAAATCGATTATGAAATCAAAGGTAGCAAGAGAACATTCAGCGGATTTTTTGTATTGCTTAAATTAGATCCCACTTATAAACAAGTCAAAGCTCATGAAAGAACCCTATCAAAACCAAAGGCTGATAGATTAAATTTAATGAGGACTACTAATGCAAATCTAGAGCCAATTGAATTATTGTATATTGATGAGAAAGATGAGGTAATGAAAAAAATAAATAATCATATTTCAAACATAGAGCCGAGTATAGACGTAGTTGGCTATGATGGCTTTAAACACAAACTATGGGAAATAAATGATGAAAAATTGATTTCATCTATATGTGAATGGATGAAGGACAAAATACTTTTTATTGCCGATGGTCACCATAGGTATCAAACAGCTATAGATTTTGCTAATGAGATGCGAGAAAAAACAGGTAATAAAGATGAAAATGCTCCTTTCAATTATATAATGGTTGTTCTTGCAAACATGTTTGATAAAGGTCTTGCTATTTTACCTACACACAGGTTAATAAAAATGCAGATAGATTTGAACAAGATACTCAAGGG
>Ga0164318_10006598_pt1 | contig 11236 bp, 23 predicted proteins | sample GuaBasSedimGuay9_FD_113734 | JGI IMG/M metagenome (GOLD analysis project Ga0164318, IMG submission 113734) | Subseafloor sediment microbial communities from Guaymas Basin, Gulf of California, Mexico - Guay9, Core 4571-4, 0-3 cm | ecosystem: Environmental > Aquatic > Marine > Hydrothermal vents... | reverse complement strand
CTTGAACCATCGTCTCTCTCAAAAATCTGAGAGATGACTTTCTTTACTAAGGATGCACTAATTGTTCCAATTCTCATTGGGTTAATAGTCCTATAATAATATACTACATCACCAACTTTTAGTAGGTTGTATTCTTCAATTGTCATATCATAAGCTCCGGGTTTTTATTAGTAAAAGTTTCAATCATTTGAATCATTTCTTTCATAGCTATTAACTCATCCTTGAGGTATTTAGCAATATACTTATTTGCTATTTCTTCAGTGCCAAACCATTTGTTATTAAATGCATGGGAATAAACCTCTGATGTTTTCAAGTCAATTAATCCTGTGCTTTGTTCATGTATTACATTTGCAACAAACATTTTTACACGGTGATGGCACTTTCTTATAGAACCATTTTCAACAGTAGTTTCAATGATTACCCACTTTGGGGGAGGAGTGCTATTCATCTGTTGTATTTGTATCTCTGATATATCTGTATGTTACATCATATATGAAGAATGGTAGATAGTTGATGTATGTTTCTTTCCCAACTATATCGGTATATAGAGTCAGTTGTTTGTTTTCATTCTCTTGAACATTTCTATATCCAATTCTTTCATTAGTTTCTAAATCATAGAATGACACCACTTTATACTTCAATTGAATGAATTTATCATTTGAACTATCTTCATCATTATCTTTTATTCTTGAGCCGTCTTTTGTTTTGTCTATAATAATGATTGATATTTTAGTTATTTGGTTGTCTCTATGAGAATTGAAATAAAGGGGTGTTTCCATTATTAAGATTGTGAGTATGAAGATACTCAGACCCTGCTTAAGTGTTTTGTTTCTATCTTCCTTATCGGTAACAGAAGTATCGTATGTCCATACAAGTAATACTACCATTCCTACGGCTAATGCAATAAGTTTAACATAAATACCTTGCTCAAAACCTATAATAATTAAACTGAGAAACCCACCAATTACAATTGAAATTAGTAACATAGCGAGTGAGAAATTTGGAAACCAAGGTATGGTCTTGTTGAGAAATTCCGATTTGATGTTCATATAAACCCTTTAATATTTAGGGTAGTATATCCTATCGGAGATTAATAAGGGCTTAAAGTTCGTAGAAGTCGTTGAGTAAATTATTGAATACGAATAATCTTTTGTTCTGCTTTTTGGCGAGTTTGAATGAATGGGCCGTTCCTTTGCTTCTGCCATCCCAAAAAGCTACACCAAAATCTGCATTATCCCATATTTCCACATTACGAATGAAGCCTGCTTGTTTACCTATGCTCCAATCTGGAACAAAAATTGATAACTCTAAGTCATTAGCCCAAGCATATTTTTCTGCTAAAGAGTCAGCACCATCAGCACCACCACTAACAATCCGAGTAAAACCAATATCTTTCTGTAATTCATCTAATATAACCTTTGCTGTATCATAATCTGTAAATTTTCTACTACCTACTACCGCTAATCTCATTAGTTTCTACCTAATAGATTGTCCCAAGCTTTTGGGTCGGATAAAATCTTTTCAGGGTGTTTGTCCATCATAAATTCAATGAACTGCTGCTTAAACGGTTCCATAAAATCTACATATTCTGTATCCTGTAATGAAACAGTTCTACCAGCTCGTGCAATGTTGTTCAATTTGAACATTGTATTTTCGTCAACATCCATTGGTCGAAGAGTAAGCTCAAATGATTGATGTTGTCGTTGTATTGTTTCCCTAAACCCATTCATATATGGATCAGCAACACTTATTTGGTATTGCTCTGGTTCAGTTCTATGTTCTACATTAGTAACTATAAATCTATTTGGCATTTTGTATCCTTAGAATAAAATATTTTCATTTGAATCTTCTTTTACTACGATAGGTGCTACTGCAACTAATTTTTTGGATTCAATGTATTCTTCCATGTCAACATTTTCCCAGTAGTCTATTCTCTTATGGGCAATTTCAACATAATCTTCACTAAGCTCTGAACACTCAAATAATTCTTTATCAAACCCAGCTTTCATAAATCCTATAATCTCTGAACCACTTCCACTAAAAGGAAAGAATACATTTTGAGGATTAGGAGATTTAAGTAACTGAGCAACCTTATAAATCATCTTAATTGGTTTAAGAGTTTTAAGTGGGGTGAGTATTTCTACTCACCCCATCCTCCTTCTCATTAAATAATTTTTGTAAATCAACTGGTAGTTGATTGTATTGTGTTTCTGATAATATCAATTATTTTTCCTTTATTTTTATATACATCATGTTCCCAAAATCTTAAAACAGTAATACCCATTTTAGACATATAGTTGTCTTGACTTTTATCAAAATTCATTCTTTTCTGTTGTCTTTTATCCGGTATTCCATCTTTTAACTTTGTAGGATGACCGTGCCAATAATCTCCATCCCACTGTATAACTATATTATATTTTACAATAAAAATATCAACTAAGAATTTTTTAGCTACCAAATATTGCGAGTCATATTCAATAAATAAATCTTCAAGTATTGAATTTCCAGCTAATTCCAATTTATTTAGTTTCTTATTTTTACTTTGATTTTCATTCATTTTAATAAGCATTTCTGTTCTTATTGGGTCTAAATCTCTACATTTCTGAGAACAATATTGAATCTGTTCACCTCTATCTGTTTGTTGTTTTAATCGTGAAGGATATACTTCAAAAATATTTTTACACATTTTACATTTGAATGGTATTTTTGTGCATTGTTGCCCAATATCGGCACATTCTTTTGAGCAATATTTTGAATCTTTATGGCAAAGTGGAACATAATATTCTTTTGAACATACGTTACATTTATTATTAAAACCCTTTTTTGTAGGTATAGGTTTTATCATGACACCACATTGCATTGAACAGGTTCGTTGGCTACTATTCAATCGCTTATAAAATAAATTACCGCATACTTCACAAGGTATATCCATACCAGTTCTTTTCTTTGAAACTTTACCTTTCATATTTAGATTAACACATTCTCTTGAACAAAATATCTTATTTATTTTTGATGTCTTATCTACAAAAGTTTCCTTACAGTGCTCACACAATTTTGTCCTTCTTGTAATTTCACAAGCTTCACATCGTCTTACTCTTTTTTTATTTACTTCAATACCACAATCTATACATTTCATATTTTCCTACCTTTAATGGTTATATATTTATTTATAGAGTAATGTAACTTTTTATTAATTTTAAGGTTTTATTATCAATTTTTTGATTGAGTTCATAAGTTGTTGTTCCAGCATTTCGTTCTTTAGTTGATACTTTAGAACTGTAAATAGCGATATCTAATTCTTCGTCCATATAAGCGATTTGGTGTAATATTCTTGAAGCACCACCACTATCTTTTTTTGCATCATCCATTTGAACTTCATTGAACTTACCATAAGTGTCATTAGGGTTCTTACCTCTACGAGTATAAGAAGATTTTCTTGCTCCACTTGTTAGAGTTCCACTTTGTTCATCTAATGCTTCAGCAATTTCAGTATCCACAATTAGTTGAGATGGGTATCTACCTGTTGCTTGTGCTTGAGCTACTTTTTCTTTCATCTTTTCTTTGTGTTCAGCAAGTTTATCTTCATCGTGCATCCACGGTCTATCAAAACCATCTTTACTGATAACTGCACCGTCAGAAGAAGTTGCTCCACCATCAAGTGAATCAGATGTAGGCACTCTACCGTCATCAATTGCCCAAGTGCTTGGACTAATAGTTGTATCACCATTCTCAAAATCAAAAACATCATCTAAAACAGATTTATTTTTAGTTCCTTTCTGGAATACCATAATAGTTTCAAGGACTTGTTTCATAGGACTTAAAGAGTATCTATAACCAGTGTATTTCTGACCTAAATCAGAACCAGCTTCTGTAATCGTACAAGCACCATCAACATCCATACTATTGTCATTGAAACCATTCTCTTTATAGACACCAGAGCCAAAAGCTGAATTAGCCATTTTTTTGGCTTTTTCTTCGTCATAACCAACAACTTCTCGCTTTGCACCAAGTCGTTTGTCGATATTCTTACTTAGGTCGGCACTCTTTGGAAATGAACTCATAAAATACCAATACAATGATTGTTTGATTTCAAGTTTAGCAGCTACTCCATAATACTGGAATAACATAAGTTGTCTGTCAATACCAAAGAACAAAATTCTTCCACCGTATTTAAGAACTCTATTTGCTTCCACAAAAAATGATTCCCAAAAAGTATGGTCTGGCATTTCCCACTTACTCATAAAGTCTTTAGCAGATTTATATTTTGGCTTTCCATCAGTATCAATGAATACTGTTGAACCAAGAGCATAAGGTGGGTCAGCAAAGATAATATCTTGTGAATTATCTTTTAATTTCTTTATCTTTTCAAGAGCACATATGTTCTCAATAGTCATTTCAAGCCTTTTTTATTTGTTTAAGTATTTAACAATCTTTAATACACTTTTAGATACTTCTAATTTGTCTTTCGCTTCAATAGCTTTATTAAGTTCTCTTGAAAGTCTTGATTTGTATTTCTTTTTTCCAGAATCTGTTTCTGTTTTAATTGATTCCGTAATCATTTTGATTGCAGTTGAAGCTCTTACGACCTTTACTACATCTTTGTCGGTTTTGACTTCTTTTACTTCTTTAGTTTCGGCTTCTGTGTCCGAGCTAAATAGATTAATAAACGAGTTCCACCATTGTGAGATAATTTTCATTTTAGTTCCTTACTATATTGTTTGTTATTATTATACATTAAAATATACTAAATTCTGTATTCTGGATATATTTCAAACCATTCTTCAAGAGTGATTTTACCATAATTTTCGTGTATATCGTCGTCACCAATACCCGTATCAGATAATATATGCCCTGAATTATTGTAAAGTATGAACTCGTCTTTTACAGACAAGAACCTATTACTATCTATATGTGTAATTCTTGATAACCATACTGAATAGTCATCTACATGCTTGACTAAATCGCCTACTTCTGCTAAATCCATTTTTCTGGGTACTCCTCCATTGGATATTCTTCTTCAATTTCTTCAATCGCATTTTTAACCACATGTTGAGCTGAGAGGATAGTAATTTTATTCCACCCACTATTATCCTCATATTCTTTTACTTGTCTATTGTATGCATCTTGAACAGCAGCAATAACTTTTTGTATAGGATAAGCTTCTTGTATTTCATAGAGGTTGATATAACCATTGATATATTCTTCTACATCATTATGAAATTGGTCTTCTTCATAAAAAAAAGTATAAGCCATATTATATCCACAACTCTGGGTATTCTTCTATTGAAAAGTTTTTATCAAGAGCGATACGGAGGGCTGTTAAATCATCTGCATATAGCATAAAATCATGTGGTTTATCTTCATTCATATACCGTTGTGATATTTTGATTGCCCTTTTAACATCTGATAATTCTGATTCTTTATTTCGAGCAACGATAATGTGTGCTTTTATTGGTTCCATAAAATCTAATAGTTCGTTTGTATCTGTATCCATTAATTACTCCTTTTCTATTATACCTTTAATTTACTTAAATTATTATTAGTTAAACTAAATATAAATATATTCACAAGTAATACTAGGAAATTAATATGCATAAATATAACTACAAAAACATTATAAAGAATAAATTATTTAGACCAATGATATTAATATATTCTGCCTTAAGTTTGGCTTTATATCTCTATATTCCAGCTCAAATGGATCAAGTAGTTGAAGATTACATTAAAAAAGATGCTTTGGAACTAATATATTTTCTTGAAGCATCAAAAATGTATTATAACGATTTTATTATAGATGACATCCAAAAGAACCAAAGTTTGGAAAAACCATTTACATTTGGTTCTATTCATAAGAAGGTAGGCGGTGTTTTACCATTACCAGCAATTTTTCTTGAAGATTTAAGTAGAATGGCAAACCCAGAGAGAATTACAACTCTATATAGTGATGAACCATTTAAGAATAGAAAAAATAGGATTTTATCAAGCTCACAAAAAAGGATACTTAAAACAATTAAAAATGCAAAAGATGGTATCATTATGGAGACGGAAATAATAGATGGTATGGAATATATTAGAGTAGCTAAAGCAAATTATATGTCTCACAAAGCTTGTGTTGAATGCCATAATAACCATAAAGATAGAATGTGGGACACAAATCGTTGGAAAGTTGGTGATATGAGAGGGGTTTTAGAAACACTTACTCCATTGGATAAAACAATTCATAATCAACTGAATGAGGTGAGAAATCATATTGTATGGTTTGTTCTGATATCATTCTTCATACTTTTCACATACTATGGGTTTATTATTATGAAGCGTGAAGAAGAGTTGTCAAACTTAAATGAAAATCTTGAATTTGAATATTCAGAAGAATCTAAAAAGATTACTCTAAAAAACCTTGCTTTAGAACATAATATTTCGAGTATGTTTCTTGATTTTGATACTAGTGTGATATACAGTAAAACAAATCTATTCGGTGTTATAACTGATGTTAGTTCTGCTTTTTGTAAGATAAGTGAGTTCTCAAGCGAAGAATTAATTGGAAAGTATCATAATATGTTGCGACATAAAGATATACCTGCACGTGTGTTTGAAGAGATGTGGGAGACGATTGATAATAATAAAGTATGGTATGGTGAAATTAAAAATCGGAAGAAAAATGGTGGTTTTTATTGGGTAAGAGCAGTAATCTCACCAGCTTATGATATTGATGGAGTTAAAGTTGGGTATACAGCGATAAGGCAAGATATAACATCAGAAAAAATAGCCAAATTGAAAATATTAAAAGATAAGTTACGAGGAAAACGAAAATAATAAATCAGATGATTGCTTCTGGATAAACCTCTCCGAAAGTATTTATGAATGTTGTGTTCCAATTAATGTCAAATAATGTTTCTCCCCATTGACTATTTTCATGCACAGCGATGTTAAAATCATCTTTTGTGCAATGGAAGCTTGGAAAATTATTTTTCATCTGATTGATTACGATTAAATCTAAATCCGTATTATGGTGATTAACACTGTCAAATATAGTGATAGTTTCTTTGGTTAAAGTTTCTAATGTCATATAAACCACTCCGGATAATTAGCTTCTGTTATAGTCGGTATTTTTGCTCTTATAGTTTTTAATCTTGCAGACATTTCCAAATATTCATCATCTGTTTCCATTGTATCTCTAAGTGCATACTTCAGATGACTAATTTCTTTCTTGATGATTGCTTGTTCTGCTTCACCCCTTGAACCATGGAAGCCAGAGTAGCCATTGTTTCTAAGGATGTTAGCTGCTTTTTTTGAATCTGAATCGACCTCATTTGGCAACTTTACCTTAAATTCTTCCAAGTCAAGATAGTACTTATAATTAATATCAATCATATTTTCACCCTTATATTAATTTTTCTGGATATAATTCTGTAAGTTCTTGTTTTAATTCTGATGAAAATAATATTTCACAGGAGTATCTATAATCTAACCTAAAATCCATTGGATGTTTGACAACCTGAATAGTAAATTGTCTTGAAGCTTCTTCTGAAACTAAAGGGTATGTGGATTTGATAGAGTCTCTGAATGTGTCCTCTTGCATTTTTGTTCCAACCCCAAGTTTGGTGCATTCAATGAAAACACCCTTAAACTTGTCTATGAACTTTTTAATTACCAATTAATCTACCTTTAGTTTTTGAGGTTTCCAATTTACTTTCCAGTGCTTACTAGTTTGAACATGACCTTCTCTAACATACTTAGCGACAAACTCTTGGAACTTATCCCCTGGTATAGCATCCGCTATTCTTAGAACAAATCCTTCTAATGGACCGCCTAAAAGAGAAAATTGCCCTTTCATATATTTATCCATCCATTTATTTACCCAAGCCATATCCATAACCGTTCCTCTAAATAATAATGGAACAGTTGGAATATCTATTCTCTTAGCCTCGGCGACCATATCATCATACGATAACCAAGTATTTGTATCTGTATCATAGATAGCAAAGATATAGAAATAAGATTCCATTTCTGTGTATTCTATACTATGGATAGCAAAGGTGTTTTCACCAAAAATCCAATAGTTCGGTTTTAGGACTGAAAGCTTACTATAATATACACCTTTAAGGTGGTCATACCAAGGTTCTTTAGTTGGTAAAGCATGACTTCGTGCAAACACTCCCTCATGACCTTTTAAGCAGCTGTTATGAACTAAAATATTATTAGCAAAAAAATTATGATTCTCTTCAACTGTAATATCATACTTTTCTCTTTTTTCCAGAAGTTTAGTAATTCTTTTAATTGTTGCTATTCTTTCCATTGTTTATTTTCTCCAATAATAATGTTTCTAGTTCTTCATCGGTTCTACATTTAATTTCAGATTCCCAAAGTAATACTACTTTGTATCCTTGTTCTGATGCCAACAAATTCTTTTTTTTGTCTCTTTCCCAAATAGATGATGCTATCTTAGTTCCATCTGGGAAATTAACTAAGTCATCTGAATTGTAAAGATTAGGGTTACAATGCCAATAATCACCATTTACTTCAATAATTATTTTTGTGTTGATTATTTTAATATCAAAAAACTTTTTTTTGATTTCAAACTGTGTACTATATGATATTAAAAGACTACTTAAAATTGTCTGAATTCTTATTTCAAGCTTTGAAATATTTCCATTCCATAAATGTTTCATTTTCTGAGTTCTTTCTTCAGAAGTTAAACTATCATAATACTTTCTCCAACCAGCATTTTTTCTTTGTTGAAGTTTTAGAAGTTCCTCTTCACTTAGAGAGTTATACCATTTCCAATAACTAAGTTGTAAGTTCTTGTATAATTCTGCTCTTTTTTCATCTGTTAAATCTTTATGTCTATTATGGTATGTTGAAACTGAAAGCTGACCATATTTTTTCATCATCGTAGCATTACTGATTTCTTTAAAGAAATCAGCTTGAAAAATATTATCAACACCATAATTTTCTCTAAATGTTTTTTTCTTTAACACTTTTAAGTTGTGACACATTATCAACACCAAATTTTTCTTGTAGGGTTGCTTTTGCTTTAATTGCTCTTTTTTTTCCGGCACCCTTTTGGTTTCTTCTAGGAATCTTATAGTAATCTAATACATGAGTTATTTCCTTAAAAGAGATTTTAAGTATTTCACTTAATTCTGGAAGACTCTTTTCTTCTTTAATGTATAATGAATCAAGATATTCTTTTGTTATCTCAAATCCAACTTTGTGATTTATTTGTAATATCCTAGCATTTTCTTTTGATATATTTTTATTACCAGCACAAACTACTACATGTCTCGAATTCCCTTTTAACTCTCTACCACAATTAAAACAAGTTGTCATAATATAAATCCTTATAGTTTTTATCTATACTTATTTATACCATTTTACCAAAAAATTTGATGTTTATCTAACTTTTCAGTAATATTTTATCACCTTCTTTTAATTCCTTAACTTTTCTATAGCAATTTAGTTCTGGGAGATAAACAAGATGTTCTTCAGTAACTTTTAAGCAATTACCTTCAGTATCTTCTATTTCATACCACTCATCATTATCAGTTGCAATAAAACTATTAAGAATTTGTCTAAATTCTATTTCACCATTAGAGATATTATAGCTTTCGACTAATCCTCTGTAATTAGTTTCATGAATCTCTCTGATTGTTTTTTCACCAGCAGAGGTATTTAAAATTGTGTCGCCATCTACACAATTAGCACCATCTAATTTCTCCGTAATAATTATTTCTCTTTGGAGAAAATTACCAAGATACTTAAGTGATATTACTTTATCATCTGCATGTATTTCTGGAGAGAATTGAAAATGTAATGTCCTTGGATATTTTTTCATTTAGTATTCTTCATCTTCTTCGTCTTCATCTCCAAACCATTCTTCATAATCATCATCATTGCCATATTTAACAATCATAGCCCATCTCATAGAAGCTTCATCAGATTCAAGATTACCCATTGATTTATCTTCATAGCTTAATGTTTCACCATTTTTGTATGTAATTATTCCACAATTACTACCAGTATCTTCATCTGCAAATGTTAAAACAAATTCAACTGTTTGGTGTAAAGATGATAACTTTGCAATAAGGTTATCTGCACAAGACCAAGCTGTATCAAATTGAACTTCTGTATCAGAAATATGTTCTACATCATACGCATTCCATTTTGTTCCCCAATTTGCATTAGACCAGTTATACCAATTATCATAACCATATTTAGCAATAAAATCTGGGTTAGTTTTTTCAGAAGAACCTGATGTTGTATTTACGAGTTCTTCTGGCATAGGTAAAATTTTATTGAAATCAAAATCAGAGTTCTCTGTTTTTAATGAGCTAAAGATATTTTTCGTATCTTCTGGTGTTCCGTTAGCGACTAATTTATTCGTTACATGATTTGGCATAAGTTTCCTTTGTTAAATTAAATGTTCTGGATAGTGTGTATGAATTTCAGAAATAAAAGCTTCTGAAAAAGTTATACTATAATATTTTTGTTCCCAATCTGAATTTTTACGAGTGAATTGCATATCATCAACTGATATTTTATTGAGTAATGGAAATTCAATTTCTAAATCAAAAACCATTTTCCCTCTTAGTTCAAATAAGAATTCTTCACTGCATTCATCTTCTAAACAGTTCCATCCAACAACCCATTTTAATAGATTAGAAGTATTTTTATACTGCATCTATTTTAATTCAAAAGTTGGTAGAAACTCCCACATAAATTCTGAGGTTTCTCCACTCAATCTATTACCGATATAAAACTCAATAATAAATTTCTCTGTTATTGAATTGTAATATACTTCATCAAATCTCTTTGAAGAAATTAATCTACCACCAGTCAATAAATGTTGTTTGGCTTCTGTCTCGGACACTATGCTTCCTCAGTTAATGATTCTCTTGATATTGCTTGTCTAATAATTCTATTAAACACACCATTTTTTTCAACTTTAGACATTGAAGCGGCACTTGTGAAAACAGAATAAGCAATAGTATCAGTTGCTTTAATATACTTGACAGTTTTTGTCAATACTGAAATTTCCACTTTTAATAAATCATCATGAATTGAAATTAAACCCATCATATCGTTGTTATCAGAAGCAGTTGTTATAGCCTCTACAAATTCTTTTGCTGTTCTCATAGTAATCCTTTTTGTTTCGTGTTAATAAAATTATAGCAGTTTATTACTTAAACTAATATTAAAACTCTTCATAATTATAAACTTCTAAGTCATGAACCTT
>Ga0164318_10006597_pt1 | contig 11236 bp, 9 predicted proteins | sample GuaBasSedimGuay9_FD_113734 | JGI IMG/M metagenome (GOLD analysis project Ga0164318, IMG submission 113734) | Subseafloor sediment microbial communities from Guaymas Basin, Gulf of California, Mexico - Guay9, Core 4571-4, 0-3 cm | ecosystem: Environmental > Aquatic > Marine > Hydrothermal vents >... | reverse complement strand
GGGAAAAAAGAAAGCTAAAAGATTATTGCTTAAAGTTCATTAGCCTCGGATATTTTATAGCCTTAACGGAAAAGAACAATGAGATAAATCAAAACGCAATTTATCTCATCAGTCATTTGGGTGAATATTTTACATAATATATAGGGTAATTGTCCTGCAGGATATTTGAAACAAGGGAAAAGACAAGGGGATGGGTGAAAAATTTGGAAATTAACCCACAGATTCTGAGAAAGAGCCATAAACAATAATGGAGAATATAAAATATTTATTGCTTGCTTTGCTGCAGGGTGTGACAGAGTTTATCCCGGTTTCAAGTTCAGGGCATCTATCATTATTGCAGCATATTTTCAAATTTAAGCAGCCTTTAATTGTTTTTGATGTTTTATTGCATCTCGCTACTACTTTTTCAGTAATTATTTTTTTAAGGAAAGAGTTAGTTTTAATCTGGAAAGGGACGGTCAAGGCTTTTGGCAGGATGTTAAAAGGCGTTAAATTGTCTGTAGTATGGCGGGACTCTGATGAATTAAGGTTGTGCGGGATGCTGTTTGCCGGGATTCTGCCAGCAGTGATTGTTGGAGGGCTTTTTAGTGGCTTAATTGAAAAATTATTTAGCTCATTACGATTAGTTGGCATCAGCCTTCTTTGCACAGGAGTAATTCTATTTTTTACACAACGTAAATTTCAAGTAAAGGAATTGAAAAAAATAAATTTTATGAACGCGGTTATGATCGGCATAGCTCAGGCAGCAGCGATTATCCCAGGTATTTCCCGCTCTGGGGCAACAATTTCTATGGGTATGTTTTGTGGTTTAAAACGGGACGCAGCCTTTAAATTTTCATTTCTTTTGTCAGTGCCGACAATACTTGCTGCAGCGGTTTATAAATTAAGGGTAGGATTTGCAGATACCCAGATTTCTGTTATGTGTTTGATACTCTCTTTTATGGTTGCTTTTATTAGCGGGTATTTTGCGTTGTCTGTTCTATCAAAGCTTGTTAAACAGGCAAAATTGCATTATTTTGCTTATTATTGCTGGATATTAGGAGCAGCAGGTATTATTTTATCTTTTTAATGGAAATAGGTTAAGTTATGCGAGCAACTGATTGTTTGGTATTAATTCTTGGGGGAGGCAAAGGTACGCGGTTATTCCCTTTAACTTTAGAACGCAGTAAACCAGCGATTAATTTCGCGGGCAAATACAGGCTGATTGATATTCCTGTTTCGAATGGTATTAATTCAGGTTTTAATAAAATTTTTGTGCTTACTCAATTCCTTTCCGCGAGTCTCCATGAACATATTATGCATACATATCGTTTTGACAATTTTTCCAAAGGATTTGTGGAAATTCTTTCTGCTGAGCAAAACCATAAAAGTTCAGAGTGGTTCCATGGTACAGCAGATGCTGTGCGTAGAGTAATGAGGCATTTACGTTATATGCCGCAGGAATATGTTTTAATTTTGTCAGGTGACCATCTTTATCAGATGGATTACCGTGATCTTCTGCGTTTTCATTTAAATAAAAACGCGGATGTAACAATAGCTTCTATTTTAGTGGACGCTGAAGAAGCATCAAGAATGGGCGTTATTGACTGCCTTGATTCAGGCAGAGTAAAAAGGCTGATTGAAAAACCTCAGCATTTGGGCAGATTAAAAATAAAGCCTGAAATGAAGGGAGGAAAAAAGTCTTACTGTTCGTCTATGGGTATATATTTGTTTAAGCGTGATGTGCTTTTTGACATTCTTTCTACAACAAAAGCGGAAGATTTTGGCAAACATATTTTACCGATGTTGATAAAAAGAGACAAAGCAGTATACTCGTATAAATTTAAAGGCTATTGGCGGGATGTTGGCACAATTAAAAGTTATTATGAAGCAAGTATGGACTTAATCAGCAAGAAACCAAAATTTAATTTTTTTAATGAAAAACGTCCTGTTTTTACCCGCGCAAGGTTTTTACCTCCGAGTGAAATTATTGATTCACACTGTGTTAATACTCTTATTGCTGATGGCTGCAGAATAAAAAAAACGAAGATTGAAAATTCTATCATTGGTTTGCGCACTAAAATTATGGGTGGTTCTAAAATAAAAAATTCAATTATTATTGGCAATAATTATTATCAGAGAAGAATAAAAGGTGAATTAATGAAACCCTATATAGGCAAAGGAGTGGTTATTGAAAGGGCAATTGTCGGGAAAAATGTAACAATTGGAAATTTTTGCCGCATTACTGATAAACGCGGTTCTGCGGATATAGACAGAGATCTTTTTTGTGTGCGTGATGGGATAACTATTCTTAAAAGGGGTGTGAGCATTAAGCCGCGTACAGTAATTTAAGAATGTTTTTATGAATTTTTAATATACTCAAATTTATTACGTTTGAGTATAAAAAAAGGAGGGATGAAAAATGTTAGAATTGTTTGAAAAAATGATTTTAGCTGGAGCAGGGCTGGCAACTTTGACCAGAGAAAAAGCGGAGAAAGTTGTTGATACTTTAGTAGAAAAAGGGCAGCTAAAGTCAAAAGATAAGAAAGCTCTGGTTTCAAAGCTTTTAAAAGGCACAAAGGATTTTGAAAAAGATCTGGAAAATAAGATGAAAGGCGTTGCTTTTAATGTTGTGAAAAATTCTGAAAAGCAAATTGATATTTTGCACAAAAAATTAGAAAAACTTGCAAAGGAGTTAGAAGTAGAAAAAAAGAAGCATAGGCCAACTAATAGAGTTCAACCTAAATCTAAAACAAAAGCTAAGGCCAATCCAGCAGTAAAGGTTAAAAAGTAAACTTTTGGGCATTGCAGCAAAATTTGGTAAGTTTAAAAGAAGGGACAGGCTCTTAGCCTGTCCCTTCTTTTAAAGTGTGGTAATCGGGGGGGGGAGCCTTTAATATATTCAAATTTTCAAAGTAGATTCCCTGCATAGCAGGACAGATGCCCGCAGTCTTTTTAGCGAGAATCCATAAGTAAAAACTCCGCTTCAGTCACCGATTACAAAGTGTGCTGAATTTTTATTGTAAATGGGATGTTTTATGTTACAATAGGTTATATACTTAAACCTATTACATTTGAGTATAATAAAATAAGCATTTTTTGTAGTGTTCATAATATATAGGGAGTAGATATGATTAAAGAATCTGAAATTACACGTGCTATATTGAGTACGTCAGTTGAAGAATTTTTGGATAATTTAGAAGTTGATGTTGTTATTGCCGGAGCTGGCCCGTCAGGCCTTACTTGCGCGAGGTATGCGGCACTGCAGGGTAAGAAAGTAGTAATTTTTGAACGCAGGCTTAGCCTTGGCGGAGGAATGATTGGCGGGGGAATGATGTTTCCCCGAATAGTGGTGCAAAAGCAAGCTTCTTTAATTTTAAAAGAAATTAACGTTAAATTAAAAGAGTATAACGAACAATATTTTACAGCTGATTCTGTAGAAGCGATTTCAAAAATGGGTGCAGCTGCGATTGACGCTGGAGTAAGAATTTATCCGGCAATTGTGGTTGAGGATCTGGTAATCAGAGAGCAGGACAGGGTAAGCGGTGCGGTGATTAATTGGTCTGCTGTGCAAACAGCGGGAATGCATGTTGATCCTCTGGTGGTTATGTCTGAATATGTCGTTGACGCGACAGGCCATGAATGTGATTTAGCACGCACTCTGGAGAGGAAAAATCCGGATGTTAAGTTAACTACCAGTACTGGAAAGATTATTGGAGAAAAATCAATGTGGGCGGATCAGGGAGAAGACAGGATTGTCAGTAATACAAAGGAAGTTTATCCAGGCCTGGTTTTAACTGGTATGGCAGTAAACGCGGTTTTTGGCGTGCCGCGTATGGGCGCAATTTTTGGCGGTATGTTAATTTCCGGCAAGCGCGCGGCGGAATTAATGTTGATGACAAATGAGGCAGGATAGACAATAGAATATCCGACAATGTCATTCCCTGCAAAAAGCAGCAGGACATGCCCGCAATTTTTTAGCAGGGATTTAATAATTTTAAAGGTTATAAACTATGGCAAAAACTATTGCTGAGATTAATCAGAAAATAAAAAAAGGCAAAGCTGTTGTTGTTACAAAAGAAGAATTTTTAGAAATAATTAAAGATAAGGGCAGAAAAGCAACAACTAATTATGTTGATGTAGTGACTACAGGGACTTTTGGCCCAATGTGTTCATCTATGGCGCTTTTTAATATTGGCAGCGTTAAGCCGCGGATGAAAATACAGAAAGCTTCTTTAAATGATGTGCCTTGTTATTGCGGCTTAGCTGCTGTGGATATGTTGATTGGCGCTTCAGAGATTGCGGATAATGATCCGGCTAATGCTAATTATCCAGGTGAGTTTAACTGTGGTGGAGCGCATATTATAGAAGCTTTAGTTAGCGGCAAAGATGTAAGGCTTAAGGCATCTGCTTATGGCACAGACACATATCCGCGTAAGAGCCTTGAACAATTGATTAATTTGAAAAATATGAATAGTGCCTGGCTTTTAAATCCGCGTAATTGTTATCAAAATTATAGCGCAGCGGTAAATCTTTCTAAAAAAACAATTTATACTTATATGGGGATGTTGCGGCCGCAAATGGCTAATATTAATTATTGCAGCGCTGGACAACTCTCACCCCTTTTAAATGACCCATATTTTCGTACTATTGGCATAGGCACTCGGATATTTTTAGGGGGAGGAACAGGATATATTTTTTCTCAGGGCACACAATATAATATGGATGTGCCGAGGCAAAAATCCGGGCTGCCAATTGAACCTGCTGGGACATTGGCAGTACAGGGAGATTTAAAAACAATGAGTGCTGAATGGCTGCGCGCGGCGTCTGTTTTAGGTTATGGCGTGAGCTTAGCGGTGGGGATTGGTGTGCCGATTCCTGTTATTGACCAGCAAATGGTAGATTGCATCGCAGTGCGTGACCAAGACATTTATACTAATGTGTTTGATTATAGCAGGCTTGACGCAGAGAAAAGTTCTTATCTTGTGGGTAAAGTTAATTATAAAGATTTAAAAACAGGAAGGATTGTCTTAAAGGGCAAGACGATCCCAAGTGCCGGGCTTTCCAGTTATTTTAAGGCGCGGGAAATTTGCGAAATTTTAAAAACAAGAATACAGCAGAATAAGTTTCAGTTAACTGAACCTGTAGAAAAATTGTAGTAGTTAGGAGAATAGGGAGAATAGAGGACGTAGTTAGGTAATTAGGTATTGACAAAAATCTATGCAAGCTATACTCAAACGTAATAGGTTTGCAATTTTATGACATCCCCCTTATACTGCATCTTGAAACGTTTTTCATTCGCCAAACCTCAACGCAGCGAGCTGCGCCTGTGGTTTGTCTTAGGTCAAAACGTTCCAATTTAGGGCACATGGAAACGCCTAAATTTTGCAAACAAAGAAGTGGGGGTGAGCTTTCAGAATATTTTGATAAGCCGTTCTTCAATAAGGTTATCTATATAATCCGATGAGAAAAAAATTGCAGAAGAAAATGAATATCTAATTATCTAACTACGTCCCCTATAGGACCTATAGGAAATTAAATGATGTTATCATTTTGCGGCGGAAAACACTTAAGTAGTTACAAACAATTAACAAAAGATAAACCAATCAAAGATTTTCCTTTGCCTAAACAAGTGGTTTTACCTTTAATTCAGCATATCGGCGCACCAGCTGAAGTTTTGGTGAAAGTTGGAGATTTGGTAAAAACAGGCACAAAAATAGCTGAAGCTAAAAAATTAATCTCAAGCCCTGTGCATTCAAGCATTTCAGGCACAGTGTCTAAAATCGTTGATGCCCCTCATCCTGTGTTAGGGAAATGCAAATCTATATATATTGATTCTGATGGATTAGACACCTTTGATCCTGCTATAGTAAAAAGAAATAATTATGCAAATTTATCTAAAGATGAACTGCTTGCGATAATTAAATCCGCGGGGATTGTAGGGTTAGGCGGAGCAGCGTTTCCAACTTGTGTAAAATTAAACCCTCCCTGTCCGATAGATTCTTTTATTATAAATGCTGTTGAATGCGAACCATATCTTAATTGTGATTTCAGGTTGATGCTGGAAAGGACAGAAGATATTTTGCAGGGTATTCTACTTGTAAAAAGAATTCTTAATGTAGATAACGTTTTTATTGGTATTGAAGCGGATAAGCCTCAAGCTATAGCAGTAATGCGGACAGCGGTAAGAAAATTGAATCTGGCAATAGATGTGGTTAGTTTAAAAACTAAATATCCGCAGGGCGCTGAGAAACAGTTGATTAAAGCTGTTTTGGGCAGAGAAGTGCCTTCAGGAAAATTGCCGTTTGACGCGGGAGTAGTGGTCAATAATGTAGCAACTATTCTATCTGTTTATGATGCTGTTGCTTTGTCTAAGCCTCTTTATGAAAGGGTAATTACTGTTACTGGCAAGGCATTAAAAGAGCCGGCAAATTTGAAGGTAAGAATAGGCACAAAATTTAAGGAGATTATTGCTTATTGTCATGTAGGGACTAAACCTGTGAGTAAAATTATTATGGGCGGGCCAATGATGGGCCTGGCTCAGTTTACAGATGATCTGCCGGTGATTAAAGGCACTTCTGGAATATTACTACTGGCAGAAGATGAAGGATGTGAGTTTGAGCAGCAGCCGTGCATTAGGTGCGGACGTTGTGTGGATGTTTGTCCTATGCGGCTTTTGCCTTACGCGTTAAGTTTATGCGCGCAGAAACGCAGCTTTGATTTAGCAAGAGCGTATAATCCGTTTGATTGTATAGAATGCGGGTTGTGTACATATGTGTGTCCGGCAAATCGGAAAATTGTAGAACAGATTAAGTTAACCAAGATAGTTTTAAAATGAAAAATGATCAAAAAATATGTTTAACCGTAAATTGCGCTCCGCATATCCATACTCAAGAGAGTGTTGCTAAAATAATGTGGACAGTATTTTTCTGCCTGATTCCTGCAGGCATAGTAAGTATTTATATTTTTGGCTGGGCATGTTTGTGGATTATGCTTACAGCTGTTTTGAGCGCTGGTTTTACTGAATACTTAAGTTGTGTATTGCAAAAAAAGAAATCAACTTTAGCTGACGGCAGCGCTTTTTTAACTGGCTTACTTCTCGCTTATAATTTACCTCCGCATTCACCTCTTTGGATGGTATTTTTGGGGTCTTTTGTTGCGATATTGTTTGGAAAAGTTCTTTTTGGCGGTTTAGGCTCGAATATATTTAATCCGGCATTAGTGGGCCGTGTATTTTTAGTGGTTAGTTTCCCTGCTTTAATGACACATTGGCCAAAGCCTTTTTCTGTAGACGCGGTTACCGCTCCTACTCCTTTGGCAATTTTTAAAGATGGTTTTAGCGGGACAAATGTTTTAGCTGATTTGAGTGTGAATTCCTATTCTTATCTTGACCTGTTTTTGGGTTTTCGCGGAGGCTGTATCGGCGAGGTTTGTATTATTGCTCTGTTAAGCGGCGCGTTATATTTGCTTGTTAAGGGTTATATCTCCTGGCATATCCCAGTATCTTTTATTGGCACAGTGGCGATTTTTAGCTGGATTTTTGCTGGGGGAACATTTTTTCGTGGGGATTTTATTTTTCATCTTTTATGTGGAGGTTTAATCTTAGGCGCGTTTTTTATGGCTACTGATTATGTAACCGGCCCAATGACTAAAAAAGGAAAGTTAATTTTTGGTGTGGGCTGCGGGCTGATTACCAGTGTTATACGCTTATGGGGAGGATATCCTGAAGGTGTTTCTTTTTCAATTTTAATTATGAATGCGGCAGCTCCTTTAATTGACCGGTTTACAATGCCCAAAGTGTTTGGAAAATTAAAATGAAACAAATTATTATAGCTTTAGGATCATTATCGGCTCTTGGAGGGATTTTCGGCTTATTATTAGCCTGGGCATCTAAGAAGTTTTCTGTTGCAATTGATCATAGAATTACTGCGGTGACTGATCTTTTACCAGGAGCAAATTGTGGAGCTTGCGGCAGCGCTGGATGTGCTGCATTCGCGGAAGCTCTGGTCAATAAAGAATCTGAGCTTTCACGCTGCGTGGCCTGTAATGATCAGGCAAGATGCGAAATTAATAAAGTTTTAGGTATATCAAGCCTGCAAAATTGCGGAGAACAACAAGTCGCGGTGATTAAATGTGGAGGAGGCAAAAGTGAAAATAAATTTATCTATAAAGGGTTAAAAGACTGTAGGGCTTCAGCTGGATTTATGGGCGGGCATAAGCAATGCGAATACGCGTGTTTAGGACAGGGGACCTGTATTGAAGTTTGCCCTTTTGGCGCGATTGAAATGCAGGATATTGGTGTGCCTGTAATTAACCCTGAGCTTTGCCGCGGCTGTTTAAAATGTGTGCAAATTTGCCCGCGGAACATAATCGAGATGCATAGTAAAAAGAAAACAGTATATATTAATTGCAGTTCTTTGGAAAAAGGTGCGGATGTACTTAAAAAGTGTAAGTCCGGTTGTATTGGATGTGGAAAGTGTGTTAAAATATGTCCTGTTGGCGCAATAAAATTGGAAAATAATTTAGCAGTTATTGATTATACAAAGTGTATAAATTGTGGAAAATGTGTGGAAATTTGTCCTACAAAGGCAATTAAAAATACCTCGTTAATAAAATCTGTGGGGTAGGGATAGGTCTTGCCTGTGCGTGCAGCACGTAGACAGGCGTGGACTGTCCGTTAAATTCAGTAGGGGAAAAAAGAACTAAAATGTTATTGCTCAAGGTTATACTCAAACGTATTACGTTTGAGTATATTTGTTTTTCATTCTGACTACTGAATTCTGAATTTTTTTGAAATTATGAATATACATTCTTTTATCGTATTTATTGCTGGTTTTTTTATTTTATGCACACTTATTTTTTTCTCTTTTAGTAAGGGAAGGAAGTCTTATCTAGGCCTGCCATTTTTTTTAACCGCGTTTTCCAGTTTATGTTATTGCCTTTTGTACTTTGGGATGATTCAGTTTAGGTATGAACATAATATTTTACTTATCTGGGCGAAATTTTTTTCAATAGGCGCGTTTTTTATTGTGCCCTTGCTTTTAAATCTGATGTTTTCAGTTAGCGGCAGAAACAAGAGTTTAGTTAAAACTGTTATTGTGTTTTCTTTTATGCTTGGTTGCGCTGGTTTGCTTTACGCGTTTAATATTAATTATAGCGCGATGCGGTTTAAATTTTCTCCGTGGGGGAATGTGATTTCTTTGCATAGTGTCCCCTATGTTATTTATTTTGTAAACGCGCTTTTGTTTTTGCCTGTAGGCTTGAGTCTTGCGCAAATTTATAAAAAAGAAGGTTCTTTGCCCGCAATAGCAAAAAAACAGGCAAATTTTATTATGGCTGGAGTATATATTTGCAGCATAGGCTTGTTTTTAGATTTTTTGCATGTCTTTGATATAGATGTTTTTCATATAGGATTACTTTTCTTAGGAGCAGGTATTATGCTTATGGCGTATGCAATCAATAATTATAGGTCTTTGGAGCTTGATTTAATTTTAAGTAAAGTAATTAGTGCTATTTTATTTATTTTTCCTGTAATTGTGCTGCATAGTTTGCTGACGGGTTTTCTTTTGCAGCCATTGGGATTTTTATTCGCGAATTCGTTTTCATTAATTGTGGTCATTTTTCTTTTCTTTTTTACTCCATATAGTAGATTTATAAAAGATATAACTGAAAAAATAGTTTGCCGCGGCAGGTATGACTATCAGAATGTTTTGCGGGAATTTACTAAAAATTTGATGGGTATACTTGATTTAGAGCAGCTGCTTGATTATGCAATCCATTTACTTGTTCAAACTCTGGAAATTAATAAGATTGCAGTATTTTTGCAAAATGGCACTAAGGATATGTTTTTTATTAAGGCGTGTTATGGCATAGATGCTAAGACTCAACAGGATTTAAAGTTTTCCGTGCAAGATGAGTTTATAAAGCAAATACAAAAAAGTAATAAAGTTATAATACTCGAAGAGCGCAAACTTTACTTTGATTCTATTGGGACTATGGCGAATTTTTTTCAATTAGGCAAAATAAACGCAGAGGTAGTTCTGCCCTTATTTTTTAAGGAAATGTTCATTGGATTTATTGTTTTAAGTCAAAAGAGTTCAGGAGGTATTTATAACAGGGGGGATATTCGTGAGCTGAAGGCGTTTGCTGCTGAGGCTGCTATAGCAATTGAGAATGCTAATGTTTATCATGACGCGATTATTGATAAAATGACCAGAGTTTTTAATCAGAATTATTTTATGATTCGCTTAAGGGAAGAAGTCTCCCGGGCAAAAAGATATGGACAGCCGCTTGCTTTGTTGATGCTTGATATTGATAGTTTTAAAAAATTTAATAATACATTTGGTTATGACGCGGGTGATTTTTTTCTTGAAAATCTTGGAGTTTTATTGAAAGTTAAGCTTCGCACTGTAGACATTCCAGCGCGTTACGGCAGTGAAAAATTCGCGGTGATTGTTTGCCCTAATCTGGTTAATGATAAGCAAATCAGTTCGCCAGCGGAAATTATAAGGAAGCATATTAGCGGGGCAATGACTGCAGCGGAGAGACTGAGTAACAGCATCAGGGATTTAAAAGTTGAGTTCCATGGAAAAATTTTAGGGGCAACTGTAAGTATTGGGGTGGTTTATTATGATGGGGTTGATGAGCATTTTAATGCTGAGCAGTTTATTAAACAAGCAGAAGTCGCGTTGAGTATGGCAAAAAACGCGGGCAGGGATAAAATAATTTTTTTTAATGAGCAAAATTAAAGTTTTAGTCCTCAGAACTGCTGGCACAAATTGTGACCAGGAAACAAAAACTGCTTTTGAATTTTTAGGGGCAGGAGTTGATGTTTTACATATAAATAATTTTATTAAAAGCAGGTACCGGATTTATGATTATCAGATTCTTGCTTTGCCAGGAGGTTTTACCTATGGTGATGATATTTCTGCAGGCAGGGTTCTTGCTAACCAGTTACGGTTTCTCCTGGAGGAGCAGATACGCAGGTTTTATAATGAAGGTAAGATTATTCTGGGTATTTGTAATGGATTTCAAGTGTTGGTGAAAGCAGGAATTTTACCTTATGGCCCTTTTTCTCAGGGAGAGGCAAGTCTGGTTTTTAATACTTGTGGGCATTTTGTAGATAAATGGGTGTATCTGAGAGTAGAATCTTCAAAATCTTTATGGTTTAAAGGAGCAGAAACGGTTATTTTTCTTCCTATTGCTCATGCTGAAGGAAGGTTTGTAGTTAAAGACAATAGCATCACCTTGACTTTGC
>Ga0164318_10006596_pt1 | contig 11236 bp, 11 predicted proteins | sample GuaBasSedimGuay9_FD_113734 | JGI IMG/M metagenome (GOLD analysis project Ga0164318, IMG submission 113734) | Subseafloor sediment microbial communities from Guaymas Basin, Gulf of California, Mexico - Guay9, Core 4571-4, 0-3 cm | ecosystem: Environmental > Aquatic > Marine > Hydrothermal vents... | reverse complement strand
TCTTTAGTGGATTGGTGAAGGGAAGGAGTGTCTGAGGATCCTTCCTCCTTGTCGAGGGTTGTATTGGATATTCTAAAACCTCATATCCCGACTCTCGTTGATTTCTGTAAAGAGATCTCGAAGGTTAAAGGGGTTAAAAAGGTGAATGGCTTAGTGGTGGAGGTCGATGCTGAGACCGATAGCATCAAGCTGACGGTCGAGGGCAAGGACATAGATTTTGAGGAGCTCGAGTCTACCGTGAAGAAGCTTGGAGCGGCGATCCACAGCGTGGACGAGGTCTTGATTGAGGGGTGAAGATGTTCAAGAGATTTAAGAGAGTATTAAGGTATTCAGACTCCGCGGAGTATCCTAGAAGATATGCTGTCATGAACGCATTCGATGGGGTCATAACGATCCTCGGGATAATCTTGGGTTCAAAACTGCTTGGATCCGCTGAAGCCGGACAAATTGTTGCCGCTGGTGTGGGTGCGTTAATAGCGATGGGAATCTCAGGAGCTAGCGGGACCTATATAACCGAGATGGCTGAGCAGGAGAGGAAGATCAAGGAGCTTCAAGACGCCATGTTGACAAATCTTGAGGGAACAATTCTCGTTAGAGCTCATAGGGAAGCCGCTGTAATCTCTGCCTTAGTGGATTCCGCCGCCGCTATTCTCGCCGGACTCTTAGCGATTACACCATATTTCTTAACCGTGGCCGGGTATCTGTCTGAGATGATCGCATTCTATTCTTCTTTGATAATCTCCCTCTCTCTGCTATTCATTCTCGGAGTATTTCTTGGAAAGGTTGCGAGTCAAAGCCTATTATTCTCCGGGCTTAAAGCGCTTGGAATAGGGTGCCTTACTCTCCTCTTCCTCCTACTCCTGAACTTAATTCTCTAAGTTCTTCAGGTCTATAGATCCCCCTCTCTGTTATTATACCGGAGATAAGTTCGGGTGGAGTTATGTCAAATGCTGGATTCCAGACCTCAGCCCCTTTCGGAGCTATTCTCTCCCTTCCAACATAGAGAACTTCCCGTGGATCTCTTTCCTCAATCACGATTTCGCTGAGATTATGTTCAAAATCTATGCTTGAAAATGGAGCAGCGACATAGAATGGTATGTTATAGAATTTTGCCGCAATCGCATGGCTTAAGGTCCCAATCTTATTTATCACGTGGCCGGTCTTCGCGACTATTCGATCTGCTCCAACGATCACCTCATCTATCTCGCCGCGTTGCATCAAGAATGCCGCCATGTTATCGGTTATCAGCTTAACCTTTATTCCATCTCTCATAAGCTCCCAAACAGTTAACCTTGCTCCCTGCAGCTTTGGCCTAGTCTCACAAGCATAAACCATTATGTTTTTTCCTTGTTCGACCGCCGCTCTTATTACTCCTAAAACGGTTCCATATCCCACCGTTGCTAAGGCTCCAGCATTACAATGAGTTAAAATCTTATCTCCATCCTTGACCAACTCCGCTCCATTTCTCCCAAGTTTCTTATTTGTCTCGACGTCTTCCTCCGCCATCCTCAAAGCCTCATCAATGACATTCCTTCTAATCTCTTCAACAGTCTCGGATTTCTCGGTGACCTTCATAACCCTCTCGATGGCCCAGAAGAGGTTGACGGCAGTCGGCCTCGTCGCCCTCAGGATCTCAGCAGACCTTCGAAGCCTTTCTAGGAAGACATCTTTACTCTTAGCTCTACACCTATATGCGGTTAGAGCTAAGCCCATAGCTGCGGCGACGCCTATTGCTGGGGCTCCTCTAATCGCCATGTCCTTGATCGCCTTGGCCATTTCCCTAGCAGTTCTTATTTTGAGGTACTTGAGTTTCTTTGGGAGAAGTCTTTGATCTATTATTATCACGTTTCCCCTACTCCACCGAATGCTTCTGAGCTCCCTCACTTCAGATCAGCTTAGAATAATTCGAATGGAGATAATTAAGGGTAACCTTATCGTATATCAAGCGACAGAAATGTCGCGAGAATCCATGTTTCGGTGATGAAAATTAACAGCGTTAGATGAAATTTTAGCGCTGAAAATATTTATTTAAGCCATTAGACGATGAGTCAAAAATGGAGCCTTGGTCCATCGCCGCAGCGGCTTTAGCGATCTTTGCCACATCTTCTGTTTTCTCTATGTTTGGAAGAGGAGGTGGAGAGTTCTATCTACTGATAATGTTGTCAATGCTATCTCTGACGTATTATACGTGCGCGGGAATAAGTCTCTTCTTGATAATGTTACAAGGTCTCTCGATGATAATCGTATATCATGGAAAGCATAGGTTTGTGGATTGGGGATTAGCTATAATTCTGGGACTGATAGTCGGCGTATGCTCATTCCTGGGAGGATTTCTCTCATATAAGGTTCCAGCATATCTTCTAAAGATATCATTCTCAACATTCTTGCTGATCTCAGCATACTTCATCTATAAGGGGATTCACGTCAAGCCCGTTAAAGGTAAATTCGGGGTATGGACGAGAAGACTTGGAGAAGAAACCTATCATGTAAACATGCTCTATATCATGATCCCGGTGGCCATCGCGGCTTTCACGGCAGGGATGGTTGGAATCTCAGGAGGTGGATTAATTATACCTGTATGTGTTCTATTCGGAGGAGTTCCGATTAGGATAGCGATGGGAACGAATACATTCCTAGTCCTAACATCGTCTACCATGTCATTCGCTGGCCACCTAATTAGAGGAGGATTCAACCCAATCCTAGGAGGAGTATTTGGCTGCGTGGTGATCTTGGGAGCTCAGATAGGATCTAGATTTCACGTCAAAATAGATGAAAGAACTTTGAGAAAAGCCTTTTCGTTAATATTGGTTGTGGCGGCTATCTGGATGCTCGTCAAGATATTTCTCTGAAATATGTTGGCTCAGATGGGTAAGTCAAGGTCATCGCATAGCTCCCATGACTCCCTCATCTTCATAGCCCACAACTCCGTCATCCTAGGATTAGATATTAAATCTTCCGTTCCCTATAAACCGAATTTCTTGAAATCTATCTCTATCGGCTTATTTTTCTTCATGGATTTTAAGATGGATTCAGCTATTATAACGGCCTTAGCTCCATCAATAGCATCGACCGAGGGTTTCCTATGATTCAATAAGGATTCGGTGAAGTGCGTTAGTTCTATTCTCAGAGGTTCCTTCCACTTCAAGATCGGCTCGATGACGACGTCCGCCTTCTCCAAGGAGATCACTTGAGTTAGAAATTGGATAGAGATCACGCCTTCGCTCCCGGTTATAAGCATCTCACGCTTCTTTCTCGGAGTAAGCCAATTGGCCTCGATAAATGCGACTCTCAACTCATCTTCAAAGGTCATTATCGCTTGGATATGATCCTCGAATCTATGTTTTAGGCTTCCTCCCCTAGCATAAACGCTGACAGGTTCTTGTCCGAAGATGTATCTGGTCAAGTCTATGTCGTGTATCGCGGTGTCCTTCACCACCCCCACGTCACCTATTCTCTGCGGCCACCAACCAATTCTCCTACCATGAGACATTATCACCTCACCTATTTCGCCGGCTCTTAGAAGCTCAATCGCTTTACTCACGGCTGGATTAAATCTCTCGATGAATCCCGTCATGACGAACCTATTGTTAGATTTCGCCGCGTCGATTATCTCTAAACACTCATCCGGACTTGAGGCTAAGGGTTTCTCGACGAAGACATCTAATCCATATTCTAAGACCTTCACCGCGACCTCCGCATGACTGATGGAAGGCGTGCACACGTTTACGGCGTCAAGCTCTTCTTTATTCAACATCTCATCTATATCTTGATAATAATTTGATACTCCAAATTTTCTGGCCACCTGTTTCGCCTTCTCAAGATTTATGTCGCAGACCGCTCTCACCTCTACCGATTCAAGCTCTCTTAGAACTCTTACGTGATTGCTTCCCCAAAAGCCCACGCCGACGACGCCTACCTTAAGCTTCATCAACTCATGAGATGCCCGCCAACTCTTAAGCCTTTAAGCTGGATAACTAGACCATCGTTTCTATTCTTTTAACAAGACCTTGTATAGCCAGATCTTCGTCAAGGTATACCAGATCAGGATCCAAATCATAAACGTTGCCAGTCCCACGATCACCCTCATGATGCTGGCTAGGATGTTTTGAGAGGCTTGCTCTATGGCTGGGAAAAGGGTTGATGCAAGGATATAGGAGACTAGGAGAAAGGTTACCCACACTATCGCGAGAAGCCCCAAAACAGCGGCGAAGTTTTTCAAGAGCTTCATCAAATCCAGACCTCCACGAGGAATAAGTCTGTAAAGATGGCTAAGATCGCGGTGAACATCGCCAGCATTCCCATCATATAGGCCATCGTTCTCTCGTCAACCTTGGCTCCCGCACTTAGAAGCCTAACTAAAGTTATCGGCGCGCCCCTATCCCTAGAAGCGGTTAGAAATCCATTCACGAACTCAACGGGCCTACTCTTAACCTCTTTCGCGGATCTTATCCCACCTATAGAGAAGATTACGTGCATCTCGTTCATTATTTGTGGTAGGAGGGCGATTATGGCCGCGACCTCGATCTTTCCAATGATTGCGATTGATGCCATTAACCCACCTATGAAGAGGCTTCCAGAGTTCCCCAGAAATATTCTCGCCGGATATCTGTTGTATGGTATTAGAGCTACCAGGATTGAGAGGCAGATAATCGACATGGTTAAGATAAATCCATCTCCTCGAATATACGCTATGATCAAGCTCATAGCGAAGAACGGGATTGAGGTGTAGATCATGGATCCGTTCAAAACATCGACGCTGTTAACCGCGTTGCAGGTTATCGGATAAGCCAACGCAACTAAGATTGGATAGATTTTGTATAGCCTAGTCCTACCGATGAAAGGAATCACCGGTCTAGGAGTATAATATCCGGTGACTAAAATTGGAATTGAAGCCAGAAGAAGGAGAATAGGTTTAAGCTTTGGATTCAGTTCACCTTTAAGATCTTCTAAGAACCCTATGAGCCCCGCAATAAGACCTGGTGAGAGAAATATTAGCGGAGAAAGCTCCCAATTGAAGATCATCTGAGTGAGAAGTCCGATTAATGATCCAAAGATCAGGCCTAGCCCACCGGTCTTTGGGATTATCGGCTTCGAAGACTTATGAACATCTACTCCAACTATACCGAACCTTCTTCCAAATCTAATCATGAAAGGAGTTATCACGATTACTGTGAGAAACGCGGCCAAGGCTTCAAACATTCTATCAAAAGTTCCCCGAAATTCGAGGTTAAAAATCTTAATTAACCATAAAACGCGATGAATTTACATGGCCTTTCCCTTCAAGAGCTTAGAAGACTTTAAGATAGAATTTGAGTCGAGACATGAGGAACTGAGGCTTAGGGCCAGGAGATTTGCGGAGAAGGAGCTTAAGCCAAAGTTGTTTAGAATCGAGAAGACAAGGGAGATTCCGAGAGAGCTTATCAAGAAGGCTGGAGCTGAAGGATTCCTCGGAATAGGCATCCCGGAGATTTATGGAGGAGTTGAGGGAGATTTAAGAGATCTAGCGATAGTGATCGAGGAGGTAGCGAGGATATCTCCAGCCTTCGGACTGACGATACTCGTCACATACCTCTTCACAACCCCGATACTCTTGCATGGAACAGAGGAGCAGAAGGAGCTTCTAAAAAAGGTCGTTCGAGGAGAAGCCTACGCCTGCCACGCGGCTACGGAGCCTGGAGGTGGAAGCGACCTCGCTGGGATAAGAAGTGTTGCGAAGAGAAGTGAGGGAGGATGGATTCTGAGAGGCCATAAGAGGTTCATCTCAGGGGTTGATTGGGCCGATTACTTCCTAATCTTGGCAAGAGCGTCGGATGAATCAGCTGAGAAACGTTCAAGGAATTTAACATTCTTCATAATCGAGAAAGATTGCGAAGGATTAAAGATAATCCCTGATGAATGTATGGGCGCTAGAGGACTGAGCGTTGGGCAGATAATAATGAAGAACGTGTATGTTCCAGATTCAAATGTTTTAGGAGAAATTGGGCAAGGGCTTAGAATAGCCTTAGAAACCTATTCGAGAATGAGGATCGGAGCAGCAGCCCTTGCAGTCGGGATAATACAATCATCCCTCGAAAGTTCCCTAAAATATTCTCGCAGAAGAAACGCATTCGGCAAACCCATCATAGAATTCCAATCAAATCAATTCAAAATAGTTGAGATTCTCAGTAGGCTCATGGCGTCCAGGCTCATGCTTTATTGGGCAGCGAATATCTCTAAGCGTTCTCCAAGAGATCTTCCAATAGCTTCTTCGATGGCCAAACTATATTCCTCTGAAGCTGCTGAAGATGCTGCTATCAAGGCCATAGAGATTCACGGAGGCTTAGGGGTTTTGGTCGATGCTCTTATTGAGAGATTTCTGAGAGATTCTGAGATAGTTAAGATGATTGAAGGAACTGGAGAGATTCAGAAAATAATCATATTTAGAGAACTGTTGAAAAGGACGGAAATGCTTAAAGACTATTATTGATTGATCTGTGTTGAGAGAAGGTTGAGGCTGGCAATAGCATCGATAATATCGTATGCGGCTTTTCAGATAATCCCCCTACTATTGATAGCTATTCTCTCAGGACTCTCACCTGAATACGCCGTAATAATCTCCATGATCTTGGCCATGCTCGTCTCCGCAATCCCATCCAGCATACTGCTCAAGAACTCATATATCTCATTTCTCCCCCCGCTGGTCGGCGGCTTAATATCATTTCTAGTCTTAATACTTCTGTCTAATGCTCAAATAATCTCCTCAGATCTCGCTTCACCGTATTTTCATCCATATTACATAATAATAGTCGTCATAGCATCTGGATTATCGATTAGTCTCTCAAGAATATATCCCAAACCTGTTATAAGGGACGTTGAGGGAATTAAGGAAGTCAAAGTTGAAGAAGTGAAGGTCGAAGAAGTCATCGAAGAGAAGGAAAAACCTCCAGAGAAGGTTGAAGAGAAGATGGAGAGAGTTGAAGAAGCTCCGAAACCCGAGTTCATTAAATGTCCTCACTGCGGCCAACTGATTCCCTCCGATTCTATCTTCTGTCCTCTATGCGGCGGAAAGGTCGGAGAGAAGAGTGAAGAATGAATCTAAGGTTCATCGCCTCAGATAGCCTTGGAACTAGAAGTATGTGCTCTCTGATAGAGACAAAGTATGGTAGAATAATGATAGATCCCGGGGCGGCTTTAGGTCCATGGAGATATGGGTTGAGACCGCATGAGATAGAATTTGAAACGTTGAAGAGGCATAAGGAGAAGATAGTCGAGGAGGCGAAGGACGTCGACATTTTCATAATAACTCATTATCATTATGATCACTTCCCAAGACCCCGTGAAGACATAGAATGGCTTAAGGGGAAAAGGATACTCATAAAGGATCCATTGAATATGATAAACTTCAGTCAAAGATGGAGATCAAAGGTATTCCTCGACAAGCTTAGAAAGATTGGAGCGAGGCCTAGAGTTGCGGACTCTAAAAGGTTTAGGCTTGGAAGATGTAAGATCAAGTTCTCCAATCCAGTTAAGCATGGGAATGATTAGAGGCTTGGATACATCCTCGAAGTCTTAATCGAGACCGATGACGGGAGAATCCTATATACATCAGATGTTGATGGAATAGTTGACGATGAGCAATTAGACGTCATCCTGAAGAGCGAGCCCAACATAGTGATATGCGATGGCCCGATGACCTACATGCTTGGAACGAGGTTTCGGGAGATCGATCTCAAGAAGTCTATTCAAAATTTGGTGAAGGTATTGAAGATGGACTCGCTTGAGAGCTTAATCTTGGATCACCATCTCCTAAGAGACTTGGATTGGAAGACCTGGCTCAAGCCCGTATTTGAGGAAGCTAAGACTTTAAACAAGAAAGTATTCACGGCCGCCTCATATATGGGAGTTGAGGAAAAGCTTCTAGAGGCCATGAGGAGAGAGCTTTACGGTTTTTCTAAACAGCCTAGCCGAGAACATGCCATCAATACTACCCAGAGATTTCGACCTAAACCTAAATGAGTAGATACTTTAAGACCATGGAGAAGTTATTGTTGGCATAAAATGAGCCTCCTCGATGAAGAGAGCGTCTTAAACATGCTCGCAAAGCCTGTAGTCAAGGCGTTTAGAGAAAGGTTTAAGCATCTAACCGAGCCTCAGATCCAAGCTATACCTAGAATCCTTAAGGGGAAAAATCTACTTCTCATGGCGCCTACCGGAACTGGGAAGACTGAGGCTGCGATCCTACCTATCTTCAGCAAGCTGATAGTTGAGGAGCATGGTCCTGGAATAAAATTACTCTATATCACCCCGTTAAGGGCCTTGAATAGAGATCTACTTGAGAGAATCGATTGGTGGTCTCAAAGACTCGATATAAAGACCGCCGTAAGACATGGAGATACATCTCAAAGGGAGAGGAGGATTCAGAGCCTCGAGCCTCCAGATATGTTGATAACAACTCCCGAAACCTTACAGGTAATCTTAACTGGAAGGATTCTGAGAAATCATCTGAAAAGTGTTAGATGGGTCGTGATAGATGAAGTTCACGAGCTTGCAACCGATAAGAGAGGTGGGCAGCTCGCGGTCGCCCTCGAAAGACTTAGACTGATAACTGGAAGGGATTTTCAGAGGATAGGTCTCTCGGCAACCGTTGGGAAACCGGAGCTGATAGCGAGATTTCTCGTCGGCAACTATGGAGAATGCGAAATAGTGAGAGTCCCAGTAGTCAGAAATATGGTGATAGACGTAGTTTATCCAATCCCGGATGAAAATGATATTGTCTTAGCGGAGAACATAGGCGTCCATCCAGAGGTGGCTGCAAGGCTTAGAAAGATAAGGGAGCTGATAGATTCACATCAGTCAACTTTGATCTTCACGAATACGAGACCGCTTGCGGAGATCTTGACGAACAGGTTCAGGGTTTGGGATGAGCAGATGAAGATTGGAATACATCATGGATCGCTCTCAAAGACAAAGAGGATCTCAACCGAACATGGATTGAAGCATGGCAAATTAGCTGGAATAATCTGCACATCATCACTCGAGCTTGGAATAGATGTTGGGAGAATAGATCTATGCATTCAATACAATTCTCCGAGAGAAGTCACCAGACTTATTCAAAGAGTTGGAAGGAGTGGCCATGGAATAGGGAGAACTGCAAAAGGGGTCGTGGTCGTGACAAACTCCGATGACGCCTTAGAGGCCATAGTTATAGCTAGAAGAGCTAGGATGGAAGAGCTTGAGAAACCTGAGATACCAATGAAAAGCTATGACGTCGCGATGCATCAAATTGCCGGAATCTTGATCGAGTATGGTAGGATGAGATTAGAGGAGATCTTGGAACTCTTTAAGAGAACATACAACTTTAAAGATCTGAGCTTAGAGGAGCTTGAGAGAATTGTGAACCACATGGCGGATCTAAGAGTTGCCGACTTAAGGGATGGAATTGTCGTTAAGCCCAGAAACACGAGAGAGCTGTATAACTATTACTTTAACAATCTCTCAATGATACCAGAAGAGAGACAATATCTCGTGGTAGACGAATCTAAGAATGAGCCCGTTGGAATTTTAGATGAAGAATTTGTGGCCGAATATGGTGAGCCTGGGACCAGGTTCATCTTAATGGGCAAAGCTTGGGAGATACACAACATAGCGGGAGAGAAGATCTATGTTGCGCCGTTAGAGAGCTATGAGGGAGCTATTCCAAGTTGGGTTGGAGAAGAGATACCTGTTCCATATGAGGTCGCGATGGAGGTTGGAAGACTTAGAAGAGAATACAGAGATAGAAGGATGAATGGGGAAAATGTAGAGAGCATCGCCGAGGATCTCGCGAGGAGATACGGAGTTAATCGAGAAGTGGTTATAAGGGCGTTTAAGGAAGTTGAAGACCATCTAGAGATGGGGATACCCATTCCAACGGACGTTGAAGCTGTATTAGAGGAGTTTGGAGACTATGTGGTCCTCCACATTCACGGCGGGTTAAAGGCGAATAGAACAATCCAGAAAATCGTGGCCCATTTCTTAGCCAAGAGAATTGAAGCGCCGGTTAAAGGCCATCAGGACCCATATCGAGTGGTCTTCAAGTCTAAGCACATATCCGGGAAACTGGTTATGGAGGTTATAGAGGATCTTCTTGAGGGAGATTATGAAGAGAATCTGATCGAGGCGATTGAGTCCTCGACCCTATTCAAGCGCAGACTCGTTCACGTCGCGAGAAAGATGAATATCATAAGATCAGATGCATCCCTCTCGGAGATAAACATCAATCAACTCGCAGAGACTTTGAGAGGGACTGTTGTTTACGAGGAGACATTAAACTACACCTTATTCCACGATTTTGAGCTTGAAAGATCAAGAGAATTGTTGGAGAAGCTAATCAACGGTAAGATAAGGCTCTTGGAATGGATTTCACCAACCGATGAACCATCCCCTTTGGCGAGACTTACGATAGAGCGGTTTAGATTTGAGGGAGAGGTTTCAACGGTTGAGGGCATGAGGAGAGTGGTGTTGATGGCCGTGAGGAGCAGGCTATTGAATGAATCGTGGCTGATGGTCTGCACGGACTGCTTCGAACATTATGGAAACATACTCGTAAAAGAACTTCCGATGAAGCCCGCATGCCCCATATGCGGATCGAAGAGAATAGGATTAACGAAATATTCGCTTGAGGAAGCCTTGGGATTAATAGCGAGGAGGGGGCGACCGATAAATAAGAAAGAAAGGAAGATAATAGCCGAGCTCAGGAGGAATAGTGTCTTAATCTCAAAGTATGGTAGAGCCGCGGCCCTAGTCCTCTCGGCGAGGGGATTAACCCTGAAAGAGATCACGGAGATTCTCAAGAAAGAACCTCATGAAAGCATGAGACTGATAGAATTGATAGTAGAAGCGGAGAAGAAAGCGCTTCAAAGAAGATTTAGATGAGGCAATTTTAGCATGAATGTCTTAAAATCTATTCATAAGATCTTGATTGGAATTTTTCTGAAATCCACAACTGCTCCTAGACTTCTTTTTCAAACTCTTAGCCTTGTCCTTGGAGGACCATCGCCAAGTATTACTAAAACTCCATTAGAGCGATGGCTTTAAATTTCGTTGATAAATAGTGCAATCGTCTGAAGGAGGTAATCGGAGGGTCTAGATTGAATAAGGGTTCAAGAAGTAAGATCCTTGTCCAAGTAGTCGTGATAACGATAGCTCTCGCATTGCTCTCTATCGGAGTCGCACAAAAAGTTATAAGAGTCACAACCACCACGGTCATAACCCTGCC
>Ga0164318_10006594_pt1 | contig 11240 bp, 9 predicted proteins | sample GuaBasSedimGuay9_FD_113734 | JGI IMG/M metagenome (GOLD analysis project Ga0164318, IMG submission 113734) | Subseafloor sediment microbial communities from Guaymas Basin, Gulf of California, Mexico - Guay9, Core 4571-4, 0-3 cm | ecosystem: Environmental > Aquatic > Marine > Hydrothermal vents >... | reverse complement strand
ATTCCCTTTTCCAGTTCCTCAATATCGAACGGTTTTCGTATGTAATCGGTGGCGCCCTGCTTCATCGCCTCTATGGCCGTGTCAACGGTGGCGTATGCGGTGATCATGACCACCGGAAGCTGCGGCTTCCGCTTCTTTATCTCCTTCAGCGTTTCTATACCGTCCATGCCCGGCATTTTTATGTCGAGAATAACGAGGTCCACCCCTTCCAGTTTTTTCAAACATTCTGGACCGGAATAGGCGGTTTTCACCTCATACCCATACACTTCCAGAGCCGTCTTTGCGGCATCCACAATCCCTTCCTCATCGTCAACAAACAGTATCTTTTTTATCATTTTTCACCTCGCAAAAGAATATGAAACTGCGACCCCTTGCCAACGGTGCTTTCCACCCATATTTTGCCACCGTGGCTCTCAACAATGTTTTTTGCAATGGAGAGCCCCAGGCCGGCACCGCTCTCCAGGCTGTAAAATGGTTCAAATATTTTTTCTGCATCCTCACTCCTGATACCCCTGCCGGTATCTGCAACGGAGATCCGGATGAAATCTCCCTCCCGTTTTGCGGTGAGCGTGATGGCTCCCTTTTCCGGTGTGTACTTGACGGCGTTGACCACAATATTCTTTATGGCCTTCTCAATTAAATTTTTATCCCCGAAAATGATGGCATCACCGTCAATTTCAACGGTGAATGCCTGCTTTTTCTCCCTTGCTATCTCCTCCACCTCCTCAACGATGGCATCTATCACCTCCTGTGCAGGGAAAAGCTCCTTCCTCAGCTCAAGTTCCTTTGCATCTATGGAGGGAATCTGAAGCATGTCATCGATCAATTTGGTGAGGCGCTTGATATTTTTCTCCATGCGCTCCAGTTTTTCCCTCTGCACTTCGTTGAGAGGGCCGAGCTTTTCCTTCCTCAGCAAATCGGTATACGTCTTTATGGTGGTGAGAGGTGTTTTCAGCTCGTGGGCGATGATGTCAATGAACTCTGATTTCATTTTATTGAGTTTTGCGTCAGCGAGACGTGCATACGCCTCTTCAAGTTTCTGTTTTCTGTCAATGAGTTCCTCAATGAGTTTTTCTTTACTGCTGAGTACCATCTTCTCCTCATCCAGTATGCCGGGTGGCAGTTTTTTGATGAGTTCCCGCCGGTACATCTCCTCCTTCACGTTCTGCGGCAGTTTTCTGAAAAACTCCATCACCTTTCCCTTTATCTCTCGGTCTCTTCCAGAAAAGGCGAGCAGACGAATCAGAAACGTGATGAATTTTTCTTCCATGGCGGTTTCATCATAGGCATATATGGTATGGTATTCAAGCCCCCCCTTCCTGTTTACATGCACCCCTGCGATGTCAATGGACATCCTCAGTTTTTTCAATTCATCTCCCCTCAATTCTCTGATGAAAGGCTCCAGCACCATTTTGAAAAGAATAAAGGGAATGAAATAGGCAATCACCCTTTTGTCGATTTTCCCTATTTCATGCGAAAGTTCCTCCACGATTTCATTATAGGGCACCAGTGCAGAATAGGAGTCAATCAGTTTTGTGAGAAGGTATGAAAATGCGGTGCACAGTTCGTTCATGTTCACTTCCTTCTGCTCGCCGATTAGTTCTTCCATCATCTGCACCTTCAGCCGTTCGTCACTCCCGATATAGCAGCCCGAAAGTATCGGGTACTGTTCAATGCATTCCTCAAGAATCTGTTCGACGTTTTTAATACCCACAAAGGGGGACATCCTCCTGATAAAATGGTTGGCAATTTTTTCAAAGGCGCGTATGAGTGCCACGTCCTCCCGCAATAGCAGCTTGTATTCCGCTCCCTTCTCAGTTTTCAGCGAGGCAAGGAGGTTTTTCTGCGCGATGATGATTGCCACCTCAACAAAAATCAGGATGAACGGATATGGTACCACAAAATAGGGGGAAATATCCGAGAGATACATCATTTCAAAAAAGGAGTAGAGAAACAGAAACGGTGTCAGAAAGAGCACCACAAGGAACCACACCAGATACTGCCGCCGGTATATCACATAGATGTTGGCAGCCAGCAGGAGAATCAAAAGGGAGAGCACGAGGTCAAACGTGAGCGGGAGCAGTGCATTCACTTCATCACCTCCCTCCAGTCAATATATATCTTTACCACTGCGTACACCAGGATGAGAAGCCCTGCCATGATGACATAGTAGGAAAATACCCGTATGGCCAGTATATCAGTACCGACGAATATCCACGGAAGCATGAAAAATACATAGCCGGTGAGAATGGTGGCCGAGCCGGCAACCAGAAAATTGCTTCTTCTTATTTTCACCAGTTTCATGAGCTGCATGAAATATCGATAGGAAAGAATGGGCAAAACAAGCGAGATGAGCGTGAGTATCAGCAACAGTATCCTGAACATATGTATAAAAAGAGAGCTTTATAAAAAAGTTGGGAAAAGGGGGAGGAATTACTCGTATCCCCCGATCATGAGCGACGGATCTCCGAGAAGGACCCATTCCTCAACTGTCTTGCAGTCAATGGGATCCTTTGTCACCGGGAACTGTGCCACATAGTTTGCAATGGCCGTTGAATGCACTTCCCCGAGCACTTCCTTTCCTTCCTGCCCATATATTCTGAAGAACTCCGAGTCGATCCATCCACCAAGTCCCTGGAGGGTATCCGGAATGCCGTCGTCATTGTAGTCTCCCACCAGCCCATATCCAAGACCGGTGCTTCCGATGCTTGCTATGGCACCGCCACCGCCGGTGCTCATTATGCGCCAGCTCCAGCATTTGAATGCCGTTTCTCCCTTATACAGATACTGGTACCACTCTGCACCCTCCCATATCTTGAGTGCATTGAGCACGCTCACATTGAACTGGCTGTTGTGACATCCGCCGACCACGCACACCGGGTACATGCCTTCATTTGAAAGACCTTTCATGTCCCTTACGCCAAGGCCATCTATCCATGTCTCCTCATCGTGCGGTGGGTGCGTTGCCCAGTTCATCGGGTTGCCGTGACCCTCGAAATTGAGGAACCCGCAGCCCTGACTCACTGTGGTTACGACATCGGATACACCGGTGAGGGTGCCCAGAGAGGTGTACAGTTTCACGCCTTCAAATCCTTCCATGTATTCCAGTGACTGCGAAGTGCCCAGTTCTCCCTCGTAATAATCATCACGGGGGAAGGTGTCGCCGCCCACGAGAACCATCTTCTTGAACCAATCCTGATTCTTGGCATAGGTATTTTCATATTCAATGATTCTGTTCGCCACCAAGTCCAAGTCCATCTTGTTTCTGCAGGCAAGGCGGCCCACGTATACATCGGGTGAGAGGTCCAGGGTATCCTTTTTGAATCCACTCCACTCTGCGAATACACCGTTGCCGTTGCTGTCCCAGTCATCGAAGACCGGCTGGCCCTCCTCATACTTGTAAATGTCAGAGAAATACAGGTCGCTGAGATACGTGGCCTCCCAGTCTGACTGATGATCATCAAGATGGGTATATCGCACAGGTGCAAGCCATCGCTCGCTGAACAGGCCTCCCTGTCTTCCGCCCACAATCATGACATATGTGATGCCCCACTGCTCGATGGCATTTTTGATGAAATATTTTATTTTTTCTGCATCATCCCTGCCGGTTGCTGAAAAGTAGGTTCCACCGTATATCTCATTCAAACCCACCACAATTGTTGCCACGCCGTGACTCTCTTTGTGCTGTTTCAATGGTTCAAGGTCTGCCTTCCAATCATCGGGGGCAATGATAAGCAGGTCGTAGGCATCTGTGGCAGGCAGGGGCTGCTCCGCCGGCAGTTCGTAATCGATGATTACCTTTACCTTATCGGTATATGCAAGCGTGTTGGTATGCGGCATATATTTGCATGGATACACAAAAAGCGACAGTGTGACCACCCGTTCCCCGTTATAGAGGCCCACGGTTATGCGGTAATCTGCAAATGATTCTGGAAATGCCTGATTGCTTTCATACACTGCCCCCTCCTTTACCACCAGTTTCCCCTGTGTCGTGAGCAGGGAAACCATAGGGTACGGTTCTATTTTTTTCGGGAGCTGTATTTCGCTGGTTGCTCCCTCATTCACCGTCACCTGAAGTGTTGTTCCGAGTGGAAAGCGCATCACATCCACCGTATACGGGAGAATGGGTTTTCCCTCCTGCATGAGAGACTTTGTGTCATCCATGGAGACAATGACATAGTTATCTGTTTCGGTTACCGTGGGCTCGCTGAATTCGTATGTCTTCTCTATTACCGTGCTCTTTTCTTCGCTTATCGGTTCTTCATTGCTCACTCCCGCGAGAGCTGCTCCGAACAAAAATATACCAACCACCAGTGTTGCGATTACCTTTTTCATGTTTCATCACTCATCTTTGGAATTGACGGTTATATATAAATGTATCGACGACAAAATGGGAGACTGTCAAGTTACTCATCCCACACTTCTCATGTTCTTATGAATGATGATAAAAGGCAGTTCCAGACATGTTCATCCCATGCGCTCTTTCCTCCTTTTTCGAACTTTATTCAATGCAACCGGTATGAGCACGGTACCTCATTTTCTCAATCAGATGAACACGTGCATTTTTATCTTGACAGTGCCACGAAATGGAAAATTTTGATGACAGTCAATGAAAGGTGTCCGGCACCATAGGCGGTACCGGCATAACAATTCCCTGATTCTTGCCCCGCTACAGTATTATTGGCGGTTCAGCAAAGAACCGTTTCTCGAAAAATGCGGGATCCACATGGCTCCAGTCGTCAAAATCTCCTGTACCATGGGTTCCGTCTGAATAGTCGATTATGTTCCATGCATATCGATAATTCATGCAGCTCTTGTAGTTTTCATATATGCTCCATCCCGGCAGCCATGGATAGTTATTTGTACTGTTATCGCAGCCGTGGTAAGTATGCCAGAATATGCCCAGCGTGTGCCCCAGCTCATGCATGAAGAGGCTTCCCATGGCGGTCTCTCTGGCAAGGGGCGTGAAACGATAGTTTTTGATAACCCGTGTTCCCACCACAAAACAGTTGAACGTGTCGTCATTGGTGGGCCAGTACGAATATCCTGCCACCTGCCTGTGTGCGGGAAAGGTGTACTGGGCCATGACACAGTAGCGGAATATCCCCTTTCTCCATGCATTTTCCCCGTTATGAAGGAAATGGGTTTTATAGTACGCGGAGAGTTTTTCCTGGGTGTAGAACTTTTCATAGGGAAGAATCTCCCCGCCGCCTCCCATCAACCCATCATCAATGTGGAGCTGAATGTTGTGTTTCGTGAATGCCGATATGACCTTCTCCTTTGAATATTCCGGAAGCGTGGTGGTGCCAAAAACCGGGTTTTCCATGAAATCGACCTCCACAAACACGTCCTGCCTGAATGGATCTGCACCGTATTCTGCCATCATATACTCCTCCACATTCTGGATGCCATCGTTATCATCATCCAGCGCAGTGTGGTTTTCCCACGTAAACGGGTCGTATCCATAGGTGACCTCCCACTCAATGGGCACACCGTCGTTGTCATAATCCTTTCCGGAGTCGCTTTCGAGCGGGTCGGTATGGTATATGTATGTTTCCTCGTACCACGTCAACCGGTCTCCGTCAGCATCTGTCTGATACACGCTGAACCAGAGTTCGTAATCGTTCTCTCCTGTGGTGCCATCTTCAGTGCCTGACACGTGTCCATATCCATTCTCATCTTTCAGAAAATCATCTCCCCGCCATGCACCGGTTTTTAGGGAATAGTTGAGATGGAGTATGGTACCCGTGTAGTCTCCCGTTCTCGGACTTATGTCGCACGGTATTTCTGCCCCACCATTCATCTCATACATCTTCACCGTTATGATGACGTATTCTTTGCTGTCATTGACGTCCTGGATGTATCGCCATCGTGGGTAGGTATCAATACCTCCCCATGGGCCCACCTTTCTCGTGGTTTTCCCATCAATGGTAAAATCCATGGCAACCACCGGTTCCTCACCGTATTCAAAATCAACTTTCCGGATTCTATCTATTCTGAAAATGATCTCGATATCGGTCGTGGGATCATAATCATCGATGACAATTTCATGTGCCTCTGCCGTTCCTTCCTTGTGGGTCTCGTGGTAGATGACAATGGCAGCAAAAATGACCAGAACAATGGCCATGAATAGCAGGTATCCGCGTCTCTCCATGGAATTAAAGGGAATGTGATATTAATTGTTTATCCCGGTTGTGGATATCCTTCTTTGATACGATAAGGACACAATCGAACGAGGCGACACCATACATTGAACCTGGATATAGGAGGAATTATCCTCAAATGAATGAAAGGTATGTGTTCATTGGTCGTTTTCCACTCTGGGTTCTCATGAAATTGATGTGGACATGCTTCTTCTTCCCTTTCATTATATCAGAAATAGAAAAGAGGGAAAGGATGGTTTTGCGTGGCTCAGCCTGCGTAGTAATCCGCCGGGTACGGCTCCGGCTTCAACCCCTTTCGTTCCCTGATTTTACGGGTTATCTCATCCTGCAGGAACTCAGGCAGTACTTCAAAGCCCATATTTTCCGTGCTCCAGAGCACCCTTCCTCCCGTGGCACTTCGTATGGCAGAGGCAAAACCAAACATCTCCGCCACCGGTGCCTTGGCATTGATGATGCTCATGTCACCTTCGTTTTTGATGTCAAGAATGGTTCCCCTCCTCTGGGACATCTCACGGGTGACGCTGCCCATGAGTTCGTGGGGGACGGAAATGAACACCTTCTGCATCGGTTCCAGAAGAATCGGTTTTGCCAGTGTGAGCGCACCATATATGGCATTTCTCATGGCGGGTATCAGCTGGGCAGGTCCACGGTGGATGGCATCTTCATGGAACTTTGCATCCACCAGCCGTATTTTCACGCCCTGCAGAGGTTCAGCTGCCTTTGGTCCGGTGGCGCAGACCTCCTCAAAGGCCTGCTTGAGAAGTTCCTTGGATTCGAAAAGATGCTGGATACCCTTGGTGACATCGGTGAGGATATTGGTACCCACAATGGCAAATACGCCCTTTGCCTCTTCCTTACTCATGCCGAGTTCCTCCAGTTTTTTGGCTATCTCCTTCTTGTGTTTTTTGACATTTTGTGGCAGTTCTCCCTCGAGCAACGCCTTTTTCACGCTTTCCTCCAGTGGCTCCGCTTCCACGTACAGGTAGTTGTGCTTGTTGGGCGATTTCCCTTCAAACTTCGGCGATTTCTGCTTGACGGTTTCCCGGTAAATGACCGTCGGCTCCGAGGTAATGATGTCAACCTTGTACTCGTTTTTGATGCGGTACTCTGTCACCTCGAGATGAAGTTCCCCCATGCCTGACATCAGATATTCGCCTGTTTCCTGATTTATGGAAACCTGTATGGAGGGGTCAGCCTTGTTGACATCTCTGAGGACCTTCACCAGTTTCGGCAGGTCGGCCGGCCGCTTTGCCTCCACTCTCACCGTGACCACCGGCTCGGATATGTGCCGTATGCTCTCGAAGGATTCCATGTCAGGTTCTGTGGTGACCGTTGCCCCGGCATATGCATCCCGCAGACCGGAGATTGCCGCTATGTTGCCGGCAGGAACATCCTCCACAGTGATGCGGTCATCCCCCACCATCACCGCAACCTGCTGTATTCTGGAAGGCTTTGTCATACCCACCACCTGCACTTCCTGCCCCTCTTTTAATGTACCGGAAAACACCCTTCCAAAGGTGATTTCTCCCGCATGTGGGTCAATGATTATCTTGGTGACCATCAGTGCGAGGGGACCCTTTGGATCGCATTCTGTCATCGCCTTCCCTATCTTGCTGTCCAGCTCACCACGCCATATGTTTGGTATACGGTACTTCTGGGATTCCTTCGGGTTGGGAAGATGCTCAATGACCATATTGAGAGTTACCTCATGAATGGGTGCCTTTTTGGCAAGCGCCCGCTGGTCATCATTTTTGCAGTACTCGTAAATATCCTTGAAAGTAATGCCCGTTTTCTTCATGTACGGCACCGAGATGGCCCAGTTATGCAATGCGCTGCCAAACGCAACAGAACCGTTCTCCGGTTTCACCAGCCAGTCCTCCCTGTGCTCCTCAGGTGCCATCTTTTTAATGAGACGGTTGACCTCGGTGATTATTTTGACAAATCGCTGCTGCATCTCCTGCGCATCCAGCTGGAGCTCGTTTATGAGGCGGTCCACCTTGTTTATCAGCAGCACCGGCTTCACGCGCTCCCTCAATGCCTGTCGCAGCACCGTTTCGGTCTGGGGCATCACGCCCTCCGAGGCACATACCACCACAATGGCACCGTCCACCGCCCTCATGGCCCGCGTAACGTCACCGCCGAAATCCACGTGCCCCGGAGTGTCAATGAGGTTGATGAGGTACTCGCTCCCGTCCCATTGATGCACCATGGAAGCGGCTGCCGAGTTTATGGTAATTCCTCTTGCCTGCTCCTGCTCATCGTAATCGAGGACGAGCTGCTCTCCGGCGAGCTCCTCTGAAATCATGCCGGCACCCGCCAGCAGATTGTCAGAAAAGGTGGTCTTGCCATGATCAATGTGAGCGACCACGCCGATGTTTCTGATTTTTTCAGGAATGTATCGCAATTCCTTTGCCTTCTTAATATTCTCTTCCTTTCTGCCCACTTCATCACCTTGCGCTTTTCGCTATGCGTTCAATTTCGAGCATCTTGCTCACTGCAAAACTGGCAGCGTCGTCATTTGCCGCATGAATGATTTCATCGGCCAGACACTCCGCAATGCTCTTTTTATTCTTGAATGTCTTGGAGACCGCACCCTTGCAGAGATTCCGCAACACAATATCCAGCCGCCTCAGCGGGGCGCTGTCCACCGCCATGGGTACATAGATGCCGCTCAAAAAGAGACGGGTTGTCTCCTCGCGCGGTGCTGCATTCTCTATGGCTCTCACGAGAATCTGGACAGGATTTTCCTTTGTCCTCTTCTCTATGATTTCGAAAGAATTCTGTACGGCCTTCAGGGCCTTTGCCTTCTTGCCGTTGTACTTCTCGGTTCTCATCAGATTATTTGTCAGCCGTTCAATGAGCGAGAGATTTGCCTTCTTGAACCGCCTGTTGGCATGCCTGCCGTGGGTGTGGAGTTTTTTTTCATCGAAGTTCATGTATCGTGCGAGTCCTCTGTCACGTACCACAATATTCTCAACATCATATTTTCCAAATAATAGCTCGGACATATTACCTCACTGGTTTCTCCAATTTTCCCCTAACCAATTCCTCCAATGATACGTTATTGACCTTAATAACCTTATATCTCACACCGGGGATGTCTCCCTTTGAACGGCCCATTCTTCCTCCGATGCCCTCAATGAGCACCTCGTCGTGCTCATCAATGAACGTGATGGCCTTATCTCCCGGAGCGAATGCGGTGACGATCTTTCCATTTTTGATGAGCTGCACCTTCACACATTTCCGGATGGCAGAATTGGGCTGTTTTGCCTCGATGCCTACCTTTTCAAGCACGATGCCCCTCCCCTGCGGGGATGTCCCCAGAGGCTCTGTTTTGCTTTTGAGGCCAAGCATCCGGCGCTTGTAGTATCTATCATGCCATACCATCTTCTGGTGGCGGTTTTTTGCTTTCCGTGCTGCATACATTCCTTTACCCATGCTAACAGGCAAATATGCTTCTGGTATATAATAATAACGGCCTCAAAAAACGGAGTGAGAAGAGGGGTTTCAGCCACTGTGAACAAGGTGCGCATACCAGTGGTACCTCTCTGCCATCAGGTCTTGATCCCTTCGGTTACATTTCAATCCAACAGAAGGCCGATATACTTAAAAAGCAGTAGCACATATCATTTAGTAGGGATGAAAATGAAAAAAGGCATTATAGTGGCGTTGATGGTAATAGGTTCGCTGGTTACCATTGTTCATGCAAATGGTGGCCCGGAAGCTGATTTCACATGGACACCGGCAAGTCCCTCCACTGCCATGAACGTGAATTTTATCGACCAGTCCACCAATGAGTCGGATATCGTTGAATGGGTGTGGAATTTTGGAGACGGCGGCGGCTCAACCCTCCAGAATCCCACGCACAAATATACCACACCTGGAGACTACAACGTGACGCTGGTGGTGGTGTGGAACATCAGCGGGAATCTCACCGCCGATATTGCAGAAAAGGTCATCAGTATAGCCAACCAGGACCCGGTGGCCGATGCAGGCCCCGACCAGATGGTGACGACAAAACAGGTGACACTCAATGGAAGTGCAAGTTATGACCCCGATGGAGAAATCGTGAGTTACGAATGGGATTTTGGCGATTCCACCACAGGAAACGGGGTAACGGTGCAGCACACCTATGCAGTGGACGGCACCTACACGGTCACTCTGACGGTGACGGACGATTTTGACGCGGAGGATGAGGACACTGCACAGATAATCGTTGATACCACTTCCCCGCAGACCACACTGGACCTCAACGGTACACTTGGGGCCCATGGCTGGTACATCACCAACGTGACGGTCACCCTCACGGTGAATGAAACCGTAAGCGGCATCAACGGCACCTACTACAAGGTGGATGACGGAAACTGGACGCTCTACCAGACACCCTTTGTCATCTCAGATGAGGGAACGCACACCCTCCAGTACTATTCCAATGATAATGCAGGAAACACCGAGCAGGTGCACAACGTCACCATAAAGATAGACAAAACCGCTCCCACCGCAACACTGGTGACACCTGAAGAAAAGAGAGTGTATATATTCGGAAGGGGAATACTTCCCGCCCTCCGGAAAACGATCATTCTGGGAAAAATAACGGTGGAGGCGAATGCCACAGACAACATCGGCATCACCCATGTGAAATTCTACATCAACGGTGAGGAGGTGGCAAACATCACCGATGCACCCTACGAGTGGGCATGGGGACAGAGCATAGGAAACAAAAATCTCAGCATTACCGCATTTGATGATGCCGGCTGGAGCACCACGGACTATGTGGATGTATTCATAATAAGCATATTCAAACCGAGAGAAACCGTGGAGCTGGATCCGGGCGAGAGCAGCTGACCGATAAGTGACACCCATCTTCCCCATTTTTTACCACCGGCCTTCCCAAGACAAGAGAGATGAAAAGGGTGCGCACTTGAATGAATAATAAAAGAGAAGGGCGGATGTTCACGCCATGGCGGGACTGCCCTCCTTACCGTCTTTCACAAGAACATGCGAGAACATGACGTAGAAAGCGGGTAACCTGACAGCCTCTTTTTTACAAACGCAAAAAATAAAATATACAATGAT
>Ga0164318_10006593_pt1 | contig 11240 bp, 7 predicted proteins | sample GuaBasSedimGuay9_FD_113734 | JGI IMG/M metagenome (GOLD analysis project Ga0164318, IMG submission 113734) | Subseafloor sediment microbial communities from Guaymas Basin, Gulf of California, Mexico - Guay9, Core 4571-4, 0-3 cm | ecosystem: Environmental > Aquatic > Marine > Hydrothermal vents >... | reverse complement strand
GGAGTAGCCCCTCCCCCTTGCACATTTCCTAATACACTTTGAACGGCTGCAATAATTGTTGCACCACCAGATTCACCTAATGTATCAACATTACCATAGCTATCCAAACCCATGATACTTAAGTTAAGTATCCTATTTGTCGCTGTAATCTCATTTACATCTGTAATCACCTTCAAACCCACAGTACTAGTTGAAGGACCAGCAGCATAAGTTACACCCAACCCCAACACCATAAACAACACAAAGAACAAACTCAAAAACTTCCATTTCTCAAAAACCTTACTCATTTTAAACCTCCTTTCTTTAAAAATTTACCTTAAATACCTAAAGATTAAGGCTTGTCCCTCCCCTACATCACCTCCTTTTCTTAAAATTATTTGATCTACTCTTACACATTAAATAATAATTGTCAAGCCTTTTTTTGTATTGATATAAATACACGATTAAATAATGATTGTCAAGCTTTTTGTATTGACATATAAAGAAAAATCAATTAAAAGGGATTTAATGCGCAGCCTGATAATATTTTTCTTATTTTTCCTTTTACCATCTTTGGCCTTTTGTGAGAAGATTATTATCAAATTGAGACCAGATACTACGGTAGAGGCAGTTTTAGGAGAAGTAATGGCCAAGAAAAAATATCTTTCTAATAATATATATGTTATTCAGATAAAAAAGGGGGTAGATGTCTCTAAAATTATCTCTCATTTAAGAGGAGATCCACGGGTCATATATGTTGAGTCTATAAAGAAAGGGAGATTCAAGGGATTTGACACCTTAGAGACTGTTTTTTCAATAGAAGGTGGGGATTATGAGGGTCAATGGTATCTAGAGATGATGGAGGTACAACCCTGCTGGTATCTAAGCAAAGGGCAGGGTATAGTAATTGGCCTTATTGATAGTGGGGTAGATTATAATGCCTCAGATATTCAGGGGAGGATTTTATCTGGATATGACTTTGGTGATGATGACAATGACCCCTTTGACCTCAATGGCCATGGTACCATGATGGCCCATATTATGGTGGCTGAAAAAAATGGATACGGCATTGCTGGCATTGCCCCACAGGCAATAATTTTACCTATAAAGATAAATCCTGGTGGTGAGGATACATTTGAGACAGATAGACTGGTTGAGGCCATCTTTTATGCAGTAGGACATAGGGTAAGTGTAATAAATTTAAGTCTGGTACTGGAGGAGTATTCAGAGGCAGTAAGGGATGCTATTGATTATGCCCTTTTTCAAGGTATAGTAGTTATAGCCGCAGCTGGAAACGATGGCCTCTCTAAAGTAAGCTTTCCAGCCAGTTATGAACCAGTAATCTCTGTTGGTTCTGTAGATGGAGATGGGACAGTTTCATTGACATCTAATTATGGCATGGGCCTAGACCTAGTAGCCCCATCAGGCCTTCCAGGGATATATACAATTGGATTGAATGAGACAGTCTATTTGGCAAGGGGCACTTCCCTCTCTGCGGCTATGGTCTCTGCAATATGTGCAGATATGCTGGGGGCAAATGATGGTTTAACCCCTTCTGATTTATTTAATTTTCTTAAGGCTACGGCCAGCCACCCCTTAGTGTGGGAGATCCTTAGTGGTTATGGCCTAGTAAATGCAAAGAGGGCGGTTCAGAAGGCTCTTGGCCTGCCAGTAGGGGAGGAGATACCATATCTATCATTAAATCTTATATCACTGTTTTATCCTTTCCTACCTTATCCTTATTTTACCTTTGATATTTACCAATATCAATATATTTGGATAGATGCACTCAGGGCAAGCCCAGCCCCTGTGGATATTTACCTTGAGATTTTCTATCCAGATGGGCGCTCTGCCTTCCTTACCTATGGAAGAGATGGTCTGGCCCAATTGAGGGAAGAGAGACTGCCTCTAATGAGGGGATGTGTATTTGATGACCTAGAGGATTTTATCCCAGTTATGTTTTTGGCATTTAGCCCTTATGATGAGGCCATGAAGGCAGATATGCCAAGTGGTAGTTATGTCTGGAGGATGGAGATAATAGGAAATGGTGAATCAATAGAAGAATATTTACAGACATTTTACTTATTTAATCACTATTGATGCCAAGAAAAAAGTTTAAAGAAATCCTCCGACTTGGCCTAATTTCTTTTGTAATCTTTTATTCCATTTCTGTCTTTGCCCAACCAGTAAGTGAACAAGAGGCAAGGAGAGTCGTTGGTCACTGGATCAAACATTTAAGGGGAAAAGGTGAGATAGAGATTAAAGGTGTTGAGGAAATTTGGTATGAGGGATTAAAGTTGGGCTATGTTTTCTCCCTCAATCCTAATGGCTATGTTTTTGTACCCAATGAGGACCTTCTCCCTCCCATCAGGGCCTATTCCTTCACCCATGGATACAATACACATGGTTCTATCTGGGAGATTTATTTAGAAAAGGAAATTTATGAATTAATAAATTGGGTAAGGGGAGATGCCTTTGCCATTAGTACTGGTGAAAAAAATAGGCAATTATGGGAATATCTAAGCCAAGAGAGAGAGGATGGCTGGTTTACAATCAGCCAAGGGCCTCTATTGCAGACCACATGGGATCAAGAATGGCCCTATAACGCCTATACCCCTCTATGCAGTAGTGGCCCCCATGGTCACTGTCCTACTGGATGTGGGCCTACTGCCCTAGCCCAGATTATGCATTATTGGCAATGGCCTCCCCAGGGAAGGGGAAGCCACTCCTATTTTTGTTTTTCAGTAGGTCAAACCCTATCGGCCAATTTTGAGCATCCTTATTATTGGGAATTGATGCCTAACTATCTAACCGCCTCTTCCCCTGAGGATGAAATAGATGCAGTAGCTAGACTTATGGCCGACATTGGCATTGGGGCCGAGGCTGAATATGACCCTGAGGGGACAGCAAGTGATATACCTAACTTAGAGGAGGCCTCCTTTGCCTACTTTAGATATAACTTGCCACAATTTGTTTTTAGACGGGATTATCCCTCAGATGATGACTGGTTTGATGAGCTGAAGGAAGAGATAGATGAAGGCAGGCCTGTATTGCTTAGTTTAAAGGGGGAAGAGGAGAATAATCACGCTGTGGTCCTGGATGGCTATCGCATAGATTATGGGCTAAATCAGGTACACTTAAATTTTGGCTGGTCAGGTTATGCAGATGAGTGGTATGTATTAAATAATATTGAAGGTAGTGATTTTGAATTTAATGATGTCTTGGGCCAACAGGCTGGGCTAAATATCAAACCCGATACTGAGATAGATTCCTGGGTCTATTATGATGCCCTAAATCAAGGGGGGTGTGGATATGATAATAGCAATAAAGGATATGGAATTGTAAGGTTTGACTTTGACAATGCATCTCAGGTAAATATGATAAGTTTTTATATTGTGTATCCTAATACACAATTTGAGGTAAGGGTTTATAAGGGATTTGAGGGGAGAATCTTAAATGAAATTATATTATTGAGGCAAGGAGTCTCTACCCGTACTGGCTGGTATAATCTTAAACTAGACTCACCCATTTTTGTCTCGGCCGGGGATAGGCTTTATGTATGTGTGAAATTTGTTGCCCCTGTGGGTAAGACATGCCCTATACCTATAGACTGGGATGGAAATGGGACAGGAAGATCATTTGTAGATTTTGATATCTTTGATGCCTATCCAGCCTCCCCAATGCCTGACCATGATATAAATATTAGGTTGGGGACTAATCTTACCAGTGTAGGTGAATATCCTACCTTAAACCTTCAGCTAATTGATTTAGGGGCATCGTCTGGCACTGTGTTTGATTTTGGTCCCCTAATGAGCCCTGGGACTACCCCATATATCTTTCTTCAAGCCACCTCCTCTGCTACCTCTGCAGTGGATATATATGTAAAGGTGACATATCCTGATGGTCGTACTGCCTGGTTGTATGAAGAAGATGGGGCAATGATCTACCATGATCCTACTATAACACCAAATCCAGAGTATAGTAGTCAAGTATTTAGCGAGGGGACAGTGCTTCCTATCCTTACCTGGTGGTTTAACCCAGCCTATAAAGATTTAACCAATGCAGGAACTGGTGGATATGAACTGCCTGATGGTACTTATACCTGGACGATTTATCTCTTGGCTGCGGGTACATCAATTAGTAGTCCTGCTGATGTAGAGGCGAATGTATGTGTCTCAGCAAGCGTATCTGTGACCCTTACCACGGACAGGCCTTAAGCTTTTAAGATAAAAGCAAGTTGGGATTAGAATTGTTTGGTCACAGGCAAGTTTCTAAAAACATCTGGGATGAATCAGAAGAGCAATACAGGCGTGGAGCATTTAAGATATACTGGGAGCTTTTAGATGAGGTACAACTTTACCAATGGGAGATGATAAGTGGAAATAAGAAGATATCTGGAAATTTATTAAGAAACATGTGTCTTTTTAGTATTGATTGGCTAAAAAGAAGAATGAATTTTGGCCACCTTAGGGGCCTTTCACTAGGGTGTAGTGAGAGTGATTTTCCCCCTGAAAGGATTTTTATGGAAACAGGTATGTTTGATGAATTTGAGGTAATGGATATAGCAAAGGGTCTTTTAAAGAGACAACAAAAAAGGATGGAAAATTTAGGTATAAAAGGGATATCTTATATTTATCAGGATTTAAATAAAGTCAAATTTAAAAAAAAATATGATTTTATTTGGGCATTAGGAACAATCCATCACATCAAAAATCTAGAGGGGCTCTTTTTTGAAATAAATAAGGCACTTAGCCAAAAAGGTATATTTGTTATGCGGGAGTATATTGGCCCTAATCGCATTCAACTGCGCCCCTGGCAATTATTAATGGTAAATTTGGTCCTTTGGCTTCTACCTAAAAGATTAAAAATACAATATGATGGCTCATTAAAAAGAAGGCAGGGGCAGGTAGATATAAAGGCCCTGATTGAGCATGACCCATCGGAGGCCATTCGCTCTGAAGATATTGTGCCACTTATGAGGAGGTATTTTACAGTCCTTCATTATGCAAAAACAGGTGGCACTCTACTTCACCCACTTCTTTCAAACATTGCCTCTAATTTTGAAGGCAGCAGGGAAGGAAAAACTGCACTTAGAATTTTAATTTACCTAGAGAAAATATTAATCTCTAAGGGCATTATCCCTAGTGATTATTGTTTTGCTATCTGTGCTAGAAAATAATTTATCTTTCTGGAAGTACCAACTTTTGATTTTTATGAATTTCCATAATTTTCTTTATAACTTTCTCTCTATCCTGAGAAGATAGTTCAGTTGGTAACAATTTTTCTATAACTCCCTTAAGTTTTGCCTGCTCTGCTGGACTCATAGATTTTCTTTGTGCCTTTATTCCCTTTGTTTTTTTTCTTTGTATTATTTTTGGCCTTGTCTTTTTCCTTTCCCACATAGGCCTTTTAACCATCTTGGCCTCGGAGGCAGTTCTTTTTGAGGCAGGATGAGAAACATGGGAGATTTCTTTTTTCTCAATATTATAACCAGTTTTTGGCATTATAGTAGAATATCTTTTTCTCCTTTCCTTATTAGTTTCAAAGGTAAAATTATAAATCTTACCATCTTTCCCAATCAAAACAATGCACCCTGTCAAAATATCCTTGACTTTATAACCACATATCTCATCACCAACCTTTATTTGCCTTTTTTCAAATCTACCTTTCTCATTTTGTTCTTCTATAAAGGCAATTTTCTGTGTTTTTAAAATCGCAGTACCATATAATACTGCCTTTATAGGCCTAGGCGCTTCTTTTTGGAAATCTTCATCATTATTGTATGTACGTGAAGGAGAAAAAAGATTCTTATTGATAATAATACTATAATCTGGTTCTTCTGTTCCTTGAATTTTATGAAAGGCAAACAATAGAATTAATAAATTAATTAATATAATTTTTTTCATTTTTCCCTCAATTTATCATTGACATACCTTTTATTGTAACAGATTATATCTAAAAGTCCACTATATTTTTATAGAAAAATCCTCTTTTTCTAGGGTTAAATTTGGGTTATAATAAGGGTCTCCTTTATCAATAACATAACCCCATTTTTGCCTTATATATTGAACTTCTTTTAAAAATCGGGCCTGCTTTTCGGGATTATCTTCATACCCTCTAGTTAAAGATTCATAATGATAGAGATTAGCATAAGGAGTATAAACAACTAAATAACCCTTCTCTCTAATCCTCAGGCATAAGTCAACATCATTAAATGCCACTTTTAAATTCTCATCAAAGCCATTAACTTCTAAAAATACTTCTTTTCTCATCATCATGCAGGCAGCAGTCACTGCACTAAGGTTTTGGATTAAATGTGGCCTTAAAAAAAATCCATATTCCCTATCTGAAAGATATTTATGGGAATGACCAGCAACTCCTTTCTGCCCTGGGGTACCAGTTATACCTAAGATAACACCGGCATGTTGGATTGTATTATCAGGGTACAACAACTTGGCCCCCACTGCCCCAACCTCTTTTCTTTGAGCATGTTCTAGCATAGCTTTGAGCCACTCTCCAGATATAACCTCTGTATCATTATTTAAAAATAGGATATATTCGGTATCAACTTGAGATACCGCATAGTTGTTTATTGCAGAAAAATTAAAGGGTTTATTATACTTTAGAATTTTTATTTTTGAATTATATTTAATCCTATCGTAATATTTAAATGTTTTTTCTTCTTTACTTTGATTATCTATGATAATAATTTCATAGTTTTTATAATTTGTTTTTTCCAAGATTGAATTAACACAATTTTTTAAGATATTCACTTTATCTTTTGTGGGGATTATTATTGATATTTTAGGATTTTCTAGAATTTTATATTTTATTCTATAAGAACTGGGAAATAGACCATCCAATACTTCACTTTTAATCTTTTTTCGGGCTAAGGCATCTTTCAGGGCCTTTCTTGCTGTCATAAGGGCATAAGGTTTTGCTGAAACTGTCGCTGCTGCTGAACCACGTATTAATCTCCAATGATATAAGATCTTTGGGATATGTGCTATCCTCTTTTCATCAATAAGTTCTACTATTCTCAAAAAAAGGTCATAATCTTGTGAGCCATCATATTCTTCTCTAAAACCACCTACTTTGTCCACAAGTTCTTTCCTAATTATAGAAAGATGACATAAATAGTTTTGAGATAAAAACATATCAGGAGACCAATCGGGTTTGAAAAATGGGTCTTTTCTTTTTCCTTTCTCATCAATCTTATCCTCATCTGAGTAGATAAAATCCAAATGAGGTTTTTCATTCAACAATTTTACAACCTCATATAAAGCAAAAGGTGCAAGCTCATCATCATGATCCAATAAACAAACAAATTCACCAGTAGCTAAAGATAGAGCTTTATTTGAATTTCCAGCAATTCCTTCATTCTCTGGCAAAAATTTTACTTTAATCCTCGATTCCTTTTTGGCATATTCATCTAAGATTTTCTTAACATGTGATTTGTTAGAACCTCCATCTACAATGCATAACTCCCAATTATCATAGACTTGATTCAAAACAGATTCTATACACTTCCTTAGCCATCTTTTATCTGTATTCCATACAGGAGTTATAATACTTATTTTGGGCCTGTATTTAAATGAGAGGGCCTCTTTTTTATATTCTTCAAGTTTTTCCCTTGGAGGCTCATTCTTTAATATCCAAATCCTGTATGGGTCTTTTAATTTTGAAAATGGGATTTTTTGAAACAGTATTTTTTTAAATTTAGGCCAAAAAACACTCCATCCCTCATTTATAATAATTCTAAGACCAATTAGTGCCAAATCATAGATATGTCTTCTCTTAGTTCCTAAGGGTAATATCTTTTCTATTAATCCCTGATATTTTTTTAATAACTGCCATGTAATGCTGTTTTGTATATTTGATAATGTAGATTCTAAGTTTTTGATATGATTGTCTTTTTCAAAAATTTTCTTTTCTTTTAACTGTATGTGATTATTTAGGTCATTTATAATTTTATTTAGGTTTTTGATATGATTGTCTTCCCTTACGTTATGGTTTCCAATACAATTAAATATCAATGAGAGAAGCTTGTGATATTTTAATAAATCAATATTTTTGTTTATTTCTAATTTACTTTTGAGAGATGGTAATTTCCCCTTTCCAATAAGGTAAATTTTCCTATAGGTAGGTTGTAAAAAGTCACCTAATTCAATAAAATTCTCATTATAATACTTGTAAACCCTAGCTACATCTTGTGGAGGAATCCCATGGGCATAGGCATAGAATGTAAAAAGTTGTAATAACAGCCAATTTGAAATATTATTTGTTTCATAACATTGAAATCCATAACCGTTTTTATTTAAAAAGGTTTCTAATTCATTATGTGAAGGTAGACCATTTTTTACATGTTCTTCAAGATAAATATGATGTTTACCAGTGCTCTTTGAAAAAAAATTACGTACCTCTGCCTCAGCCTCTTCAACCTCTTTAGAATAGAAGGGGGCCCCTAAAATAATAAAATTTTTGCTTAATTTAAGCATTTCAGAAACTACCATTAATCTATCTTGTGGTAGTATATGTTCATAAAGATCTGAAGAAATAACTACATCAAATAAATTGCTTTTAAAGGGGGCATCTCGAATATCTCCAATGATATATCCTTTTTCTTTTTGTTTGTTATTCAAGAAATCTAAAATATAATATTCATCTTCTTCAAAAAAATTTCTTAATTGCCCTCCCCTCCCTCCTATGTCTAAAATTTTCAGTTTTGCCTTATATCTTATAGCCTCTACTAAATTACTTATTAAAAAATTTCTTGTATAAAGATCAAAAGGCAACTCCAATTTATTCATATATTTGACTGTTCCTATTTTATATATTTATCAATCACTTCTTCACTATTTCCAAGGGCAACTTGCTCACCATTGTTTAATAAGAGTACACGGTCACAAAACCTTTTTACAGAATTCAAATCATGAGAAACATAGATAGCGGTCTTATCCTGTTTACGGTATTTTTCAAAGACATTAAAGCATTTTTTCTGAAATTCCAAATCCCCCACTGCTAGTACCTCATCAAGCAAGAGTATCTCAGGTTCTGTGTGAATGGCCGTTGAGAACGCAAGACGAACTACCATCCCACTAGAAAAATTCTTTAGCTTTGTATTAGAAAACCTTTTTAGTCCTGAAAAATCAAGGATTTCCTCTACCTTTTTCTTCATTTCCCTATCTGAAAAACCCATTATGGCCCCATAGATATAGATGTTTTCTATTGCTGTTAGATCAGGTTGAAAACCAATGCCCAATTCCAAAAATGAGGTTATTTTTCCATTTACCCTTACCCTACCCTTAGTGGGCCTTATGATATTGGCTATAATCTTAAGCAGTGTGCTTTTTCCACTACCATTTGGCCCGATAATGCCAATCCACTCCCCCCTTCTGACACCAAAGTTTATATCCTTAAGGGCAGTAAATTCCTGATATCCTTTCTTTTTATTATCAAATAATCCAACAAGTGTTTCAAAAATGGTGTTTTTCTTCTCACGGGGGATGCGAAATATCTTCCAGACGTGCTCAGCCTCTATCACATTCATATTACATTTCCTCTGCAAGCCTTGGCTCAAGTTTGAGAAAGAGAAGATATCCTAAAAAAAGTATGATTATTGAAGAAATAAAGGCATATGATAGATCTGCCATAGTAGGTGGTCTGTTGTATATGAGTGAGATCCTAAACATCTCAATTATTCTTGTCATTGGGTTTAGCATGATTAAAGATGCTACCCTTTTGGGAAGGATTGACATTGGGTAGATGATTGGTGTTGCAAAAAAGCCTATCTGAAGTATCACCCCCCATATATATTGAACATCCCTATAGTAGACATTTAGTGTAGAAAGCCCAAATGATAATCCTAGTATAAGTATAAATTCCAACGAAAGTATAAGAGGAAAATAGATAGCAGTCAGTCCTGGTCTGACACCAAAAAAGAGCATGAAAATACCAAAGACCAAAAACTCAAGTACAGCCATCATAAGTGCAGTCAAACAGGAACTTATTACCAGTATCTCCTTTGGGAGGTACACATGCTTCACAAGCCCTGGTTTATTAAGGATACAGTGGAGGCTCATTTGAGTCCCTTTTGCCAAAAAATTCCATGAAACAATGCCCATCAACAAAAATAGGGCATAGTTTTCTGTTTCCATCCTCATAAGCCTCGTAAATACAAGGTATAGCACCAATAACATAAGCAATGGTTCTAATAAAGACCAGAAAAAACCTAGTACTGTATTTCTATACCTTAATTTAAAATCACTTATGGCAATCCTTTTTATGAGGTGTTTATAATCCAATATTTGTATTGCGTTCATATAATCTAATCCCTCTACTTTTATATATTTTATATACGTTGCCTTTTACAATTTCAAGGCCATTTGCTCTTTACATCCCTCTAAGCCTTATTATTTGAAGCTACATCAAAACTACTTTGCTGTATTCCTACCATTTGATGCTGAGCGTAATGTATATATTATATATGTCCTCAAGGTAAGAGGTTTAAATATTTAGGGATACACAAAAAAAGCCGGCAATTTGTTTGGCTTGTCTGCCGTGTTTACGGCACAGGCAGGCGTGCAAGTGTTAAAGATTGTAAGGTTTGTCCGCTAAAATCAAACAAAGACACCTTTTTATCGCATTTTTCAGAGGAGCAATTTTTACTTACTGCTACAGTCCAAAACATTAAGAGGATGGTGAAACTGCTTCATAGAGGTAACAAAGAGGCCAGAAAGGCTATCCAGGGGGTGGCAAATCTCTCTAATTATGCCATCAAATGGCTTAGGTTTATTATAATTCTTTCAAAAACACTCCTGTTTGCTTCAGGCAGGCCTGCGGATAATATTTTGCTCTTGTTAGCCTATGAACAGGTCTGAAGAAAAAACGACTTTTTCAACAGCCTGTTTATAAATAGATAGCAACATCAGGATGGCATAATCTTTACTTTTGTCTTTCATCTTTAGCCACCTACAATCATGGGTGCACCCCACCAGGCCCAATCCCAACTGGTATCATTATTTGGTCCAGGCAGAGTTGAGAATATCAGCTTTATGTTTTTACCAGCATATCCAGATAAATCACCTCCAAAGTCATTCCACTTCCTTTCCTCTGGATTGTGCTTAGGGTCAATATATTTTGAAAACAGTAGCTTCTCTGTTCCATTCTCCTTAACACAAATTTCGAAAGTAACGCCATCTCCTTTATCAGGAGACCATACCTGAGGGTCTAAGGCTATGCTAAACTTCAGTTTTGCTTGT
>Ga0164318_10006592_pt1 | contig 11241 bp, 7 predicted proteins | sample GuaBasSedimGuay9_FD_113734 | JGI IMG/M metagenome (GOLD analysis project Ga0164318, IMG submission 113734) | Subseafloor sediment microbial communities from Guaymas Basin, Gulf of California, Mexico - Guay9, Core 4571-4, 0-3 cm | ecosystem: Environmental > Aquatic > Marine > Hydrothermal vents >... | reverse complement strand
TTGGTGTTTTTGCCATTGAAAATATCTTTGGTTCCAATATTTTTGAATGATTCGATCATTATAGTACACGATAACACGGATACCATGCTATTGTAAAGTAAAATTATCAATTCTTGTTCAAATACATTGTAAATGAAAATCGCCACTATTTACTTCTGGAACAATCTTCCAGAACGTTCTTGACAGTTTCAAGTTATTTTTGTAGGGTCGATCTGGAACTATCTTCCAGGAGGAATTTATATGTATCAAAATTTACTTTATGATAAAAATTATCGCCCTCATTTTTCAGGTCATGAAACTTTTCCGTTACGCTATGGGTGGCTCAAGAAAGCTTTTGATGCCATTTATGAATCCCGTGAACAACCTGATAATCGTTCTATTTTTATAGGAGATGATGCAATTGCTCGATTTGGAGTTGGCAAAAATATGGTATCTTCTATTCGTCATTGGGCTACCGCTGTTGGTGTTCTGATTGATGATCATAAGTTAGGAAAAATCAAAACAAGTACACTTGGTAACCTTATCTTTAATGGGTTAGATTTAATGTCGTCCGATCCTTATTTGGAGAACCCTTCAACTCTATGGCTGATCCATTGGCAGCTTTGTTCCCGCCCAACAAAAACAACCTGGTATTGGATTTTCAATCATTATCCTGGAGATTATTTTGAAAGACAGCAAGTATGTGAAGGGCTTGAAAAATTGGTACATGAGCGCGGTTGGAGACAAAAATCATCAGCTACTATCAAACGTGATGTAGAATGCTTTGTTCGTACTTATGTTGCTCGGCCGGCAACAGGAAAAACTACTCCAGAAGACAACCTTGAGTCACCACTTGCCGAATTAGGATTAATTAAATTGGTTGGCAAACGAGATGGCTTTCGTTTGGTGAGAGGACCAAAGCCAACTATTGGGCCGGGTATATTTTTATTTTCCTTAGTCGATTTTTGGCAGAATTCAGCCTACAAGGGTCTTCACCAACTTCCGTTTGAAGCGATATTCCAGTCTCCCGGATCGCTTGGGCGGGTATTTCTATTAGATGAAAATGACCTTGCAGATCGTTTAATGAATATTGAGGAGATTTCTAACGGCGTATTGGCATGGTCTGAAACATCTGGAATTAAAGGGATTTTAAAAAAACCCAACGAATCTTTTAAAGATGATCCTCTTTTCTATATTATGCAGGATTATAAATAGAGGGCTCTGATTATGGCGCTTAATGAATATGTAAAGATAACCCCTAGATTTCAACGCGCAATTCGAATCGATAATGATCTGGATTCGAAAAGTGCAATAAATGGATTTGTTTGTCCTAAATCCTCAGCTGATGTCTTACTTGCTATGGTTCGTCATATATCGGAAACCCAACAATGTGCTTTTACTTGGACTGGACCTTATGGCAGTGGGAAATCTAGCCTTGCTATTGTATTGGGAAGCCTTCTTTCTGGCAACGTTGAGCATAGAAGAATTGCTAAAAAAGCAATTGGAGAGGAAATTTCAGAAAAAATATTTGAAGGGTTACCTTGTAAGAGAAGAGGGTGGCGAATCCTTCCAGTTGTTGGCAGTAGAGAAAATCCAGCTGCTGTTATTGGCAAAGCAATTCAAAATTCTGGTTTGATTTCATGTGAACAGAATAAATGGACTGAGCAAAGCATCATTAACATATTGTTGAAGACTGCTAATAAATCTCCTAAAAGTTATGGTGGACTTCTCGTATTTATTGACGAAATGGGAAAGTTTCTGGAAGGAGCTGCCCATGATGGTTCAGATATTTATCTTTTTCAGCAACTTGCTGAAGCTGCTTCCCGTAGTAATAAACGGCTAATTATTGTAGGAATCCTCCATCAGGCTTTCGGAGATTATGCTCATCAAATATCTCGTGAAATGCGTGATGAGTGGTCTAAAATTCAGGGGCGATTTATAGATTTGCCAATAAATGTAGCTGGTGAAGAACAAATTGATTTACTTTCTAAGGCAATTGTTAGCTTTGAACAACCTACAACTAAGCGCATATCTGAACAAGTTGCATGGCTCATTAGAAAAAATAAGCGTGGAGTTTCACCATTAATTTCATCCATCCTTGCTGAATGTTGGCCATTGCATCCGGTAGTGGCAAGCCTTTTGGGGCCTATTTCAAGGCGTCGTTTTGGGCAAAATCAACGAAGTTTATTTGGCTTTTTAAATTCTGCAGAACCTTTTGCTTTTCAAAGTTTTCTCTCATATGCGAAAGATTCGGATCTTTATACGTTAGATATTCTGTGGGAATATTTACGGTTGAATTTAGAACCTTCTATATTAGCTTCCCCTGATGGTCATAGATGGGCACATGCTGTTGAAGCAGTAGAACGTTGTGAGAGTCAAATAGCAAATGATCTGCACTCAAAATTACTAAAATCAATTGCTCTTATTGATTTGTTTAAGGGGAATTCTGGCCTCGTTGCTAGTACTGAACTTCTGTATATATGTTTTCCTGATGTTCCACAGAAAGAGATATCAAATATTTTGCAAGATTTGAAGAGCCGTGCATTAATTATTTTTAAAAAGCATTCAAATTCTTTTTCAATTTATGCTGGTAGTGATTTCGATATTGATGATGCAGTGAATAAAGCTCGTCAGGATATTTTATCAATTAATTTCCAGGGATTAAAGAGGCTGGCAGGACTCCAGCCAATTCTTGCTAAGCGTCATTATCACAAAACAGGTACATTGCGTTGGTTTGACGTAGAACTTGTACCCATTAATAAAGTTATTGAGACCGTTACTACTTACTGTCCAAGTAATGGCACAGTTGGACTCTTTTTGCTGGCAATTTCAACAGAATATGAAGATAGCAAATTGGCCTCAGAAATATGTGTTAAGGCCGCAAAACTTCATGCTGATAAATATATTGTTATCGGTTTATCTAAACAATCATGGACAATTAATGAGTTTGCTCTAGAAATATTAGCCACGGAAAAAGTTTACAATGAAAATAACTCACTTGGAGGTGATTCAGTTGCTAGACTGGAAGTAAGAACCCGCCTCAGTGATCTTCAAAGTCGGCTTGAAGCTGAGCTTAATAGGGCTTTTGATCATGCTAGTTGGTTTCATGATGATGGGGTAGATCAGGAACTTACTCGAAGGGAGTTAAGCGTTCTTGCATCAGATTTGGCGGATAAATGTTATCCTGAATCACCTCGTATTCATAGCGAACTTCTTAACCGAATCAAGCCATCTAGTAATGCGGTTGCTGCTCAAAATGCGCTCCTTCGATGCATGGTAATGAATGAAGGTGAGCATCGTCTTGGAATTAAAGGTTTTCCTGCCGAAGGAGGACTTTTTACAACAATTATTGAAGCAAGTAATCTATATGATAATAGTCGAGGTGCTTTTGTTGCACCTTTAAAAAATCAATTTGATGCTTGTAATATTGCTCCTCTTTGGCAAGCAGCAACTAGTTTGCTGAAGTTTCATATGCATCGGTCTGTTAGTATTGCAGAAATATATGATGTTTGGAGGATGCCCCCTTATGGTGTTCGTGATGGTTTGATGCCGATCCTGGCCGTTGCTTATATTCTTTCTGAACGTAAACATTTGGCGTTTTATCGCGATGGCATTTTCCAAAGTCGGTTAAACGATGTAGATATAGAAATACTTGCCAAAGATGCATCTGCAATACGAATAAGATATATGAATTTGTCGGAGATGTCCAAAAAATTACTTTCAGGATTAGCCGAGACAGTAAGGTTGTTAGATAAAGACAATAATCTAGAACATCTTGAACCTATAGATGTTGCTCGTGGACTTATTGCAATTTATGACAATGTTCATCCCTGGGCCAAACGCACATTGCGTCTTTCTAAAAACACAATTAGAATTCGCAATCTATTTAAAAAGGCAAATGATCCAAATAAATTTTTATTTGATGACATTCCAGCATTATTGGATAATGCTCCAGATCTCAATGATCCATTAACGGTTAAAAAGGCCGTTGCTCTTGTACATAATGGATTAAGTGAACTTGTCCATGCATATGATGTAGAACTAGAGCGATTGCAAACAATTATGCTTTCTGAATTGCAAGTTCCTAACACATCCGTACAAGCACTAGCCGAATTGAGAGATCGGGCTTTAAATATTAAAGATGTTTCAGGCGTTAATCGGCTTGAACAATTTATCGTCAGACTCATGGAGTACAAGGGTATAAGAAATATGGAATCTCTTGCGAGCCTGGCAACAGATAATAAACCAACAAAAATGTGGATAGATAATGATCTTATAAAAGCAAAAGTTGAGATTACGCATTTAGCACAAGAATTTAAACGCGCAGAGACAGTTGCCCGAGTTAAAGGGCGTAAAGATAAACGTCATTCTCTTGCCATTATTATTGCTGAGAATGTTAACTCAGAGCCACTTCAACACGATTTTGACATTTTAGAAGCTGAAAAACATAATATTAATAATTTAGTACGAGAAATTGAAAAGGCAATGTCTGATGTCAGTGATAAAAATGTAATTTTGGCAGCATTGGCGCAAGTGAGTGCAAATATAATCAAAAAAGACAATAACTCTTCCCTGGTGAATAGCAAGGCCGTGATAAATGACTAGAGAAAAACATGTGCTTGGAATTTCCGGTGGGAAAGATAGTGCTGCTTTGGCAGTGTATATGAGGCAAAACTATCCTGACCTTGATATTGAATATTTTTTTGCTGATACAGGAAAGGAATTGCCAGAGGTTTATGAGTATTTAGGCCGCTTAGAAGGTTTCTTGGGAAAACCAATAACACATCTGAATCCTGACAGAGATTTTGATTTTTGGCTCAAACAATATAACAACTTCCTCCCTTCTCCACAAACAAGATGGTGTACTAGACAGCTTAAACTTCGGCCATTTGAAAAATGGCTGCAACCAATGATCGAAAAAGGGACAAAAATATTTAGCTATGTTGCCATAAGGGCTGACGAAGAATATCGTTCAGCTTATAACTCAAAAAATAAAAATATCGTTATTAAGTTACCTTTTCGGGAAGAAGGGATAGATAAATCAGGTGTACTTGAGCTCCTATATAATAGTGGATTACATCTGCCAGCCTATTATGAATGGCGTTCCAGGAGTGGCTGTACTTTCTGTTTTTATCAGCGAAAAATTGAATGGGTGGGTTTATTGGAAAGACATCCTGAAGCATTTAGGGCTGCAATGGAGTATGAAAAGATTGCTATCGAAAATAAATCACCATTTACTTGGGTTCAGGGGGAGTCTTTAATCGATTTGTCCAAGCCAGATAGAATAACTGAGATTAAAAAAGAATATGCAAAAAGATTAGAACGCTTGAAATCTTGCTGTCCACAAAACCCTTTGCGACCAAATGTTGGGTTTATTGACATGGATGATATCTATGGTTAAATGATTGCATGGTGCCTCAAGAATGAAGGTGAACTTTTGTTGCAAGCAATTTAGGAAATGCTCCATTTTTTCTCGATTTTATATGTTTAGTTGCCGTTATGAATCTAATTTTTAGATAAGCTATGTTTAATTAATGTTTCAATATTATCTGATAAATTCCAAATAGGCTCATCGTCCCCATCTTTAATAATTTCAACCACATGGGGTAAGCCAGCTATAGCTAGTCCATTAGCTAAGGACATCATTTTACGTGGTTCGCCAACAATCTCCACTTTCCCTTCCATACCAATAGAAATTAACATTAATGCTTGAATGCGCCACGGATCACTTGTGAAAATGGATCCATCGATGAGTTTATAGGTTTCATTGCTTTTGTACTTTCTTAAATCAACAGGAGATAATTCCATGTTAATTGCAACGCAAACGGCTAGAAACCATAGGTCAACCATGCGAGGAAAAGGACTTTGGTTAATGACGGCTTTTCCTCCTGTTTGGCAGTACATACTAAATGTGTCACGAAACTCAACTGGCAAATGAATGTCTATTCCTTGAAATGGATTGTAATATCGATCAGACATTAACTGCTACCTCCTCTAATTCAATCATATTTTCATCTGGACGTCGTTTGCACAGTGGGCATTCCTCCCTATGGGTGCAATCACATCGAATAATTTTCTGTATTTTTATGCCTGGATCATTAATAAGCATTTTGGGGTAATGAGCTGGATTTGTTAGAGTCGTTATAATACCTGCTTTTGCGTCGAGAATGTCTTCGCATCCAGCAATTTCAGAACGAGTCAAGAAAAGGATTAATTGAGAACTTTTATCAATAGCGTTTTTAAGAATAAGACGTTTTACAGTACCAGATGTCATACCTAAAGGGGTGTCAATAACGTTTGGTGCTTCAACTTCGCTAACGTGTGTCAATGCGAGAATGAATGAAATGGTGAGTGCTCTACGCGAGGCTCCATTAAGATCAGTGCCGGTATTAAGAATTTTGTCATTTATTCCATATACAATTATATCAAACTCTTTACTGATCTCAGCCTTCCTAATGATAGAGCCTTGCTCTGGGTCAGCGCCTATCATGTGTATGAATATTTCATTCATTAAGTCGCTGACTTTGTTTAGTTCTACTGTGGTTATATGATTGTAAGTTCTTTGGAAAAGGTCTAAAACGTCTTTGGAAACATCTAGGGAAGACAGAATGCGTATACCTTTTTCTTGGTTACGTAGTAATTTGTCACGCTTAATTTGTAAAGTTTGCTGATCCTGTCCTAAATTTTTAATTTTAGTTTCAAAAATTGCCACATTCCTAAGAAATCGATCATGCTGTGTTCGGTAATTACGTTGCAACTCTCTTAATGCCTTGATATCAGTATTTGGTAATGAATCTATTTTGAGCTCGATCGCTCTTTTCCTTGTACCAGCCTCATCTCTAAGGATTTTTAAACTGTCACGTGCCTCTACCACTTTGGTGTACTTGGGGATCCATATACTTTTGGCAGATGCAGCAGAACTCAACAGCTCTTTTGAGGAATAATAGAGCTCTGTAACTGTTTTTCGGTTATCATCTGCTTTCCGACTTGCTTCAATGGAATCTATTATGAATCTGCGACGAGCTTTTCCTTGAGGGGTATTTTCATCAAGGCTTTCTCCACATATGCAAATATTAGCAGCTAATCGATCTTCTAATACAGGAATAGTGGTGTTGGGAATCTTTCCTTGGTCATGAAGTTTGTCAAGATTTGCGGATGCCTTTTTAAAAACTGGTTTGAGTAAATCACAAGCTAAGCTTTTGTCTTTAAAAAGTGCAGAATGATCTTTGCTGGCTTGTTTTATGCGATCATCAAGTTGACGAATATCTTGCTTCACCTTCTCTAAATCTCGGTTTAACTTTTCTTTGTCTCCTTTTTGTAGAGCTTCAGCTATTTGCCCCTCAACATTTCTAAGCTGCTCTTCAAAATTAGCAAGTTGAGTTTTGGCGTCAAGAAGTTGTTCCTCTAAATTTTCTATATCTTTTTCATTTTGAGTTATTTGAGATACTACCGTTTGTAGTTTGCTGTTACCGTCGATATCTTTTGCTTTTCTATTGATTTCTGAAGCAGCTTTTCCTACATGTCTAATAGCGTCTTGAATAACTGTTAATCCTAATAATGAGCGGATTGCTTGTTTTACTTTATCTCTTTTAATTGATTTGGAAATGTCTGCATCGATAAAGCTAAGAGCGCGATCTCCATCTGTGAAAAAGATTTCCCGAAGTTCAGGAGGCAATTCATCGTGGATAAAAGCATCAGGTGTATTGATGGGGTCAGCTCCCGCATTTGATAGGTAAAACAATTGGACAGTGGATGCCCCTCTTTCCCAATCACTTTTTCCATTTCCTAAAGTTTCTGGAAGTTTTTCGAACACAGATCGGATAATTCGATAGCGATGCTGTGATCCAATCCCTTTATGTATCCTTGGGATTTCGAATTCGACAGTGACAGTAATAGGGACATTCGCTGATTTATTACGATCCCAATCGAGAGGATGTAAACGAAAACCTTTACCTTTGTTTGGTAGGGCAGAATCTCCGTAAAGAGCCCATTGCAATGCTGTCAGTATAGTAGTTTTCCCAGTTTCATTTTCAGCTCTAATTACGGTTAATCTTTTTTCTTTATCTGTACTGAAATCAATTGTGAGGTCGCGAAGAAGTCTGAAGTTTTCAAACCTTGCATTAATCAGTTTCATTTATTACCTCTACATTCTTGCTTTTGTTTTGTAAGGTATTGTCCTGCAGCGTCTATCTTGTCATTTACTTTGATTTGGATATTGGTACCATGAACTCGATGTTGCCTCTCGGCCTCAAGAATATCTATGACAACATCCCTGATTTCTTCACGATAGCCTTTGCATCTTTCTTCAACTTTTTGGAGTTCTTGTAAAATGATTTGAACAATTTTTTTCTGATTTAGCGGCACAACTACCTCCTTATTATGATAAAATTGCTTCAGCCATTTCAGTAATCACAGATAAAGGGCCATCAACCCTTCCAGCATTCCTAGCAGCACTTGCAAATTCTTGCACCCTTTGCAATTCCGATTTAATTAGATTTTTTGCATCTTTATCTAGCGCTATATGATCATATCCAAGTGGAAGAGAAATGAAATCATGGATTTCACTATGAGTTTTTCCAGTCTCTTTGCAGGTTCTTAACAGTCTTCCTCGCCGTTGGATCCATTGTCTTTTGACGGTAGTACTAGCCAATATAAATGCCTTATTGATTTGTGGAATATTTACTCCTTCGTCAAGAACACGTTTGGCTGTTAACACTTGAGTCTGCCCATTTTGGAAATTTTTGATGATTTTTTGACATTTTTCTTTCTGTCGGGTTTCTTCATCAGTTAGTTGATGGAAAAGGATTCCAGCTTCTAACAGTAATGCATTAATATCGCGAAGTTGTTTCGGGTCTTTGTCGGTTGCATAAATTAGTGTATAGCGCAATTGCTTTTTGTCTTCCAATTCAATGAGTTTTTTAAGCTCATAAATTTTGTTTCTAGCAGTTTCTAGCAGTTTCCTGCGGTCTCGAAAAAGTTTTGCCAAAAAATCATCAGGGTGGCCATTGTCTAAATGCCAGGAATTTTTCTTGATTTTAAACGTAAGTTCGTACCACTCATCCATTTCTTCTGCCGTTAAATAGACCGGGTGAACATAGTAGTCATATTTTACTAAGCATTTGCCAATTGCTTCCTGGAGAGTGAATTGAAAAACAGTTGGACCAAAGAAATCAAAAAGTGCATCTGTTCCTTCTTGGTCATATTGTCGCTCTGGTGTTGCTGATAATCCAAGTCTATAATTAAAAAAATCAGGAGTATTATTTATGAATTCTTTCCGACCTAGGTTATGCATCTCATCAGCTATAAGCATCTTATTGCAATCAAGTTTGGCCACAGCAACATGAAAATCATTGCTACAAAGAGTGTCGTGGCTTACAACCACTGCCTCAACCTCGGAAAGATCCAATTTGAGACGTCGATGGATTTTCTGCAATTCCCGAGAACGATTCGTGGCTCCTGACACTTTTGTGAGATTTATTGGCTGAAGCCCAAAAATCTCTATTTCTCCGCACCATTGTTCAATGAGAGGTATATAAGGGGCCGCAATAACTATGAGGAGAGGTTTGTTGGTGTTAAAAATTTTGTATGCACAGATCATCGCAGTGATGGTTTTTCCAGACCCGGTCGCCATTTCTAATACACCACGCCCTCCAGCCTTAAACCATGCCTCTACAGCTTTTCCTTGATGTGCAAAAGTACCCTCTTGATATTTAAGCCATGAAGGTATTTTGAATTCAGGTTTTGTGTAAGTACATGATTCTTCACTAATGAACGATTTTTCAAATTTTTTGTATATTTTTAAATATTTATCTTCTGTGGGAGGCTTTTCGGTAAGATATTCTTTTAAGAGATTTTCTTTTATTGCTTGTGATATTGGTAAAACTATGCAGTCATCCTCAACTTCATCCCAAAGATGTTGAAATTGCTTGTTTAATATAAGGGAGATGTGATTTTGGTTGGAATCTTGCCATGACTGTACAACTGAAATCTGTTCGAAATTTCTTTGAATCCCTGCTCCAGTCATATTGCTTGATCCATGCACTCCAAGAATGTTATCCAAGTGGTAAAATAGCCAAACTTTTGGATGGAAAATAGCATTTTTTATTAAAGCAATTTTTATTTCGAGACGTCCTTTATAGATTAAATAAGTTAAGCATTTCAGCGTATGTTTTTGAAGTTCGTCTTCTGAGATAAGCATTCCAGAGAATATTTCTTCTACAATTTCTTCTCTCGATTTTAGTCCAGCTTCTATTGCATTACGATCTGGGGTATTGAGGAAAGGGCTAACAATAAGCCTTAAATTTCCTTCAGAACAGTTAATGAAAGTTGCAAGCCCTGGAGCTAGTGCAGCTAGAGATCCACTGGAGAAAAAGCCCATCATGCAGTCAATTTTTTCCGTTTCTCTAAAAGCGGGGATCAATACCTCTCCAATGAGGTTGTCTTTTGGTAAGAAATAAATTGGTTTTATGTCGTGTAGATCTTCAAGACTCATAAATATCAGCTTTTCCTGTCATTATGATAGAATTGAAACCGAATGCATAAATAATAGTTGTACAGAATTGGTGAGTATTATTGTTGGCTATTTTAGTGCCTTACCCCTGAAATGCTGTCATAAAAAACAAGAAAAAAATACTCAAATACAAACCACCCGTTCGCGATGCTCACTTGAGAACACAGAGAACACGAAGGAAAATTAACAGGTTATTTCTCTGTGCCCTCTGTGATCTCTGTGGTAAAAAATCATTTTGGGTTGCGGGCGTTAGGCCCGCCTTGGTTTTTAGAAGGTTTGTTTTTTTATATCTGCTTGGATGATAACCCTATGCATAATAATGATAAAGTGTCAATTCCTATCCAAAAAGAAAAGACCCATGACAACTATTTCTTCAACCTAAAAGTATTTATTCCTCACCATAACTTAGGGTCATTTCCGGGGCATTCCCTGACAGAATGGTGTGCATGTACTGCTTGGTGGTGTTGATGTCCGCATGCCGCATCTTTTCCTGGACGTAGCGTAGGTCACCACCGGTCAGCTGGAGTAGAGTGGATCCGTAAGTGTGCCTGGTATGGTGGAGAGTGAGGCTGGGATCCAATCCGGCACGCAGGACGACTTCTTTGAATCCTTTGTAAAATAAATTGGCTGGCAGGGGTTTTTCCCCGCCAAAGACGTATGGTCCTTTGTGCTCCAAGTTGATCAATACTTCGTAAAGCCGGTCAGGGATGTTGACCGTACTGGCTTTTCCGTTTTTGGTAGTAAATTCTTCT
>Ga0164318_10006590_pt1 | contig 11244 bp, 8 predicted proteins | sample GuaBasSedimGuay9_FD_113734 | JGI IMG/M metagenome (GOLD analysis project Ga0164318, IMG submission 113734) | Subseafloor sediment microbial communities from Guaymas Basin, Gulf of California, Mexico - Guay9, Core 4571-4, 0-3 cm | ecosystem: Environmental > Aquatic > Marine > Hydrothermal vents >... | reverse complement strand
GATCCCATCCCACATGACCCTCCCGTATCTTGCTCCGGTCCCTTGAACGGATCCTGACATTCCAACTTGTGTACTACATGCTTTAAATAGTGATGGACAGGATTGAAAATCAATGAAATTGAGATATTCCCTGATGATAACATTCATCGCTCTCCTTTCATTTTCAATGTTCGCATTGTCAAATGCAGCTTCGGAAGAGTGTTCGAGGGCATCCGTCAACGAAGGAACAATTACGATCTCCCCGGCTGAGGAGGAGCAGGTGACCGGGGAAGGTTACCCGGTGAAAACTGCGGTCCCGGGGGACAATCTCATTTTCCATCTCCGGGTGAACAACAGCGCATCCGTGGAGCAGATGGCCGTCATGGAGCTCATCGGACCGGAAGGATGGCACGCTTCCGTCACCGGTTCTGTCCCCATCCCCGGTGGGGAAAGCAGGGAGATCCTCCTGGCCGTGGATGTCCCGCTCGACCTGCGCATGGACCCCACTGATGATTACACTTTCAGGGTGGATGCCGTGGGCAATCTTACGGGGGACAGGGGATTCATACTTGTCATTGTGAGACTGGAGGCGGGACTGGATCATGAATTGGTCCTCCTTCCGGACAGCTCGAAGGAGATGGACCTCAGGGTATTCCCCGGGCAGAATATGTATATCGACGTACTCTTGAGGAATCAGGGAGATATTCTGGACGACTATCAACTGCGGATCATGGAGCATCAGACGGACTGGGACATCCGGTTCATGGAAGGTGAAGGAGATCTACACATCACACTGCCGCCCGGTGAAACAGGGTCCATTTTCAGAACCGAACTCCTCGTGAACGTTCCGTCAACGACCTCGCCGGGTTTCTCGAGGAACATCGTTCTGAGAAGCTTTTCGAACCTTTCTGCGATCTATAAGGAAGGAAAGGAAACGGACTCGGTTACCATTCATTTCACCGTAGTGAACCCATCCACCATGACGATAAGACCCGCCGAGACATATATCGAGACCGAGTCGGGAGAGAACACTCCCATCGAATTCGATATCGTGGTAACCGGTGTAAGTGATGCCACCTTCGAGCCTTCACTGGAGATACTTTCCGGATCGTTCTCACAATCCGGATGGCTGTGGTCCGTGGATCTCGAGGGCCCTTCCGTCTTCTCCGCGGGGGAGACCAGAAGGATCAACGTGAACATCCTGCCTCCCTCGGCCATTTCGGGGGAGTTCGATATTATCCTGGGAGGGACGTCCGATTCCGCCGATGTCATAAAGGGGAAGACTACATTCCTGGTGACGGCGAAGACAAACATCAGTTTTTCGGATCTGGTTGTATCCGATACCAAGATGGGAGAGGACGTGATCATATCCTTCCATATTCGCAATTCGGGCGATTCCTCCCAGCAGGTGGTACTGGATGTAGAGGAGCTGCCATCCGTATTCATTCCTGCCATGGATCCTTCCTCGTTCGTTATAGGGCCCGGATCCTCCCGCCAGGTGGATCTAATCCTGTATCCGAGAACGGAAAGGCCGCCGCTCGAATTCTCCTTCAAGATCAACATCAAGGTCCCTCTTGATGATAAGGGAGAATGGCTGGTGATGTCGGAACTCGACGTTCCGGTGGCCATCAAGGAGCTTCCGAATACCGTGGTCTACTCAATAGAGCTCCCGGACAGACCTCTGGACGAGGGCGAATCCGTTCCCGTCAACATCACGATAGAGAATCCCTCGAACATGGCGGCCGTGGGATGGACGCTCGAGGTTTACGAATTGACCTGGTCCTACTCGAACGTGATCATAGACAGCTTCCATGTAGACCTTGGGCCCGGTGAACGCGAAACCATCGAAATGAACTGGACCGCAAGACCATCCGCAAGGAAGATAAGAGCCCTTCTGGTAGGGCCGGAAGGCTCGGACGAGATATGCCTCGAGGACAACGACCTATCGGAACCGGTGAATGTGCGACCTGCAAAAAGCGGAATTGTGTCAGGGAATGATGCGCAGGAAGGCGGATACATCCCGGCCGAATACGCGGTGGCCGCTGTTGCAGGAGGATCGATACTGCTTACATCCATCCTGCTGTTCTTCAATACGGATTACGTCAGATACCCCCTGTTTGCCGGTCTCTACCCGCTCTACACAAAACTCAAACCGGAACACCTCCTGTCCAACAGGTTGAGAAGAAGGATCTACGTGTATGTCCAGAACAATCCGGGTGAGCATTTCAGATCCATCCTGGTCAATCTCAATCTGACCAACGGAACCCTGGCCCATCACCTCTACACTCTTGAGAAGGAGAACCTCATCAGGAGCCAGAGGGATGGTCTCTACAGAAGATTCTATCCTGCCGGATACCACATAGAAGAAGACAAGGTGAACCTGTCACCTCTCCAGAAAAGGATACTTGAACTTGTTGAATCCAGGCCGGGCCTCTCACAGAAGGATATCTCCTTGGGTCTGGGCATATCAAACTCCACGGTTAATTACAATGTAAAATCCATGAAGGAGAAGAAGGTCATCGAGGTAAGGAAGATGGGCAAATCCACGCACATCTATCCGATATCGACCGAGAACTCCTGAACATCGTTTTCCGCCAGCATCTATCCGAACTGAATCTCGTGCTTGAAACCATGTGATTCCAAACCTCTGAGGATGGACGGAATGTACTTCATGTCCGTGAACATCATGATATCAACCTCCATGGTGGGTGCGGGAGCGGGTCTGTACCGGATGATGTCGCCTTCCCTCTCGCATTTGAGCACACCTTCCCTTTCCAGCAGCTCGACGTTCTGGAGTATGTTCCTCTTGCCCTCCCCCACCCTCTGAAGCATGTAATATATGTAGGGTTCCAGGATCAGCCCCTGTTCCTGGGCTGATAACCTCCTGAAATTGATTCTGTCCTTTCTCATGATCTTCTCCATCAGTACCTTGGCCATCTCCTGTGTCTGGGGATTGTGAAAGTTCAGTGTGGCCCTCCCTCTCTTGATCGCCTCCACCGTCTCGTTGAAGTACTGCTTGTCGATCTGGAACATGTAGATCAGGTCCACTCCCATCGGACTGATTACCTCCGAGTTAAGATGGGGATCCCTGAAGGAACCCATATGGGCATACATCGTGATCATGGGACACCTTATGGTCTGATTGATGATGTCGCCAACCGCCTTCAGGTACCTCATCTTCGAGAGAACTATCCCCTGCTTGGTGACCTCAATTACCATGGCGACGGGAAATTCGAACCCGTTCAGAAGCGTATCCTCGAGTAGAAATTCCTTCAGCATCTCGAACCATCCTTCGGGGTGTCCTCCGGCTCAGGAAGAGAAGAAGATACATAAGTCCTTCGTCCTCTTGTCTCGAATCAATTACTTTCACTTACCCCGTCCTACCATTTAAATCTCTCACAGGGCAATTCCAACAGCCGAGATTGGATATACTCCGTACCTACCGCCAGGGGGGGAGCGTTTTTACAAGGAAGGTTGCCATATTCGACACCACTCTCCGAGACGGGGAGCAGGCACCGGGAATACAGGTATCGCCCGAAACAAAGCTGATAATAGCGCGGGCGCTCGAGGATGCGGGGATCGATGTCATCGAGGCGGGCTTTCCCGTCAACAGTCCTTCGGAGAAGAGGTCCGTGGAGCTGATCGCGAATGAGCTTTCGATATCGGAAGTTACCGTCCTCTGCAGACCCATAAAGGAAGAGATTGACCTCTGCAGGGACATTCTGAGGAGGGCGGAAAGGACAAGACTTCACCTCTGGATCGCGACATCTCCCATACACATGAAGTACAAGCTCAACATGAGCCCTGCCAAGGTCATGAACAAGACCATAGAAGCGATAAGATATGCTTCCGGAAAGTTCGACACTGTCCAGTTCTCATCGGAGGATGCCACCCGTTCGGACCTTGACTTCCTCTCCGGTATAATGAGGGAAGCCGTAAGAGCGGGCGCGGATGTCGTCAATCTCGCGGATACCGTGGGCTGTGCTCTTCCCGAACATATGGCCCTGCTCGTCACCGAGATCAGGAGCGCTGTCAGGGACAGGGTCCCCGTCGGCGTACACTGCCACAACGATCTCAACCTTGCAACGGCCAATACACTGGCCTCCATCAGGGCCGGCGCGAAACAGGTTGATGTGACCGTCACGGGCATCGGGGAGAGAGCCGGGAACGCTTCCCTGGAACAGCTTGCGGTCGCACTTCTCTTTCACAAGAAGCATTTCGAGGTGGAAACGAACATAAGGCCGGACAAACTGGGCTCACTATGCGACACGGTGGTCAGGGAGATGAAACTGAAGGTCGGCCTTACCCAGCCGCTTATCGGTGAGAACGCCTTCAAACACGAATCGGGGATTCATGTGCATGGCATGCTCAACAATCCCATGACATACGAACTCGTGGATCCCCAGGTGCTCGGGATACTGGGAAAGAGATACATTCTGGGAAAACACACGGGCAAAGCTGCGGTGAAGCATTTCCTTGGAAAGAAAGGCTGTACTCTGGCCGAACATGAACTGGAAAAGCTTACCGAGATGGTGAAGGAGTATTCCATTGATAACGGCCCGCTGGAAGATGAGGAAGCCCTCATTGACTTTGCCAGAAGCAACGGGTTCAAACTGGAGGTTCTGACCAATGGTAAAGTACAGTGAGCTCACCGGAGGTTCATTGGGGCTCGAAATCCTCTCGGACCATCTTGTGGAGGGGAGCGTCGATGTCGGTGATTTCTCCATTTTCTCACCGGACCTCATAATGGGACATGATGTGACATCTCCCCCTGCTATCGGATTGATCAACGAGCACGGCCTCCCCTACCTTCGCGCTTCCGACAAGACCCGGTTGTATCTCGACCACTTCACCCCCCCAAAAGACAGAGAGAGTGCGGAAGCATGCAGGAACATCAAGGAATTCAGCAACAGGTACGGTGTGGGTGAGCTCATCAACTGGGGCGAAGGGATATGTCATGTCCATCTCTTCGAAAACGGCAGGGTAGGGCCCGGACAGCTCGTGATAGGCGCCGATTCACACACCACGACGGGGGGTGCTCTGGGAGCTCTCTGTATCGGCATCGGATCGACCGATCTTGCCGCCGCAATGGTATCCGGGGAATTCTGGCTCGAGGTTCCGAAACCTCTCGGCATCGAGTTCAAGGGAATACCCGATGTATGGTGTGAGGGAAAGGATGTCGCCCTCAGACTCGTCTCATGGCTCGGATGCGGAGGAGGGAGGAATAGGGTACTCGAGATGGACGGACAGATACTCAAATGGTTGAGCGTTGACGGACGTTTGACCGTATCCAACATGGCGGCGGAAACCTCGGCCGTAGGGGCCATCCAGACCATGGATATGAACGAGTTCGGACCTCTCTCCCCTGACTGGGAATGGGAGGTGGAGGAAGTGGACATCGACGAGATGAGCCCGCAGATCGCGGTTCCGGGTTCTCCCAACAATGTGGACAATGTGGAGAACATCGAGGGGAGGATCGTTGATCAGGTATTCGTGGGTTCCTGCACGAACGGGAGGCTCGACGACCTCCGGACCGTTTCAAAGGTCCTGGAAGGGAAGAAAGTGCATCCGGATGTGAGACTGCTTGTGATCCCCGGATCCAGGAATGTCTATTCGGCGGCAGAGAAAGCGGGTTATCTTAAGACGATCATAGATGCCGGAGGTGTCGTTATGATGCCCACTTGTGGTCCGTGCGCGGGGGGATTCCTGGGCATACTTCCCGACGGCGAGGTGGCCCTCTCGACATCCAACAGGAACTTTCAGGGAAGGATGGGGGAACCCACCAGCAAGATCTATATTTCGGGAGCGGCCGTGGCCGCAGCTTCCGCGGTGACCGGAGTCATCACCCATCCGGGGGAGGTCATATCATGACGCTCATCACTTCCGGAAAGGCCTGGGTGCTTCCCGAGGAGGTCAATACAGACATGCTTGCCCCGACCCCATACCTGACCCTTCCCCCGGAGCATTACTGCAAACACTGTCTCGAGGTCCTTGACCCGAAGTTCGCAAAGAAGGTGAAGGAAGGGGACGTCATCATCGCAAAGAGGGATTTCGGAAAGGGTTCCTCGAGGGAACACGCATCAATTGCCCTCAAGTGTCTTGGTATAAAGGCCGTGATCGCTGAATCGGTCTCACCGATAATGAAACGGAATCTAATAAATATTGGAATCCCCGTTTTCGAGGATGAAGATATACCATATATATGTGAAACGGGCGACAAGGTGGAGGTCCATCTCGACGGATTCGTGAACATAACGAGGAACATCCATTCCGAACTTCGGGAGCTGCCACCATTTATACTGAGATTGATTGAACATGGAGGCCTTTTCAACATGGTCGTGAAACGTGGAGGTCTGTCCGAGAGGGCGAGGCCGCTGGAAGAGATACAGGAGGTGAGAGAAGTGGGGAATACGAGAGTTTACCCTGCCTACGAGAAATACGTCGATACGATTATCGAGAGAATGGAGAACGGAGAGGTGCTCTGCGGACCATTCGATACAACCTACGGATTGTTCGCCTCGATAAAGAGACCGGATGCCGTGAAGAAGATATACGCTTTGAAGAGGAGAAGCGAGTCCATGCCCCTTACCATGATAGTTCCGAGGGAGAGATTCTCCGAATATGCGGAGGTTCCCGAAAGGGTAGAGAAACTCCTCCAGAACGAATTGAAAGGACCAATATCCATCATCCTTCCGAAGAAGGAGGAACGGGTTCCCGATTACGTGACCTCGGGATTGAAGACCGTCTCACTTGCCGACGGTGAAAATGCATTCATGAGGCGTATAATGGAAAGAATAGAGATATGCGGTACTTCCGCGAACATATCAGGAATGCCGCCTCCATCCACCCTTTCAGGGGCGCTCAAACAGCTTGGTGAGGAGCTCACCCTTGCCGTGGACGGAGGTCCGTCCCTTTACAGGATAGGCCATACCGTTATCGACCTCTCGAGTAAACCACCGAAACTGATACGATCCGGTCCCTACAACTCCAAGAAGCTCTTCGAGCTCTTCCCCGAACTCATGGGAGAGGAGGAGGGACTTCCCGATGAGCTCGTCAAGGGAAAGAGCATAATCGACCTATCCCCCGAGGTGGACATCAAGGCTTCCTCCAAGGGGGATTGAAAGGATTGAGACTGATCTCCTGGAACGTCAACGGTCTTAGGGCCATCCTGAAAAAGGGATTCCTGGATATTGTGGAGAATGACGGGATGGATGTTCTATGTATCCAGGAGACCAAGGCCTCACCCGAACAGCTCCCGGCCGGTGTCATGGAATACCCGGGTTTTTTCAAGTACTTCTCCCGGGCGGAGAGGAAGGGATATTCGGGCGTGAGCACCTGGACGAGAGTGGAGCCTGATGAGGTTGAAACGGGGCTCGGAATAGAAAGATTCGATTCCGAGGGGAGGACCCTTATCACGCGCTTTGGCAATGTGGTTCTCTTCAACGTCTACTTTCCAAACGGAAAGAAGAACAGCGAGAGACTGCAGTACAAGCTCGATTTCTACGAGGCCTTCCTGGAAAAGGCAGAGGAATACAGGAGATCCGGAAGGAGTATCGTTGTCTGCGGGGACGTGAACACGGCACATACCGAAAAGGACCTTGCAAGGCCAAAGGAAAATGAGAAGATCTCGGGATTCCTCCCCGTGGAAAGGAAGTGGATTGACAGGTTCATCTCACATGGGTACTTGGATACCTTCAGGGTGTTCAATGATGAAGGTGGTCATTACAGCTGGTGGGATTACAAGACCAGGGCACGGGAAAGAAACATCGGATGGAGGATAGATTACTTCTTCATCAGTCGGGACCTGCTACCCGTGCTCAAGGATGCTTTCATACTCGAGGAGATCCCGGGATCGGACCACTGCCCTATCGGGATCGACCTGGACGTTGATTCCGCTTGAACCTCCGGATATACCGCGTAGTGGATATTCCGTTCAGATGAGCAGATAGGCCTTCGTCTGTGAAAGGGAGAATGCGATCAGGGCCCCCAATCCTATTCCCAATCGGGACAACCTCAATGAAAGGTCGTTGAACCTGTTCAATCCTTCCCGCTCTCTTGCCCTTCTTGCAAGGTACAGCGCCAGAGGCACAAGGGGGAAGATCACAAGGGAAAGGGCAGATATCCAGAGGGCAAGTCTGGAATCCCTCTCCCTGTCTGGCCCTCTCAACTTCTCCGGTGTAAGATCGATCCATTCGATGTCCTCATTCCTTGACAGACGTCCCAGAACCGAAGCATCGAACCAATTTCCACGACAGGACCTCACTCCGGAGAACAACACAGGAAGACCATTCCTGACCAGCATCATAACCCATTCGGCGGATCCCCGGAAATCCGCTCTCTCCCAGAGCTTCAGGATCAGATGCCATGTCAGGATTATCAGCAGCACAGCGATCACCGACCAGAAGAGTTCCTCCTTTCCCGAATAGACGTTGATTCCGGGTATCAGGCTCAGAAGATATGTCGGAATCGCATCCATGTACTGAAAAGTAAACACGGTCAATGAGACCACCGAGAACCTCCTTATCATTGCGGTTCTCGAAACGATGGATGCGGCCACCCCTCTGTATTCAACGATCCTTAAGAACATCATCAGGAATACGATCTGACCACCTGTTGTGAGGAACAGCAAAGGAAGCCAGATGGGGAGCCTCAATATCTCGTATGTATGATCAACAAGATTCTGGAACGAGTCCAATCCCGAATACCACATCAGCCCGAGACCCAGGACCCCGATGAGGAACATTGCACCGCCGAACTTCATCCCCTTGTGAGGAAGATATCTCGGGGGATGTTCCGTTGATAGATATATCCCGAATACAGCACCTATGAACGAGATGAATAGAAACGGAAACAGGGGTTCAGTCTGACCGGCAAGTGGTCCGAGAATGAACAGCTTCATGTAATCCGGTAAACCCGATACTCCTTCGAGTGGATACTGCACAAGACGATCCGTTCCGGGATACGTCGCGAACGGATAGCCAGGGATCACCATGTCGGCCAGGGACCACATGACAGGTGTTAGAAGAATGACAGCCACGGCCAGGAACACGTACACTGCCACATTCCTTCCGTTCCGGTCCGCACCACCTTTCCTGAAGAGGAACCACTGTATGATGGAATTGACGATAACCGACCATGCAATTGTATGAAGTGTCATGAAATGAAAGCCGCGATAGAGAATCCTTGCCGAATTCTCATCAAGAACATTCCAGTAATCCGGGGTTGAAAAAGGATCGACATAGGCCATTGTTCCGAGGAATCCGTGTTGGCCCAGGGTGGATTCGACAATAAAAGCGAATAGGAGCAGAAGGAAGCCTCCTGCCAGTTGACGCATTATGAGAGAGTTGATATCCTTTCCCTTCCTAAGATTGTTCCGCAGGGATATTGTATGTGAAATGGTGGACACCATGAGGAACAGACCGGCCATACCGCCCGCATAGGCGAGTCCGAGAAGAAACAGAATGTGAAGAAGGGAATTACCACCCAGGTCCTCGGTGCCAACCCAGGAGGCATCGTATATTCGCCTGAAGGCATGAAGGGATACCATCCCGATGATGCAGAGTCCTCTCACGATATCGAGTGATGCGTATCGTTTCATGCTGCATCCCTCCGAGAGCGTTCTCCGTGAAAAGATGGACTATTTCCCCGGGAGTGCCACCCGACATCGACAAGCAGCTCGATCAGCTTTTCAAACCTTTCCTCATGGAGGAAAAGCTCAGGATGGGCAGACTGGACCGCATCTTTCCGGTGATGCATCCTCTTGTCTGCAGGCCGATTCTTCACGGACTTCAATTCGTTCATGCACACATATGCATGATTTTCAAGTATTAATATATACTTACCAATTGTATCTGATACAATAGTATCAGGCATAATAACCCAGGCCCCACTGTTTTTATTATAATTATTACCCCAGCATATAAATAACCGGATATAGATATCATTGATGACAAGCATGACACTTCCCTTACCCGAGCTTCCCGATTTGAACTGGTTCGAGCTGGAGATACTCTATCTCCTCAGCGGGAGCGAGAGATACGGAAACGAACTCCTGGGAATCCTCAACGATCACCTGGGAGAGGGGAGTATCTCATCGGGAAAGCTCTATTCGGACCTGAAGAAGATGGAAAAGAGGGGTTGGATCTCAAGAACCAAGAGGAAGCGCGAGAAGGGAGAGGGGCTTCTGACAAGGGGTGTGGACCGCATATACTTCGAGATCACCGACTCCGGAAGGTCCGAGTTGTCCCGGGCGGAAAGATACATGACCTCCTGGCAGTTCAACTCACTTCTAGAAAGATCCTCGGAAAGGATAAGGGCCACACTGGAGAGGATTCTGACGTATCTCCGTGAGGACAGCACCGTGGGCATTGCAGTGGATACCTCGAAGGAGGGCTTCTCCTGGGCCATGGAGCTTCTTCCAAGATCCAAGGGTCTGAACATGGTCATGCTCACCATGTCATTCGATACGACAGGATCGGGAATACCCTCAATGGGAATGCTATCAAAGGAAATACCTCATTTCCCAGCCAGGGTTGATGATATTCCTTTGAAGAATGGTTACCTCGATTCGGCCGTATCCGCCATACCACTTGCCAGGGTCCAGGACCTCGAAAGGTACATATCGGAACTGGTAAGAGTGACAAAAAAAGGTGGAAGGATTGCAATAATAGACATCTCAACGGAAGGGTCCTACCTACTCGAGAACGTGATCGGACGAACATTGGGATGGTCGGATGTCGGATGGAGAAGCATCGGTATCGATGACATTTCGGGGATTCTTTCATCCAGATTGCAGAAGGTGGAGATCAAGAGGTTCGGGGAGCATTATCTCATCTGGGGAAGAAAGAGGAAACCCGGAAACGGATGAGAGATGACCGGACCATTCGTCCGGAGTCCTGTTCACAACTACTCCTTCGGTCTGTTGTCGACTATCCTTGCCACCTTGATCTTTCCGCCCATCAGCTCGAACAATGTGTCCTCCTCGAAGGATGTATCCACGATGGGATTTATCTCCAGAGCATCATTGACCCTTGCCTTCACCATCTTTTCCAGCTCACCCGGGTCCGCGTCCTTCGAGGGAGCTATGTTGATCCTCAACACATCAAGATCCGACGGGTCATTGTTCCGTTTCTCTATGGACACCTGCCACTCGAGAACACCCTCCATACCGGGCATTATCTCGTAGAACGTGTTGAGGTTCACCAGGGTCCCCTTCACCTTCGTCATCTCCAGCTGGCTGGAATAATCCCTCAACCTTCCTATGGG
>Ga0164318_10006589_pt1 | contig 11246 bp, 12 predicted proteins | sample GuaBasSedimGuay9_FD_113734 | JGI IMG/M metagenome (GOLD analysis project Ga0164318, IMG submission 113734) | Subseafloor sediment microbial communities from Guaymas Basin, Gulf of California, Mexico - Guay9, Core 4571-4, 0-3 cm | ecosystem: Environmental > Aquatic > Marine > Hydrothermal vents... | reverse complement strand
TTTAATTGACTTTCGAAAAGTTGGATAGTTAGATGGTGGGCAGCAAAAAGACGCTACCCACCCTACGAGGAATGGTACTTTCATTAAATGTTACCAACAAAACGGTTAGGGATAACTATTTTAGGATAAAAATTTGCATGGTTTTGCTAATGCATCTGAGCCAAAAGAGGGCGAACAGGAAAACCCCTATAAAATCATTCTGTTGTAGGGATTTTCAGACGTGTTACCCCTCGTTTTGAAATGATTTTTCTGACTCGATTTCGGATATCTCACACACTTACAAGATACCAAACGCTATCAAAGCAAAACGTGAACATTAAGTTAAAAATCAGTCTCATTAGATTTTAATCTTATAGACTGACTACTAAAAGGATAATACAACGTGTTATAATTTATAAGGGATCACCCATGAATAAAGTGCTTGAATGGATCTTATTTGCCTTCCTGACTATTTCCTTTACCAGCCACGCCTCAAATTTTGAGCAACTTAATCAAAGTATCGTGCGAATAGTCAGTATCAGCCCAACTGGCATAAAAATAGGTACAGGCTTTGTTATTAATGAAACACAAAACGTGGTGACGCATTATCAGATTATAGCAGAAAGCCTGAAATTATTAATTGCCGATGGCGCTGTAAACAAAGCCTATTTCAAACAAGCCCTCGTAAAATGGTCATCTAAAGACAAAAATGTAGCTATTTTACACGTTCCCAACTTACGCCGGAAAGCCTTACCCTTATCTAGCGTTGAACCCAACAAAGGGATGCCAATCTATACGCTCGGTTTTCCGGCTAGAGAACCTTTTGTCGGGGAAAGTTTGGATAGTTTAAGGGGAATAGAGAAGGTTTTAGAATTGAGTGTAACAAAAGGTTCAGTCAGCGGCTTAATGTACACAACTTGGGAAAACAAGACAACTCTGTTTCGCATGATACAGCATAGTGCAGAAATTAATAAGGGTAACCATGGTGGGCCTTTAATAAATGCCTGTGGACAGGTTGTTGGTGTCAATACTGCCGGCACAATCAGTTCTATTACACCCAAATCTCCAGTTGATCTGGCCACAGATGTTTTTTATGCATCACATATTTCTTATCTGATAGAGATTTTAAAAGCGCAACAGATTCCATTTGAAGAAATCAAAAGCGCCTGTCTATTAGAGGATAATGGCACCTCTGCTGTTTATAGATGGATTGTGATTATTGCTATTGTGTTGGCTATCATCGCCCTTATCATCGTGATGGTCATTCGTTACTATCAGTGGGTACCATTCATACCCGCATTCAAATTTGAAACATTTGAAAATGAAACGCAACGATTGCAACATTTACAGAAACATTCTTCATATCGAACAATGAACACAAACTTAACTCATGAAGGTGATTTCGTCCTGTCAGGGTTTAATCGAGACGGACGTATTATTTCGTTAGTGATCAATGATATACAGTTACGAAAATCGAAACAAGGTTTAACAATAGGTCGATCAAATAGCTTATGTGAACTCGTTCTCAGTGATGACACTGTTTCTCGTCGCCATGCGCGATTAAGCTATAAAGAGGACAGTCTTTATATTGAAGATATGAACTCGTTAAATGGTAGCAAGGTAGATGGTATGATCTTAGAACCTTTTAAGCCAGCGAAGTTGAATTTAGGACAAACACTGAGATTAGGTGATCTCACATTGTCATTGAGACGCGCGTAAGCCAAACGATTGGAGTAGTCACTAGGGCGAACACATAGGTTCGCCCCTACTAGGGCGAACACATAGGTTCGCCCCTACAGACGCGATGTAGGGGCGAACCTGCGTGTTCGCCCTTTCAAATAAGAGAAAAGCAGCATTATTTCTTGTGTCCCCAAAATCCGTTACAATCAGCAAAAAGCAACCCATTTCAAAATCAATACTTTCCATTAAGGATAAACTCAACTATGTCACGAGCATTTAATTTTAGTGCTGGCCCCGCTATGTTGCCAGAACCCGTTTTAGAACAAGCGCAAGCAGAAATACTTGATTGGCAAGGCAGCGGCATGTCGATCATGGAAATGAGCCATCGCGGTAAAGAATTTATGTCGATTGCTGAACAAAGCGTGGCCGATTTACGCGCATTATTAAACATACCAGAAAACTACAAAGTCTTGTTTTTGCAAGGCGGCGCCTCTAGTCAGTTTGCCATGGTACCCCTGAATCTGTTGCGTGGTAGCAATGAATCCGATTATTTCAATACCGGCATCTGGTCAAAAAAAGCTATCGCAGAAGCCAAAAAGTTTTGTCAAGTGAATGTAATCGTTGATTCACAAGCCAATAACTTTACCACAATTTCAGAACCGAATACTTGGCAATTGAATCCCAATGCCGCTTACGTTCATTACACACCGAATGAAACCATTAACGGTTTAGAATTTCAGAGCATCCCTGATGTAGGTGATAAACCGCTAATAGCAGATATGTCATCAACCATTTTGTCGCGCCCCATAGACGTTTCCCAATATGGGCTGATTTATGCCGGCGCACAGAAAAATATCGGCCCTGCAGGCTTAACGATTGTCATTATACGTGAGGATTTGATAGACAGCACCTTACCTAACACGCCAAGCATGTTCAATTATAAAAACCACCTTGATGCAGGCTCCATGTATAATACACCCCCGACTTATGCCTGGTATCTCGCTGGATTAGTGTTTAAATGGATAAAAGGGATGGGCGGTTTAGAGGAAATGGGTAAACGCAACCAGCGCAAAGCGGCGAATTTATATGCCGCCATAGACAGTTCCGCGTTTTATAACAACCCAGTCGATCCCAGTTATCGTTCTTGGATGAACGTACCCTTTACGCTAAACAATCCCGATTTAAACCCAAGCTTTTTAGCGGAAGCCAAAGAGGCCTGTTTAGTGACTCTAGCAGGGCACCGCTCTGTCGGCGGTATGCGGGCCAGTATTTATAACGCCATGCCAGAAGAAGGCGTACAAGCATTGATTGATTTTATGAGTGATTTTGAAAAACGGAAGGGCTAATGTATAAAATATTGACTTTAAACAACATTTCTGTAAACGGTTTAGAACGCTTACCGCGTGATCATTATGAAGTCGCTTCTGAAATCGGACACCCTGACGCCGTGTTACTGCGTTCATTTAAAATGCACGATTGGGAAATCCCCAAAACCCTGAAAGCAGTTGGACGTGCTGGAGCCGGCGTGAACAATATTCCCGTTGATAAAATGACGGCCAGCGGCATAGCAGTCTTTAATGCCCCCGGTGCCAATGCGAATGCCGTCAAAGAATTAGTCTTAGGCTGCTTGTTTTCGGCAGCCCGCAATTTATTTCCCGCTTATGAATACGTCCGCAATTTGCAAGGTAACGATGCCGAAATGTCGAAACAAGTTGAAGCCGGCAAAAAGAAATTTGTCGGTTTTGAACTATCTGGCCGCACCTTAGGGGTTATAGGTTTAGGCGCTATCGGAGTCAAAGTCGCTAATGCCGCTCAAGCATTAGGCCTAAAAGTGATCGGCTATGATCCCCACATCACCGTTAAAAATGCTTGGCAAATGTCGGCACACGTCAAACAAGCTTTAAGCGTTGAAGACATGTTATCACAAGTAGAATTTGTCACCGTGCATGTGCCTCTTGTCGATAATACGCGCAACCTACTCAGTGCCGAACGTTTACAAAATGCCCGTAAAGGTTTGATGATTTTTAATTTCTCCCGTGAAGGGATTGTTGACAATGCCGGAGTTTGCGAAGCCATTCAGGCCGGACGGCTTAAAGGTTATATCTGTGATTTTCCTAATAATCTCTTGAAAAACCAAGACAAAGTAATTACCTTGCCCCACCTTGGCGCGTCTACTCATGAAGCAGAAGAAAACTGCGCCGTAATGGTAGCCGATCAAGTACGAGATTATTTAGAAGATGGCACCGTGCATAATTCAGTGAATTTTCCAGAAATGGAAATGCAACGTAACGACGGACATCGCTTACTGGTTGTCAATTCCAATGTACCCCACATGATTGAGCGTATTTCCAGCGCGATAGCAAATGCCAATCTCAATATTATAGACCTGTTAAACCGTTCACGCGGCGATCTCGCTTGTACTTTGGTTGATGTCAATAATCAAATACCACAAACCGTCGTAGACAACCTTTGTGCAACAGAAGGTGTGTTAACAGTGCGGATATTGTAAACAAACCTCTGTGGAACTCTGTGGTACTCCGTGCTCTCTGTGTTAAAAAAAAACCTCAACAATAAAAAACCTCAACACAGAGTACACAGAGGTACACAGAGGTACACAGAGGTAAAAGATAAACTTTGCACTCCATAACAAAGTGAAATAAAACCTCTGTGGAACTCTGTGGTACTCCGTGCTCTCTGTGTTAAGGTTTGGCCCGTGAAATTATTTATTAATAAGAAATCAATAACTTCCTTAGAATATCCATACATTTAACCCTGAATTTCCAAGGCACTTTTATCATCAAATTGAAATAGTACATTTGCAGTTTGCTTTTTAATTGAAACTGATTTTTCAGAATAGGGCGTTTATCTATTTCTAATGGAATATCATGTTCCTGACAATAAGCAATCGCTTCTGGAAACCAACACCCTTTTTCGACGACATGTACATGCGAGAATAAGGGCAGCTTAGGACAATAAAAACCGTCATCATAAGCCGTTCTATAAGAGCCTTGTATTTCCAAATTCCAAGGACTTTCACCGTCTATCAAGAGATTGAGTAAATATGCCCTATCCCAAAAACCGACAGCATTGACACGATACGGTGCTCGTTTTTCGTAAACGCCCATTTCTTGGTTTGGCAACCATTTATCCGGTTTGGGTACAGGGTGAAAATGGATATGTTTTGCATTATTATCCTGCATAAACTGCACTGATTGCGTTATTTTTTCAACATCAAGTTTTGAAATAATAAAACAATCTTCTAGCAAAACCAGAACATATTTATGAGGTATCTGTTGTAAAATGGACCGACAACTTGTTGACCAATCTCTATCCTCTCCTGAATATAGGGTTTTTACTTGAGAGTCTTCATAACGCACAGTATTGCTACCAAGATAAACCGGGTATGGACAGTTATTGCGATTTTCCTCAAATAAGGTAAAAAACGGTTTCCATAAATCGGCAAATTTATCGCATGATAGTACCAATATGCCTAAATCGTCTTTCATAATTATGACTTATAAAAATGGTGAATGGTTTCACAAATATAGGCTATTTGTTCATCTGTCAGTTTTGCAGAGGAAGGCAACCACAGCCCCTTATGACCAACTAGATTAGCAATACTATATTCACCCGGTATGTTGTATACCTTTTGTTTGTTGATGGGGGGATACATGACTCGTGTACCGATATGATTTTCTTTCAAAAAGGCTTGCAGAGGTTCCCTCTTTTCGACTAAAGCATCTATGAACCAAGGCGTTGTGTGAGTTAAGTCTTGATTAAAGAATTTGATTTCAGAAACATCATTTAATAACGCTTGGTACTGTTTCAGTATGTCTTGTTTTCGTTCTACCCGCCAAGGCAATTTTTTCATTTGTTCTATGCCGATACAGGCTTGTAGTTCGGTAAACTTAAAATTAAACCCAATTGTGTCATGGATGTCATTACCGCCAGAACTGCGACCAAAATCTTTTAATTTTCTGATTTTAAGAGCAGTTTCATCATCATTGGTAATAATTGCACCACCTTGTCCAGTTGAAATGACTTTGGGGGCAGAAAACGAAAAACTGCCGGCAATCCCAACGCTGCCAATATGTCTGCCATCCGGATAGAAAGAGCCTAGTGATTGTGCAGCGTCTTCAATCAGGGTTATGTTTTTTTCTTGGGCCAGTTGTTCAAACGCTTTGATACCAGACTGAGGATATCGACCATTAGCAGTAACCAACATAATGGCTTTAGTTTTAGGCGTAATAGCTTGCTGAACTTTTTCAATATCCAAACATAATGTTTCTGGTTCAACATCAACAAATATTGGCACTGCACCTATCATCTTGACTGAATTTGGGGTAGCAATCATCGTATAGTTAGGGACAATGATTTCATCTCCAGCTTGAATATCACAAGCCATCGCCATTAGCGTTAAACTGATCGTACCGTTGTTGACAACGATACAATGCTTTGCTCCGGTATATTCAGCAATCATGCTTTCAAACAATTGGGTTTTCTTAAACTCCGTTAACCACCCACCTTCATCCATGTAATCACAGATTGCTTGTTTTTCTTCTTTGGCGAACCACGGTTCCATTTGGGGGATAAAACTGTTATTCATTGTTCAAGCTTCCTTAAAAAATTTAATTCTAGTTCTTTGATAGTCTCTTTGGCTCTTTCTTTAATTTTTTTGGCTGGAATACCAGCATATAGCGTCCATCTCTCTAAGTCTGATTTTGCAAGAGACAAAGCACCTAAGCAAGCACCTTCATTAAAAATGACATTTGGTAATATGACTGAATTTGCGCCTACTATTGAATGTTTTCCTATATGAATCTTTCCAATTTGAACATTTCCTTTGTATTCTAGTGGAACCAATGGGGTTGCAATTCCACCCATATAATCATCACTACCGGCTGCTAAAACTACATTTGGTGCTAATGTAGAAAACTCTAGCATTTCCACACTAGCATTCTTTCCCCCAATAATTTTACAGCCGGCTGCAATGTGAACAAAAGAATTGATTGTCAGGTTAGTAGAAATATAGGTAAAATCATCAATAATAACGTTATCACCAATAGAAACTTTTTCTGGATGGCGTATTCGTACTGTTTTGCCAATAATGACATTTTCGCCACAATACTGTAAATCCTTCTTATCAAAAAAAATATTGTCCGTCATAATCTCTATTCATTTACAAATATTAAAACGTGAATGTGGGTATAATCTCAAGAAAAACTCCCTTTTGAACGCCCAGCAGTAAGTATACTAATAGCTTCCGCTACATCTTTTTTTAACCTTTTCCAAGATGTAATATCCTTGATAACGCGCCTCTTAATATAATAAGGCGTGAAATAAAATGCTTGGTAGCCTTTTTTCCTTATGGCAAGCATTTCTTCTTTTGATATGCCATCAGGTACATAAACAGGCCAGTTATCACGAAACTCATCTCCCAGTTTTCCTTGAATGAATTGATCCACAAGGTTTGACGGAATTTTTTGTTCCTTAATGGCCCGATCAAACAACGGCGCTCCCGGCAAAGGAACGGCTGGCCTTATAGCAGCATATTCAATGCAACGTATCCCTTTATCAATCAGCCCTCTTGCAAACATCGCAGTTTCCAACATTTCTTCTTTGGTTTCTGTGGGAAATCCTACGATAAATGAGAGTTGAATATCTAAAGGATATTTATTACAAATCTCTAACGCTTTCAAAATCTTATCGCTTCTCAATCCCTTGCGAACAATGCGATTCCTGACTCGATCATTGCCACTTTCAATTCCAAAACAAAAGCCATTACAACCCGCTTTAGTCATATATTGGATCAATTCGTCATCAATCTTATCTATTCTGACACCACCAGCACCCCAACGAATTTTTAAGCCTCGTCTTATTACCGCTTCGCAAAATTCGATGACAGCCTCCCGATTAGCTGTGAAAGAATCGTCCTGAAATCCAAAGTTACCGTTATATTCCTTTATAACCGGCTCCATTTCGTCCAGAATGTTTTTTGCACTTCTGGAACGAACATTTCTGCCATATCCACTTAAACCGGGACGACTACAAAAAGTACACTTAAACTGACAACCGCGTGTTCCCATGATGGGATAAGAATCCATACCACGTTTTTTGAGTCGTTCCATATCGACCAAGTGGTAAGCCGGAAAAGGAATCGAATCTAAATCTTCGACTGGCTCTCCCATAAAAACACCCTTAATATCTTGTCCAGCAAGTATTTTTTGTACCAAAGCAGTAAAAGTCTTCTCCCCTTCACCAATAACGGCAATGTCAAAAACGGGATATCTTTTGATTAAATCAGAATCAGCAGATACATGACAACCACCTATACAAATTTTAACATCCTCATTGAAAGCCTTCCTAATCTCAGTAGCCAGTTCAACGGAGGCCTTAATTTGACAAGTTGTTGAGGAAATACCTACCACCTTTGGTTGTTCTTCTTTGATGGTTTTTAGAATTGCTTCTATGGAAACAGATGAATCTACATCATCTATTACTTTAACCCCAATTCCGGCTTTTTCCAAAGTCGCGGCTAAGTATAAAATACCTAATGGCGGTATGTTATCAAAACCGGGACTCATCTTTTTAAAGGTAATTGGGGGATGAATGAATAATACTTCAGTTTTCATTGTTCAATGCCTTATTTCTCTGTTACAAGGGATGAGGATAATTTCAATTTGATTCGTTTATATATTTCTTTAGCAAGCGTAGGGGGCCGGTAGAAAACCCACCTAATCTGAATTCTTCACTCTTATGATTTTTCATTAATTGAATACGCTGGGCGAAAGCTACCTGCCCCCTACGCTCGCTCTGAACCCCAATTATTTAAGGTACTTTTTAAGCAAACTTCTGATGTTGCTGAATAATTTTTGCTAAAGACCTTAAAGCAGCATTAACTGATTTTGCATCAGGAAATATTTTGACGACATCTGGTTCAAGCATAATGAGTTTGACATCATTATGATATTGTTCAACATATTTGCCACGAATCCCACCTTTCATTTGAGAAAAGTCATATTCGTCTCGAAGCTCATCGTTTAATTCATCATCAATTTCCATGTTCATAAAATATCCGCTCCCGTTTTGTTGCCTGCCTCGCACTGATTATTCGGATGGTTTCACTGCGATACGTGTGTGAAATAACCAATACTCGATATTGGCTGGAAACCCCAATAATAAGATAACGTTCTTCCTGTTGGGAATGGTCAGGATCAGGATAGGTGACAGACAAGGTATCCTCAAATACAGTGGAAGCTTCATCAAAAGTAATTCCATGTTTTTTGCGGTTAATTTCTGCTTTTTGCGGATTCCATTCAAAGTCTATCATAAATTGGTTCCTAAAAAGTTGGACTTTCGTTAGACATTTTTAGCAAGCGTAGGGGGCAGGTAGAAAACCGACCTAATCTGAATTCTTCACTCTTATGATTTTTCATTAATTGAATACGGTGGGCGAAAGCTACAGGCCCCCTACGCTCGCTTAGCATTTCCTTCATGCAATATGGCTATTTTTACCATCCCCTTACCTCATGATCTTGTTCCAAACTATTTTCTAATAACTCATAGTCATAAACACTTGAAAAAATCTCGCCACTTTTTACGAATTGGGTTTTTAGCCACGGAAATACACGGAAAAACACGGAAATGTTTCGTGCTTTCTGTGTCATTCTGTGGCTAAATCTACTTCCCAAAATGCTTCTGGTAATTCGTTATATGCTGGCACATTGGTTTTATAACATCTCAAAAATCTCCTTTCGTTTGTAATAAATAGCTATATCCATCAAATAATGTCCAATAATGAGTAATAGAAACACAACACTGGTGATTTTCCATAACTCACCAATCCACGAAAAAACTTTTTTAATTTGACGATTATAACTCATTTTTTTACATCAATCCTCTGTCTATCTACTTCTGCACCCAAATAAGGCCCATTTTTCACTTCCAATACCTGCGTACCCTCTTCTAATACCTTATATCCATGCCCGCCCTCTAGGGCAATCAAAGTATCGCCTTCTTTTATAACCAATTCTTTTACGATGTTTTTATCAGAGTCATAGATTTGTGCTAAAACGGAGCCTTTTCTAATGTACAAAACTTCCTGAGTTTTCAGCACTTTTCTTTCTACACTGTTGTGGGCGTGGGCTAATAATTCCTTTCCTGCATCATATCCCCATGTGCCCACTTGAATAAAATCTTGATCATTGGAATAGAAACGCAATCCCTCTTGCCACTCTTCTGAAGGGATATGTTTTGCTAAAATGATTCCGTTTGCTTTAATCTCTTTCATCTTGCAGTCCTTTTTTAAAAACTATTTTTTCATCTGCTTGTTTAAATTCAATAGTTAGATGGTGGGCAGCAAAAAGACGCTACCCACCCTACGAGGAATGGTACTTTCATTAAATGTTACCAACAAAACGGTTAGGGATAACTATTTATGTCTATATATTTAGATTTTTAGGAGCGGTTCTTATATATTTGGTTCCCATTAAATCTTGTAAAACTTCATCAATTTCGATGCCATAAGTCTTATCAACTTGTTTTACCTCAATATTTTTACCCTTTTTAATTAAAATCCTTAAAGATTGATTTGGAGTTGATGAGATAATTTGAGGAGAGTGTGTAGCCACAATTAACTGATTGTTACCTTGGTTGGCAATATTTTGATAGATTCTCAAGATATGATTTTGCCAATTTGGATGTAGTGAGAGTTCCGGTTCATCTATTAAAATCAGGCTATTTTTTAAGGCCATCATTTTTAAATTGAGCGCCTTAACAAAAAGTTGTTGTTCTCCGGTTGACAGTTCATCTAATTTGATATCATCTCTGATATCGTTCTCAAAAATAACTTCTCTATTTATAGATTTGGAAATGCCTTTAAATTTGGTGTTTAAATCCAAACCTTCAAAAATAGAGTTGATTTCATCGGTTAATCTTAGATTTGACTCTTTTATGGTTAAATCTTCATTCTGTTCTCTCAGATAATCTAAAAAATCTTTTATTTTTGAACTCACGAACTCTTTTGGATGATCAAAAACGCTAATATAGATTAATTTGGTGGCATCCTTGTCAACAAAATCTATATTATCATCATTATTATCAAATCTAAAATGAGTCGTTAAACTATTTTGTATGAGTTCTAACAGAGTCGTTTTACCCGTGCCATTGACACCGGCAATGACTACTGTATCTAATATGTTTTCCTCTCTATCGGTAAAAGAGATTTCCAAATTTTGTAAAACTTTATAGCTATTGATTTTGATTTGCTTGATTTTCATAAAAAGTTGTTATATCAATATGTTAAGGTTTAAAAGTCGATGTCATTTAAGCTTCGTAAAGCAGATGCTCTACATAGCTTGTTCGATATTCATTAATACCCAAACCTGACAGGTTTTGAAAACCTGTCAGGTTTCGTTAGAGTTTGTTACAATGCTCCTCTGTTCATGGAACTAAACCGAAATACATTGTAATAAAGTCGCTTGATCATTCTAGTCCAAAAATTATCAAGCCCTGGGAAGAACCGTAAAAACTTGGGTAAGACTTGGATGGCAGATTGTTTAATTTTAACACCATGCCAATTTAGCCGA
>Ga0164318_10006588_pt1 | contig 11246 bp, 9 predicted proteins | sample GuaBasSedimGuay9_FD_113734 | JGI IMG/M metagenome (GOLD analysis project Ga0164318, IMG submission 113734) | Subseafloor sediment microbial communities from Guaymas Basin, Gulf of California, Mexico - Guay9, Core 4571-4, 0-3 cm | ecosystem: Environmental > Aquatic > Marine > Hydrothermal vents >... | reverse complement strand
CTTTTCACGCCAAAGATTTTGCGCGCAAAATCTTTTTCACGCTAAAGTACAGCGAAGCGAAACTTGTTAAGTGAAAGCGTGAAAGCAGTTGTCTAAAAGCTCAAGTCAGGTGGTGGTGACTAACCACCCAATACTCAAACCATTGCTTCACTACAATTGCCTCAAAAGCTGTTCAACACCTTCAATAACCGATTGATTTTGCAATGCTCCTATTCGCTGTTGCCATTCATTGACTGAACGCGCTTTGAGTTGCAAGGTTAATTCATGACGTTCTAAGCTTTCATCCCATTTCAAAAGCGTTTCTTCAGGTAAGGGCATGTGCTGATAAATCGTTTGTAAATTGTTCTGAGCTTCGCTCAAAATGGGATAACGCCAATTTTTTAGCAATTGTCTTAATAAACGGGTTTTCTCCTGTTTAGGATACTCTGAATTTAAAATCTCAGCGATTTCTTTTGAGGCCATAAACGTGGCCATATCTTGAGCGCGACTACGCAATAAGTCATTGATATGGCTTAATAATTCTTCAATAATCGAGGCGGTTAAATTCAACTGCTCTCGCCAAGTCATCACTTCTTGTAATAACGTTTTGGGTTGTCGTGTCAAGGCGAGGCATTGACGCATGGCAAAATTTTTCTCTTGACAAAAATCAAGCACCTCTTTTGGTAAATGCGATATGGCTTCACATTGACGCAAAACTTTTTCATGCCCTTGAAAATCTAAACGGGGTAAAAAGTCGCGGCATAGCCGCGCACGATCCATGCCTCGCGCTAATGCTAAAGCAATAAAATCAATTCGTCCGATTAAGCTGGATTGAATTGTCGTATACTGTTCTATTAATAACAAATTCAATAAAGTGGTTAATGCCGTTTCTGGTGGTAAAATGTGGCAGGGTACGGTTGTCAAAGCTTGCTTTTTGGCGATAGCTAAACGACTAAAGCCATCTAGTAAATGATAGGCACCTTGTTGATCTTGATAAACCAACAGAGGTTGCAAAAAGCATAGTTCTGATAAGGATTGTGCCAGTATAGTGTGAAAATCGTCTGTGACGATTTTCCCCATTAAGTAAAAAGCAGAATCTTGATGTTTGATGTCATCAATTGAGAGTTGAATGTTTTTTGTCATCAGTTGTATGGGTGAGGCAATATGGTTGTTTGGAGTTAAGTACAACGGTTCATCGGATTGATCGGATTGGTTGTGAGGTGTTTTGATGGGTAGAGATGCGATGCATCGCGTCTCTGCATCGCGTTTCAGCATCGCTACCCCGTGAATAGAAAAAATGCCCACTCATCAATCCGTTTAATCCCCTGATCCGTTGTACTATGCCGCAAAATAAATTTTGCACTCCAACAACGCAAAATAAATTTGGAACGAAAAGAGGGCTGCAAAATAAATTTGGAACGAAAATCGGGCCGCAAGTTAAAAAATGAACGATTTTGAAATACTCAAACAACAACTTAAAACAATATTAGAGGGAAAACAGGTTAATTTTACAGCAATAAAAGAAATAAACGCGCTTTGACGCTAAAGACGCTAAAGACGCTAAAGAAGTTTCTCTGAAAAATCGAACTCTTTGCGTCTATTGCGCCTCTTGCGTTATGCTTATTTTGCCCTTTTGACAATGGGTAGATTTCAATGGTGGGCAACCACGTTACCCACCCTACAACGATCAGCCCGTCATTAGCGAAGCTTGGGTGCGATTAAAAGTGCGGGGGTTATTAAGCTCAAGTCAGGTGGTGGTGACTAACCCAATACGAAAATTATAACGGTGGACAGTATAGACAGTGTAGCTATCGCTCTCTACCTATTCTACTCTTAGCGCCTTGGCTCGAAGCGTGAGATTTTTATCTCACGCCAAGCCGCTAAGACGCTAAGTTTCATCTTAAATTTTTAAAATCCGCGTCAATCAGTTCAATCAGGCCATAATCTGCGTTCTATTCTTAATGGGCGCATTCCCAAAAAAAGGTCATTATCTCAATCAGGCCTTCGCAAAATAACAGGCATTCCAAAAGACGCAAAATAAATTTTGAACGTAAAAAAGACGCAAAATGAATTTTGCACTCCAAAAGAAGTCAAATAAATTTTGCTTCTGCCTGATTGGAGTGCAAAATTTATTTTGCATAGGCGCGATTGGAGTGCAAAATTTATTTTGCATAGGCGCGATTGGAGTGCAAAATTTATTTTGCATAGGCGCGATTGGAGTGCAAAATTTATTTTGCGAGTTTCTTGGAGTGCAAAATTTATTTTGCGAGTTTCTTGGAGTGCAAAATTTATTTTGCGGCCCTCTTGGAGTGCAAAATTTATTTTGCGAGTTTCTTTTGGTTACAAAGTGGCGACAACCAAAACAAAAGGGCGAACACGAAAGGCGAGCCCCTACAAGGTATATGTAGGGGCTGCCCTTGCGTGTTCTCCCCTAAAAATCTATAAAACGGGAAGTGATTTCGTGGCCATTTCTTAATTTCTTACACGCTTCGTGAACAAAGTTTCGTTGTGCTAGCTATTAAAGGTATGAGTGTGAAAATAGCGATGCACCGATGCAAACTTGAGTTTGAAAATTCTCGTTATCAATTACCTTGATTCATCAAATAAGTCCCATTAAACATCGGATGCATCGTTTCAACGCCAGACGTTGCCGAAAAAACATGCAGTGGCACAACTACCAATGGTTCGCCATAAGGTGTCTCAAAATGATGCGGACACATCGGCTCTAAAATACACACCTTGCCCGGTGTCAAGTCTTCTTTAACCGTCAACCCTTCCATACCAACGATACTCGTTCCCTTTCCCGATAACGTATAGACAACGCGAGTGGTGGAATGAATATGATGTGCTTGTTCGGCGCTATGGGGAGGAATTTGAAGATATTGTAATGTGGGATCGCCGGGGCGTGGTGGCGCGAAGAGTTGTTTTGTGGAACAGCCATTCACGTAGGGCAATACCGGTAATCCGGCTAATGAACAACTCCGTTCAGCCGGCATAAATCCACGCACAATGGTTGCACAATGCTGAGAGTCGATTTGACACGGGCCACGTTTCAAGAAGGCCGTGTCTGTCGTCAAAAAATAAACACAATCGCCACGCTCAACCGATATTTGGTGCGGCCCTATGAACGTTTTGAAATAGTAAGCATGATCTTCTGGTGCTTCAAAAACGGCCGAGGCATTGAAATAATGCACCCGATAAAGTGCCTGAATTTGAGCCGCATCGACTGTGTTTTTTTCAAACTGGCTCATATTGTTTTCCTCGTTGTCATTCTTCATTTTCGATGATCCTTCTTCTCCACATTTCAAAGGTTAATAGCATCCAAAGTTTGAGCCCATAGCGTGGATGATTTTCACCGGTGTTATATTCCATCAGTTGCTTGATGCGTTCATAATTAAAAATACCGGCGCGGGTGATAGCATTTCGACTAAAAATATGCCGAGTATATTGTTTCAATTCATTCTGAAACCAAAAATTCACGGGCACACGCATACCCACTTTGGAGCGAGTTAAAATCCGAGAAGGTAACTGCTTTTTAAAGGCTTGTTTCATAATCACTTTTTCATCCCCTCCTGCCAATTTCAAAGTAGACGGCATGGCAAAACTGAGTTCAATCATGCGTTCATCAAATAGGGGGGAAAGTGAATAAAATCCGTTAGCGCCGAGCATTCGATCTACTTTAGGCAAGATCAAATGGGCCCCTTTCAAACGAATATTCATCGCCATGAGTTTATCAAGATAACCAGTCGGCTTTTCACTTTTAAAAAAGGGGGTTAATACGGCATAAAGCTGTTTTTCGCGATTAAAGTGTTTCGCAAAATCGGGTGTCAATAACTGATCCAGTTCACTGTAAGCGCGTTTAAAAGCGTTTAAATAGGCTTCTTCTTGATAAAAAGGAGGCCTTTTTGATTCCCCATACCAATGCAATAACATCATCGCGTAGTTTTTAGGCCCGCCAAAACACGGATCACCGCCTTCTCCATTGAATATCCAATCAACTTCCTCACGCGCATAAGAAGCCAGTTCATAATTAGGCAGGGTAATGGGATCACCAATGGGATCATCAAGATGCCATAAGATTTCTCGTAAACGTCGCAAAAAGTGTTTAGGCGTGATCTCAAAAACAGGGTGTTTTGTATTGCAGCGTTCAGCCACTGCGGCTGCAAATTTCAATTCATTGTGATAAGTCTGTCCAAAATGCAGCGAAAAAGTGTGTAATTGACGATCATGTTGGCGAAACAATTCAGCGGTAACGACACTGGAATCCATGCCACCGGAAAGGAATACCCCGATTTCCTGTTGTGAAACACGACGATCCGCCACACAGTTAGAAAACGTTTCTTGAAATCGTTCAATCCATTCTGTTTCTGAACGCGCCTGTTTGTTGACAGATTCAAACGGGTAATAGCGGTGCAAACGTGATGGCGATAGCCCATTTTGCCAGTGTAAATAATGCCCCGGTGGCAACTCATACAAATCCGCTAACATCGTATTGATACCCGGAACAAAACTAAAAGACAAGTATTGAATCAGCGCATCGGGATTAAGTCGTCGTTGGAAAGCGCTTATTTGATGAATCCCTTTAGGTTCGACAGCAAAAAATAATCGTCCATCTTGTTGACTATAATAAACAGTTCGCTGCCCTGCCCCATCGCGTATTAAATAACCTTCTTCACCCTGAGACAGCGCAATCAAAAAACTACCCTGTAATTGGCATAAGGCCCCAATACCTTGATTCTGATATGCCGTGATTAATTGCTCAGGGGTGTATTGCTGTGCCGTATTGGTAAAAAAACCGCAAACCGCCAAAGTGATATTGTTTTGAGTGGCCAAACCCGTTTCAGCAGTATGTTGCCAGTGAACCGTTCGAGAACAACCGTAGCCCACACTGACATTATCTGTTTGAATTTCTTGGATTTTATGGCCCACCCGATGCGATAGATTATTGTGCATTTGCCGAAAAACAGTCGGAGCCGGATTGCCAAAAAAACCGAAAATACCATCCATTATTAAAACCTCATGTTGGCGCAAAGTCTATTGAGTACGCTTGCGTCTCTTTTGCGTCTTTTGCGTCTTTTGCGTCTTTTGCGTTTATTTCATAACTCTCAGCACAAATTAATTCTTCGTGTTCAAATTTATCTTAAAATCATCAGAGATTTAATCAGCGAAAATCATGAACAATCAGCGTCATCAGCGGTTTATGCAAAAAGCCGATTTTAATATTCGGTTGCTTTTGCAATAGAGTTTGTAAATGCGGTTTTAAATAGGCCGGATAACCCTCAGATGAGATGATCACAGCTTTTTTATTAAGGTGTTTATTGTTTTTAACGAACAAATCAACTGTTAAAGGCTCATCAACAACAATAATCTGCTCAACACCATACTCAAAAACTTCTTCTCCGATTGGGTTTTCAGGTTGTTGCAGACTGGGCTTCTCAATAAATTTGTCACTCCTTAAACTAGAATGCTTTTGCCAACGTTGATATTTCTGAGCTAAAGCATTTTGACTTAGCGTTGTTCTTTTCACACTTGGAAAAGGCTTAATCTGGAGTTTTTGATAGACAGCATAAAGCGTATCCATCGTAAAATAATGGGTTCCATTTTGGCTGGCTTTTCTCTCTAGGAACAACATGAGACGATCTTTTATGATATCATTGTGTCCAAAGACAAAACTGTAGCCACAAGCACATAGGCGTATATTGCTATATTTTTTTCTATAGTGTTGGTTGCATTTTGGACAGTACATTTGTTTACCTCACTGTTTTTTGATCGGAGCCAGAACAGGGCGAACACGTAGGTTCGCCCCTACGGGCCAATGTAGGGGCGAACCTAGGGTGTTGACTGAGAGCTTTTTTTGGCCTCTTTTTTTCATGCTGATTTGGTGTTTCTCAAATCACCCCGATATCGAAGGGTTGCAACCCCGAAGGGGTTTTCAGGCTAAAATTTCGCTCCGCGAAATTTTAGCCTGAAAATGTGAATAGCCCCAGGTGGAACCTGGGGAAAATGTAACGTAAAAAGTTCAACCCTGAAGGGGTTGAACATGAATTATTATAACGGGTTGAAAAATATAAATAAATTGATTCTATAACGGCTATCATTCACATTAAACTTTGCTACCGTTAAGTTTTTTTTTTGGAACCCCAGGTTCCACCTGGGGCTATTCACATTCAACCCCTTGGGGGTTTTTAAGCCTTATTTTTTACTGGGTATTTTTAAGGCCTTTGACAAACACCAAAGCAGCATGAAAAAAACGGCTCAAAAAAAGCTCTCAGTCAACAGCCTAGGGCGAACCTACGTGTTCGCCCTTTTTTTGAAAATAATGATCTAGAAAATCTATAGTCGGCCTTCCAACTTCACGTAAATCTCGCAAAATAAATTTGGAACGAAAATTCCGCAAACTAAAGTTGGAACGTAAATCTCGCAAAATAAATTTTGCACTCCAATTTCACAAACTCAACAAAGAGGAACGCTGAAGCTCATTCATTATTTAACACCACTTTGACGCTCGCTATATTCGATTTGAGTACCAAGAAACTATCTTTCATGGGATTTTTACCTTCTTCGACATACGCGGCATAAACGGTATACTCGCCACCCAAGCCAGGTATCACTTCAAAGGTTAAAATACGAGTAGTCTTTTCTGAAAATTCTAAAGATTCCTTAAAAGGCTGTTGAGAAAGGCTTAATAAGTCTGCGGGAACGGGTGTCATATAGAGCAAAGAACCATTCTGCATCTTAATGACGACCCATAAGTCAACGCGCTCAAAACGGTTCACTTGCAAGCTTTCTACTAAGTCGATTTTGATGGTATCGCCGATATTGTAGAGCGGTTTGAGATCAGTGAAGAATAAACTATAGGAAGTAGTGTCGTTTGGATCGGGTTTGGGTGGAACTGATGGTTTTGATGGTGATTGCATAAAAACAACATCATCCGGCGGTGTAGCTTTATTATATTCATTATCTCCCCAACAAGCGGCTAAACCATCTGTTTTTATACCACAAGCAAATATATAGTTAAGAGTAGACTCATAAAACATAGTAATAGCACCACCTGTTGTTACATCAGTAAATACATCATGAGGCACGCCACTCATTGACGGACAACTGAGTGTATTATCTATCTTTAAGCCACATAGATTATTGTCAGCAACAGCAAAATCAATTTGAGTTAAATACCCGTATGATCTATTCTTATTTCCCCAACAAATTGTAAGCCCGTCGGTTTTTATGCCACAAGTTGTTGTCCCCCCAGCAAAAATAGAGGAAAAAGTCGTCTCTGCGGGGGGAGTGGATTGTCCTTTTTTGTCACTACCCCAACAGGCTACCGTACCATCGGCTTTTAAGCCGCAACTGTGATCTAAACCTAAAGCGATTTGTTGAAAAGGGCCGGGCAGGAAGTCCACTTGATTGCTCCTATTACTGCCCCAGCAAATAGGTACGCCATCATAGCCTAATGCACAGGCGTGCTCATATCCACTTTCAACTTGAATAAATTGACCAGGCGGAGGCGATGTTTCACCAGCAGTATCTTGTCCCCAACACGCCAATGAAGCGTCTGTTTTGAGGGCGCAGTTGAAATTAAATCCTGCACTCACTTGCGTAAAAGTCCCCTCAGGCGGATCGGCCTGATTGATGTGATTTCTGCCCCAGCATATTAAGGTGCTGTCGTCTTTTATACCACAGACATGCTCCATGCCAGCACTCAAAACACCGCCAGCATAAGCGTTGGATATCAACAGACTGGACACAGCCAAAAATACTAACCATGTCAGCCAGTTGAAGGGTGTTTTCACTACCATAAATTTTCCTCTCTTAATTTCCGCGGTTGAAAGATAAGATTAAAATAACATGCACTCCAATTGCACCGAAGCAAAATAAATTTGGAACGTAAAAAGATGCAAAATAAATTTGGAACGTAAAAAGACGCAAAATAAATTTGGAACGAAAATTGCGCCGAAGTTCAATATAGGCTAATCCACATAATAAAACAAGCATCAACATTCTAAAAATAAAATGGGGCTTGTGATGAGAAAGTTTTACGACTTATTCAACTTGATGTGGTTTCCTAACAATTAAATATAAAGGCTGTGTGATGATACAGATTAGGAATGAGCGGCTTTAGCTATCGCTCTACAATTAACCGTGGCGCAGTTCGTGACTTGGCTGTTTTAAATTTAAATGAGCATACTTATTAAGTGGAATGACGTGAATCTCTGAAGCATGTTGCTTAATTTGCCAAATATCATAGGCAGCTTGTTGTCTGAGCCAAGACTCGCTAGAAGGCTTGAACACAAGCGATAGCCTGTAAGCCATTTCAGGTGTTAACGCACATTCTTCATTTAAGAGATGAAAAAGGATTTCTTTGTTCACACCCAAATGTTGTGCGGCTTCTGCTACAGATAATCCAAGTGGTTTGAGAATGTCTTCTTTTATCACTTCGCCTGGATGCGGGGGATTGTACATTGCCATAATTCAACCTCATTAATGTCACATTACCCAATTCATGGCGCTCGGTGGGTTTAACTTCGTTGACCTTCGGTTCCGCACTGCGAATACCCACCCTACAAATGAATGTAGAGACGCGATGCTCGCGTCTCTATAATATGACACGATGTTGTTATGTAGAGACGCGAGCCAGAGACGCGAGCCAGAGACGCGAGCATCGCGTCTCTACAATATGATGCGATGTTGTTATGTAGAGACGCGATGCTCGCGTCTCTATAATATGATGCGATGTTGTTATGTAGAGACGCGATGCTCGCGTCTCTATAATATGACACGATGTTGTTATGTAGAGACGCGATGCTCGCGTCTCTATAATATGACGCGATGTTGTTATGTAGAGACGCTTCGCGATGAGACGCGAGCATCGCGTCTCTACAATATGACGCGATGTTGTTATGTAGAGACGCTTCGCGATGAGACGCGAGCATCGCGTCTCTACAATATGACGCGATGTTGTTATGTAGAGATGCTTCGCGATGAGACGCGAGCATCGCGTCTCTACAATATGATGCTCGCGTCTCTTTTGCCTCGATAAATCTTACTGGGTAGCAAATGACTCTAACAATGCTTTTACCCGTTGATATTCTAAAGTGGGCATAGATTTTTTCTTACCGCGCAGCAATTGTCCTACGCTATATGAAGAAATATTGAGGGCTGTTGCCAGATGTTTCTGTTTTTTCTCTTCTCTTTCTAGCCACGCTTGCATCATTTTTCCCAGTTCGACTAGGGCTTCTCCAGTGGTTTTGTCCAAAATGGATGTGGCCGTGGGGGTAGAGGGTGGCAATGGGGGTGGTTCTTCAGGTTGTGTGCCATCGCGAGCTTCCGATTCTTCTTCGTCTGGCTCTTCAAACTCTGTTGCGGCTACATCTTCTAGCAATAATTGCACGTCTTCCTGCGTGAGTCCACGTAAAGCGGCTGAATCATCTGTCAAGACGGCTTCTGCTAGTTCGCGTTTGCGGGCTTTTAGTTGAATGATCTTTTCTTCTACTGTGCCGGCGGCTACGAGACGATATACGGTGACGGGTTTAGTTTGACCAATTCGGTGGGCTCGATCTGTGGCTTGATCTTCTACTGCGGGATTCCACCACGGATCACAATGAATGACGGTATCCGCTGCGGTGAGGTTCAGGCCTGTTCCGCCGGCTTTCAGGGAAATCAAGAATAAGGGGGCATCGCCGTTTTGAAAACGATCGATCACGTCTTCTCTATTTTTGGTAGAGCCATCTAAGTATTCGTAAGCAATCCCTTCTCGATCTAGATCGCGTTGCCATAGGCGTAATAGTTCTACAAATTGGGAAAAGACTAATACACGTCGCCCTTCACTAACCAGTTCTCGCACTAATTGAAGAAATTCATTTCGCTTGACGCTTTGCGTGGCGGGTAAACTGCGATCTATTAGGCGGGGATCACAGGCCATTTGGCGTAAACGCAGTAAGGCTGTGAGTAATTTGATCTGATTTTTGCCTAAGCCTTGTGCGTTTTCAATCAATGGCGCAATTTCGCCTCGCACTATCATGGCGAGCGCATCATAACGTTGCTTTTGTTCCATCCCCAGTACGCACAAATGTTCGATTTCTTGTTTCGGCGGTAAATCTTGAAGGACTTGTCGTTTTGTTCGCCGTAATACAAAAGGACGAATCGTTTCACGTAGGCGATGGGCTGCAGGGCCGCGGCTATCTGATAAAATGGGGGCTTCAAAGCGGCGCGAGAAGTGTTTTTTGGAGCCTAACATGCCTGGATTACAAAAATCCATCAGCGAGTAGAGTTCTACAAGACGGTTTTCTACTGGGGTACCTGAGAGGGCTAATCGGCTTTCTCCTTGTAAGCGTCGTGCTGCTTTCGCTGTGGCGGTATCATAGTTTTTTATATTTTGTGCTTCATCTAGGATAATATAGCGGCAGGGTAGTTGGGCTAACATCTCTACATCGCGGCGCAGTAGCCCATAGCTGGTGACCATGATATCGACATCGCGCAATGTGGAACGGTTAAAGCGTGTTTTCTGGAATTGAGATTGACCCTCTTTATCTGTTTTAAGACAGGCACGTAAGCTTTCTCTTTCTTCACCTGTTAATAAGGCTGTTTTGAGATTCGGGGTAAACCGGGCCGTTTCTTTAACCCAATTCATCATGACTGAAGTCGGGCAGACAATCAAATTCGGCATACTGCCGTCTTTTTCCTTGCGCCAACTGAGTAAGGTTAAGGCCATGATTGTTTTACCTAATCCCATATCATCTGCAAGAATGCCACCGGCCGATAATTCATGAATAAATTGCAGCCAAGCAATTCCTTGTAATTGATAGGGACGTAATTTGGCATTGAGTTTGTCAGGCAATTCTGGATTGACTGGAACCGTGGCTTCTCCGGTTTTGGCGAGATGAGTGAAGAGAGCACTACGTGTCTGCATATCTTCTATTTCTTGATCCACTTCCACAGAGACTTCAGGAGACAGTTTCCAGTTATTTAACCGGCCGAGTTGATAAACGGCTAAACGACCCTTGCCAGCAGGGGATAAGACATCTAGGCCTTCTTGCAATAAGTCTCGCAATTCATCTGTCAATTCTGCTAAGGAACCATCATTCAGTGTTACCCAACGTTTTTTATTTTCTATGGCCGTTTGTAATTGCGCGAGATTGATATCATCAAAATCATCTGCGCTAAGTTGCACTTCTGTGTCAAACCAGCCTGAGACGAGCGAAACCCTGAGACGAGCCTTGAGTTTTTTGCGAACTCGGGTTTTTTGTAATTTGGCAGGAATCATGAGG